>Ga0116166_1001261_pt1 | contig 23232 bp, 20 predicted proteins | sample AD_JPNMR2_MetaG_FD_89884 | JGI IMG/M metagenome (GOLD analysis project Ga0116166, IMG submission 89884) | Active sludge microbial communities of municipal wastewater-treating anaerobic digesters from Japan - AD_JPNMR2_MetaG | ecosystem: Engineered > Bioreactor > Anaerobic > Digestate | place...
GCGACCATGAGCGCCGGCATGGGGAAGGAGGGCGGGGCAGATCCGACCCCGACGCGGTCCATCTCTGCGGACGACATGGCCAAGATGCGAGCGGAGGCCGCCGCACTTCCCAAGAGCGCTCCGAAGGCCGTGGCCAAGGCGGGCGCGAAGCCGGGTCTTTTGGGCCGGGCGGCGGCCTTCTTCGGCAAGAAGGCATCCATCCTCGAGGCCGTCCTCCCGACGGCGCTCGAGTCCGACTACACCCGGACGGCCGAGAGCCTTCAGGAGGTCGCGGAGTGGCTCGTGCACAACAAGGAGGCGATGGCGCATCCCCTGAAGGTGCTCTCGGGGTTCCAGCCGCAGGCCGCCCGCACCCTGACCGAGAAGGTCGCGCACGCGCTCATCCCGAGCGTCATCCAGGTGGCTCGCACGAACGAGGGCTACGTGGTCAAGAAGGCGTCGGCGCAGTACTGGCATCCGACGATCCAGCGGGTCGATCGCGGCGAGCTCGTTCGCACGGTCGGAGCGGAGGTCGCGCTCTTGATCGACAAGACGGGCTCGGTCACGAGCGCGATGGGCGAAGACCTCGCCTCCGAGCCCGAGGAGCAGACGGAGTCCGACACCCCGAAGCTCATCACCGACTACGGCATCTACAAGGTCCAGGACCAGGAGGGGAAGCACCTCATCGGGTTCGCGTTCCCGAACCTGATCGACGTCGAGGGGCACCCGCTGCCCATGACGCTCTTCACGAACGGTTCCCAGACGGCCGTCCAGGGGGAGATCGTCGGCGTGCGCGTGGCCGAGGGCCTGAGCGTCACGACGGGCCGCCCGAAGGGCTACGGGGCCTTCTACAAGGTGCTCCCGAACGGACGCGTGGAGGCCATGGTCCCCATGGACCTCCAGATGAACTTCACCGGCGCCGACGGGCAGGTGGCCCTCGTGGGGCACACGATGGAGGGCCGCGAGATCCAGGTCTCGATCGAGCAGGGCATCCAGAAGCCCACGCTCGCGGACGAGCAGCACCTCTGCATCCCGGAGGACTGGCGCTGGCTGCCCCTCGAGGGCACCAAGGCCGTCTCGCTCGTGGCGCACCCCGACGAGTACATGAAGGTCGCGGAGATCCCGCTCTCGGTCCAGCTCCGCGGCGACGCGTCGGGGTCGTTCTCGATCTCCGGCGGGCCGATCGAGAAGGTCGCGAAGGACGAGCGCGAGCTGCTCTCCATGGAAGACACGCTCTTCTACCTGGCGGGGCTCGGTGTTCCTCCCGCGATCGGGATCCGCAAGATGGCCGAGACCATCCAGCGCATGGCGCCCGTGACCGTGGCGGTCTCGCGAGACATCTCTCCGTCGGCCCTCGTGAACGAGGAAGCCATCAAGACGGCCAGCGCCTCGCCGAGCTTCACGGTCAAGCTGCGTCAGAACCTCGCCAAGGAGGCGGCCTTCGTGCCGGACCCGCTGGCGGTCGACACGATGCTGAGCCTCGGGTTCCTGAACCCCGAGAACGTCATGACCTTCGTGTCGTACATGCCGCAGCTCGACGAGGCGCAGGCGCACCTCGGTGACCTCCTGGTGGCCGCTCGTCTCGGTCTGCGAGAGGTCCCGGTCTACGCGCTCGAGCGGGCCATGAAGGGTCTCGAGGACGTCATCGAGGGGCTCAACGTCCTCGCGTTCCAGAAGAACTGACCCATGGCGCTTTTTCGTAGCCCCGCCGAGCGCTACATCAAGGCGCTCATCCTGCACCCCGCGGAGTACTCGAACGAGAAGATCATCAAGAAGCTCGATCGACTCGAGCTCGACCCCATCGGGCCGGACTACATCAAGGAGCTGCGGGAGAGCCTGAAGCCGCCGCCGGTCTTCTACCCTGAAGATGGGCGGCACCACCCGACCGTGAAGTTCCTCCGGCAGCAGGAGGTCTACTCCTTCTTCCATCCGGACCTCGAAGCGCAGGCCGCCTGGATGCTGCTCACGAACCCGTCCGCGAAGCTCCACATCGAGGCGCTGTCGTTGTCGGGCTTGCCGGAGGTCACCATCACGGCGGCGCTGCGTCGTGAGGGCCGCCTGATCCCCGATGGCGCGGTCTCGGCGTACCTCTACGGGTACTGGGACCTGACCATGTTCGACGTCGTGCAGATCCGAGCGCTGCTGCACCTGCGGATCGATGGGGCGTGCCGCCGCAACCCGAGCCCGGAGGTCGCTGAGCAGGCGGCAGCGCTCAAGAAGGCGTCGTACCTGGACCCGAGGATCTCGGCGGCGTCGCTGCCGAACAACGAGCTGAACGCTCGGCTGATCGGGCACCGCCTCGGGCTCCCGATCGGCAACCTCAACTTCTCCAAGGCAGCGCAGGAGATCATCGGCGCCAGCACCTTGCAGACGTACGAAGCGGTCTGCCGAGGCGGGCAGCAAGGAGCCACGGAGGCCAGCTTGCTCGCGGGGGTCGTGCAGACCTTCAAGAAGCTCTTGGCCGACGACATCGACGTCACGGCGGTCATCACGAAGCAACTCGACAGCGTGCGGCTCAAGCAGGAGACCAAGGCCGTGCCGATGATCGCAGAGCTCACGCAAGGCAACCACACGGCCGACACGGCCGTGATCGACCCCGACCACAAGGAGAAGTGATGGCTACTCCCGAACCGCATGAGGCCGAGCGCCTCAGCGACATCAAGACCGCCTTCAGCGGCGGTGACCTGGACGTTCCCGCACTCGAGTTCGTCAAGACCAAGACCGCGGCGTTCAACGCCGAAGTCGCCGTGGACGGAGAGGACCTGGTGTTCCACTTCTTCCTCCCGGACCACCTCAAGGACTTCCCGGTCGTCGGGAACCTGGCGGCCTACTGGGACGACCGCTTCGCGGCGGCCCTGAACGAGGTGGCTCAGGCTCACTTCAAGGTCGGCTACCCCCGGCTCCGCGCTCAGCACATCAACGACCTGGGCGTGAACTCGTGGTGGCTCCACGCCGCAGGCTTCGCGGGAGCCGAGGACCTGGGCGAGCTCGTGGCCGGGCTCTACCGCTCTCTCGAGGCCAAGCTCAACTCGAAGTCCACGTGACGGCGATGAACGCGGAAGCGGCTCATGGTCCAGCCCGACTCCTTTGCGTACGCCCGCATGTAGTCCTTCATGGGGTCGAGGCACTTCGGGGCGATCTCCTCGTTCAGGTTGATCGCCACGTAGTACTTCCGCCCAGTCGAGTAGGGTCGCACCAGTGACTTCGTGCCAAGGTGGTTCGAGGCACGGTGCAACGACCCCCAGAGGTTCTGGATGACCGCTCCCACGTCTGAAGTCTTCTCCGGCGGGAACACGCCGTACAGCCTACCACCGGGGTGGGGCGTCGCTGAACGCGACTACGTGTTCGAGGTCGACGAGGATGGGTTCGACGATTCGAGTGACCTGGAGGACTCCGTCCTCGGACCGATCTGGCGGGCTCCCGAGAACACCATCAAGGACTTCCACGAGCTCTTCGAGCAGGAGGTCGAGAGGGTCGAGCTCGCGAATCTGACCCTCTCGGAGTTCACCGAGGTCGCGTTCCGGATGCCGCGGTCGGACGGCGTCCCCGGCTTCGAGAACTTCTCCTTCGAGGGTCGCCGCCACATGCGGCAGATCTACGACACGCCGGCGCGGCGCATCCACCTCATGTGCGCCCGTCAGGTCGAGAAGTCGACCTACTTGGGCAACCGCGCCCTCGCGTACTCGTCCCTGGTCCCGAGCTTCCTGACCCTCTACGTCTCGCCGACGAGCACGCAGACCAAGACGTTCTCGAACGACCGCATCCGACAGCCGATCGCGACCTCGGACATCTTGAGGTCGTTCACGAACTCGATGCTGTCCCAGAACGTCTTCGAGAAGCGCTTCGTGAACTTCTCGACCATCACGCTCCGGAACGCGTTCCTGAACGCCGACCGGACCCGTGGCATCGCGGCCTGGATGCTCTTGCTCGACGAGTTCCAGGACCTCCTGTCGGACAACATCCCCATCATCGAGCAGTGCACCAGCCACGCGCCCGAGAAGTGGAAGCAGTACTGCTACGCCGGCACGCCCAAGAGCCTCGACAACAACATCGAGTACTACCGCTCCGGGTTCGCGCAGGGGCGGCCGATGAGCAACCAGGGCGAGTGGGTCGTGCCCTGCCACCGGCACGGCGGGGACACGGGCAAGTGGTGGAACATCCTCGGCGAGAAGCACATCGGCAAGAAGGGGCTCATCTGCGAGAAGTGCGGCGAGCTCATCAACCCGCAGGACGCCGATGCCCAGTGGGCCTCGCTCGTGTCTGGGGGCGTGTTCGAGAGCTACCGGATCCCGCAGCTCATGGTCCCCTGGAAGGCGTGGGACGAGATCCTTCTCGACTACGCCCGGTACCCCCGCGACAAGTTCTACAACGAGGTGCTCGGGCTCTCGTACGACTCCGGGATGCGCCCCCTCAACATGGGCCAGGTCCGAGAGTGCTGTGACGAGAAGGTCACGATGCACCCCGACTACCTCGAGCAGTTCAAGACCCAGGACAACCCCATCTTCGCGGGCATCGACTGGGGCACGGGGGAGAACAGCTACACGGTCCTGACGCTCGGGACCTACGTGGCCTCGAAGTTCACGATCATCTACGCGCACCGGTTCACCGGGACGGAGCTCGACCCCGAGACGCAGTTGAAGATGATCGAGGAGCTACTGTCCGAGTTCAAGGTCCTGGTGATCGGGACCGACTACGGCGGCGGCTTCCACCAGAACGACTTCCTCCTGCGGAAGTTCGGACCTCTGCGGCTCGCCAAGTTCCAGTACATGGCGAAGTGCAAGCGCAAGGTGGAGTTCGAGCCCAAGCTCCGTCGCTACAAGGTCTTTCGGACCGAGGTCATGAGCGACATCTTCAACGCCATCAAGCGCAAGCAGCTCACCTTCCCGCGCTGGGTGGAGTTCAAGGAGCCGTACGCCCAAGACATGTGCAACATCTTCTCGGAGTACAACGAGACGATGCGCATGACCCAGTACAGCCACCGGCAGGACCGCCCGGACGACACGTTCCACTCGGTGCTCTACTGCTTCTTGGCGTCGATGATCCGCCACCCCCGGCCGGACATCATCGCCCCGTTGCGAGAGGACCAGAACCGCGGTCCCTTGAACGCCGGCTACACCGGTCCGCTCTGGCAGGGTTGACAGAAGTCGCGTGGGCGCTTACCCCTTGAGCATGTCCTCGTTCCCATCCCGCTGAACTGCTCTCTGACTCTCCGCTGACGCACTACGTGATCGTGCGAGCGGACCTCCCCCGCGGCCTGCAAGCTGCGCAGATCGTCCACGCGGCGGGAGAGAGCAGCCCCGGCGGGCTCCCCGCCGGCACCTACGCGGTGGTCTTGGCCGTTCCGTCCGAAGAGGCCCTCGTGCGCGAGGCCGACCGGCTCGAGAAGGCCAAGCTCCAGATCGTCCGCATCTACGAGCCCGACGCGCCCTACTGCGGCGCCATGATGGCCATCGGGATCGTCCCGGCCAGGAAGGAGGACCTCCGGCGACACGTCTCGTGTCTCCCTCTCCTGAGGTAGTTCTTCGGGGCGGTAGCTCAGCGTAGAGCGTCGGCGAAAGCCGAAGGTCGGTGGTTCAACTCCATCCCGCCCCACCATCCGCAGGTAGATCAGTTGGTGATCGCTCCTCGAGCCTTGCGTTCCTGGAGAGGTGGTGGTTCGACTCCATCCCTGCGGGCCACGCGCTCTTAGCTCAGAACGGTAGAGCAGCCGCCGGATGGAGGCGGAACGTCGTGGGTTCGAGTCCCACAGAGCGCACTACAGCAACGACAAGATGATGGCGTTCACGTGCGTGGTCTTCGGGTCCGGGAACGCCCGGTCCGCGACGGCCTTGCCGCCCGTCTCTCGCAAGTAGAGGTACGCCTCTTGTCGGAGCGTCGCGTACGCGGATCGCAGGATCGCGTACGAGGTAGCGCGGTCTGCGTCGAGTCGCTCGATGTGCAGCGGCGCCTCGCGGAGCATCTTGGCCGCGGCGTCGAGAGGCGCCCGGTACGACGAGAACCCGTTCCGCAGCGCGTCGGCGGCCTTGAAGTAGTTCCGGTCCATCCCGAGGAAGATCTTCGCCCACCCGCGGATCTGGAGGGCCGTCATGCCGCTCGTGTCGGTGTACTCGAGGTTCAGGCAGGCGTGATGGAGCGCCATGATGTCGTGCGGTTCGGTACTGACGGGATGGTGGGATCCGCCCAGCGCATCCAGCAGGGCGTCGAGCTTCCTCTCCGTCCGGGCGGCGATCGTCAGCGCCTGAAGGGCGTGCTGGTACATGGCCGCGACCCCGATGTTCTTCTTCAGGGCGCGGGCCGTGTCGGCGACGTCGTTCGGGTCGAAACGCGGCTCTCCGTCCTCCGAGACCGGCACCAGCAGACGTCGGGCGACGAGCTGCCGGGCCTTCTTCTCGGAGACTTCCAACCAGTCGCTGACCTCGCGAAGCGTGAGCAGCCCCTCGGCTGCGGGTTTCTCATTGGAGAGGGCCATGTGCTATTCCTAGGGTCGTACAACAACCTGGAGCGACCATGAGCGATCTTCCCGAGCCTTGGGCCCGTCAGCAAGCACATGCACGACCGATCTCGGGGGAGGACCTCGAGACGATGGGAAAGCGAGCTGCCGACCAGTGGGCGTCGGGCGCCTTCAAGACCCTCAGCGACTCCGTCGTGGGGACCATCAAGACGGCAGGGCTCTCGCCCGAGCAGGTCCGGCGGGTCATCGAGTTCGCGAACACCCACGCGTACCTCGTCGAGTTCCGGAAGGAAGGCTCGGCGCACCGCGTGATCGACTTCGACGGAGGTCCGGCGGACCCGTCGGTCGTCCTCAAGGACCTCAACGATGGCGGCGGGGGCACGGTCTTCGACCGCGGGACGCTCGACTACAACGCGCCGCCGGTGGGGAAGAGCAAGCACGCCTCGCTCGATCGGGCCGTCGAGACCGCGCTGTTCGAGAAGTTCGCCTCAAGCTCGGAGCCGCACCCGGACTACCCGTACGCGAACCCGCTCGGAGAGCTGCTCGACCTCCGGGAGAAGGTCGCGGGCCTGTACGAGCACTCGGGCTCCACGCTCTCGGGCCTCGAGACCATGTACCAGGACCTGGCCGAGAACCTCTTCTACCAGGTCAAGCAGGCGGCCATGAACGGCTACCCGCTCGGGGATGTCCTGCGGGCCTGGCAGCCCTTCACGTCCGACCCGGAGTACGTCAAGGCCGCCATGGCCGTCATCGGGCCGCGGCTGCTGGAGAACGGGGTCTTCCCGAGCGTCGAGGCGTTCGGGGCATCCCTCGAGAAGACCGGTAGCGCCCAGACCCCGAACCCCGCGCACCCGCTCGTGCACACCTACCAGGAGTACTGCCAGGTGCTCTACAAGCTCGCCGAGACGCGTCTCGTGCACGAGCAGGCGGGCGCCGCCCTCGGGACCATCAACGCGTTCGTGCAGAACTACGACCCAGAGAAGCTCGCGGGCTTGAACCCGCTCGACTGGGTCGAGAAGAAGATGCTCGCTCGGGCCGCCTCTCGGGCGGCAGAGCACGGGGCGCACGAGGTGACCCGGAGCCCGGGGCTCGTGAAGAGCATCACGCAGGCCGCCTCCGACCTCTCCCATCCCGCCGGCGAGGCCGGGCATGGTCTCGGAGAGTTGCTCTTCGGTGAGGGCTCGGGCGGGGCCAAGACGCTCGGAAACCTGACCAGCACGGCCGTGAAGTACGCGCCGCACATGGCCGCCGGGTACGGGCTCTACCGGGCCGCCGAGACGCCCACCGGCCAGAAGATCCTCAACGCCGTGACGGGCGACAACAACCAACCCCAGATGGCTCTTCCGCAGGGCTACGGGTACTACTGAGGCACGCCATGATGAACCCGCTCGAGGAGTACTTGGAAGAGAAGCACGCCGGCGCTGGAGACTTCGCTGGCCACATGGGGCAGGCGCTCATGGGCGGCCTCGGGACCGCGGTCGCGGCGGGCGCCGTCGCGGCGACGGGCATGGCGGCCTCGCACATCTACGACGCGGTCACGAAGGCGCGGGACTTCAAGGACATGCTCCGGAGCCCGTTCAACCAGGACCTCCACACGCTCTACGCCGAGCGCCCGAAGGAGTTCAACGCCGCGTACTCCTCGCTGCGCTCCATGAACCCGAGCTTCTCGAAGGACCCCATGGTCGCGGGGACGTACCTGCGGCGGATGATGACCTTCACGCCCGAGGCCGCCGGCGGGGCCTTGCTGGAGTCGCTCCAGTACCGGAAGTCCGAGCCCGAGAACCCGCTCGAGAAGGCGTTCCTGGGTGGGGCCGCACACGGGGCCGGGCAGGGCTACGGTGAGAGCGTGAAGGCGCAGCACCAGGTCGCTCGCGAGGGACGTGACGCTCAGAAGACGCTCGCGATGTCGCAGCTCGGGCACGAGCAGAAGCTCCAGCAGCAGTCGCACGCCGACTTCATCCGCCAGCGTCCGAAGCCGGCGGAGGGGGAGCAGCACGTCATGCGCTCTCCCGAGTGGTACGCACAACACGCCGCGATGTTCCGCTGATGCTCAAGGCAGCGTTCTTCCCCGGGCAGACCGAGCACGGACCCATCGCGGTCCCGCTCTTCACGAAGGCCGATGCGGCGTTCGAGAAGACGGCCGCTGCGCGTCTGCTGCCCGAGGTCGTGAAGTACATCGAGACCCTTCGGCCAGCCCCGGATGCCCAGTACGTGCTCGTGAACGCGATGGGCGCCGGGGAGTTCTGGGGGTCGAACATCAACGGGGACTACTTCCCGGAGGCGGCGCTCATCCACGCGCCCGACTCGTGGAAGAACAACCCGCTCGTCGATCGCGTCACCGCGAAGAACTGGCCGTACGGCTTCCCGACCTTCTACCGGGCCCACCCCTACGCGCACCACCGGAACAAGGACGCCTCGCGTGCCTTCGGGGAGGTAGAGCTCGCGACCTGGAACGACGCCATGAAGCGCGTCGAGCTCGTGATCCGCGTCGACGAGGACAAGTGCCAGAAGTTCGGCGGCACGGGCGTCTGGGACAAGCTGAAGCAGGGGCAGTTCCCCGACGTCAGCATGGGCTGCAAGGTTCCGTACGACACGTGCTCGATCTGCCTCGACTGGGACACGTACCGGAAGGCCCAGGCCACCTTCGTGCCGGGTCGGCACAAGCACGCCGGCGAGGCGGTGCTCGAGTACCACCGCCGGCTCAAGGCGAAGAACGGTCACGGCATCCGCGGGCTCTCGATCACGCGAGCCGACTACTGCGAGCACGCGGCCGACAAGATGAGCAAGATCCTGCCCGACGGCAGGAAGGTGTTCGTCTACAACGACTACCCGAGCTTTTTCGACATCAGCTTCGTCTTCATCGGCGCCGACAAGACCGCCAAGGTGATGATGAAGATCGCCAGCGCTCACGCGTTCTGGTCCCTGCCCAGCGTCGATGTGGCCGAGAAGCTCGGGTACTCCGACTTCCTCGGGGAAGAGAAGACGGCCTCGGCAGAAGAGCCGGTCACGGAAGAAGACCTCTTCAAGCTCGCCTTCTTGGGGAAGGGCGCCTTCGCGAAGGCCGGGGAGATCGACAAGGACACGGTCCCGTCGCAGTTCGTCGCCAAGGCCGTCCCGGTGTTGAACAAGCACGAGCCGGAGATGGGCGACGAGACCCTGGAGGCGCTGGCCACCCGGCCCCTCGGGGACTCGCTAGCCACACTCTCGGGGCTCGGGATCACGCTCCGCCCGAGGGAGTTCCAGCGGATCATCATCATCCGCATGGGGAACCGCCCTCTCGCAGACGAACTCGACCGGAAGGGCATCGTGTTCCCCAAGTCGGAAGAGAAGCACGACGAGCCGCTCATCACCGGTTCGATGCACGCCGGCTTGGCCAAGATGCTGCTGCATCTGCTCGAGGATCGCAGCGTCTTCGGACCGCAGATCGAGCGTCGAGCGGTGCGCGTTCTTTCGCGGGCCGGAGAGCGTCCGGAACACGAAGTGAAGCCCCCTTCTTCCCTTTCTACGGATCTGCTGCGTAAGATAGGGGCTGCGTACGGTTCCTACCGTCAAGAGCACATGAACAAAGTGGCAGAGGCGCAGGACATGATCAGCAGCTCCGGTCTTCGAGACCGGTCGCTCGGTCTTCTTGCACATCTGCCCGCCGACGAGCTATTCACTCCGATGTCCGTAGCTCACCTGAAGCAAGCCTTCTGGTCTGAGCTCGGAGTCCCCGGCAACGGGGAGGCGAACACCGCCAGCGTGGAGAGGGGTTCCCCCTCGAAGAACACGTTCAACCGCAACGTCACCTTCTAGGAGTCACTCCCCCATGTCCGACCTGTCCACGATGCTCGCCGAAGCCTACGGCACCCACCAGTCCGCTCCTGCTCCCTCCGCCGAGGACATGCAGAAGCAGGCGTCCATCAACCTCTTCGCGAAGCTCGCGGCCGACAACGGCGTCGACCTCAACAAGCTCTCGGACGAGCAGGTGAACGAGCTCTACACCGAGTTCGTGACCAAGCTCGCCGAGGAAGAGAAGAAGGAAGAGGGCGAGAAGAAGGAGCCCCCGCCGGCGGCCAAGAAGGAAGAGGGCGAGAAGAAGGACGAGGAGAAGGAGGCGGCGGCCCGCGCCGAGTTCCAGCTCCAGAAGGAAGCCGAGGCGAAGGTCGCCGAGGCCGACTACCTCGGTCGCGTGATGGCGCACGCCTACGTGAACGAGCTGAAGAAGATCGCGGGCAAGATGCCCGAGGCTCTGGCGGCGCACGCTCGCGAGGCCGGCAAGGCCGTCACGAAGGGCGTCGAGCACGCCGGCGACAAGCTGAAGAACCTCGGCAAGTCGATGAAGAGCCACAAGACCGAGATCGCGGCGGGCGCTGGCGGCGCGGCTGCGGGCGCTGCGGCCGGTGAGGCGCACGGTCGGAGCAAGAAGGCGTCGGCCGTCGACCTCGAAGCGGCCGAGTACGCGGTCAAGCTGGCCCACGAGGCCGGTCTCGATGCGGAGGCCGTGGGCGAGCACCTCGACGCCCGCCTGCTCCTGGGCGTCCAGGAGTCGACCAAGACGGCTGGTGTCGAGGACTTCGAGACCGCGCGGCACATCCGCGCTCTCGAGCTGCTCGAGCAGATCGGCGTTCCCGTCACCTGGCCGGAGGCCACCTTACCGAATGGGGCCCCACAACGATGCGCAAGCTCGCCGAGCCGCCCAACGCGGTGGGGTCCCTTCCTTCGGCCTCTCCTGTGCCAGAGGTGCAGGTCCTCTCGCAGTTCGCTCCAGGGAAGAAGGGTCCGACCGGTACCGCGCCGAAGACCAACTACTCCCGGGTGAACTCCGGAGCCCCGGAACTTCCTGATGCAGGTGCGGTAGACCAAAAGTCCCTCCAGCCCAAGTACGGATCCCCCATGAACACCGCTGCGACCCCCAACCTTCAGGACCTCGTCCACGCCTCCATCGCCGGCGTGATGTCGCGGACCAAGATCGCCGAAGAGGCGAAGCGCCAGGCCCACGACGAGCCCGAGAAGTGCTCGAAGTGCGGCAAGGACAAAGAGAAGTGCGCGTGCGGCGGCAAGATGGCGTCGGCAGGCGTCTCGACCGACCGCGTGACCAAGCTCGCCGGAGCCCTCGACTACCTCTCGGACGTCTTCGCGAAGACGGCCACCGAGAACCAGCCCGGTTCGGGTCCCGGGGCGCTCCAGGTCACCGAGGCGACGGCCTCTACCTCCCTGCCGGACCACAAGGGTCAGGCGACGCCCAAGAACGTCGTCCCCATGCACCCGGGTGAGGAGAAGGTCCGTCCGACCGAGCAGAGCGCGACCGCGCTCGAGACGAACGACAAGAGCCCGCCGGGCGCCGGCGGCAAGACCCCCGAGAAGGTCGCGGCCGACCTCGCTGCCGCGAACCTCGAGAAGGTCAAGGCGGCAGCCTCGAAGGAGAAGACCGCCGAGGAGCTCTACCGAGCGAACCTCGAGCGCTTCGGCCTGAAGCTCGCCGAGGACGCCATCAACCCGGCGCACATCAGCGCTGGCCCCGCGCAGCCCCCGCAGGCGTCGGCGGCCGGTCAGCCGGGCGGTGAGCCCGCCGGCGGCGCCCCGAAGGGCCCCACGTCGGCCCTGGCCTCGAACGAGGCGGCCATCGGCCTCACGCGAGGCGAGGCGTACGCGAACCGCAAGGAGGACATGAAGAAGTGGCTCTCCGAGCCCATGGACTCCAGCAAGCACGACAGCACCCTTCAGGTCGCGTTCGACGAGACCTCGAAGGCCGATCCCAAGATCGGCAGTGCGCAGTCCATCAAGACCGCTGCGGCGCGGGCCATCCTCGAGAAGATGGCCGAGAAGGTGAGCTGAAGACCATGGACAAGATCTCCCACGCCAAGATCGCCGAAGTCCTCGCGGACGCAGCGGCCACCCTTCGCCAGGTCACGCAGGAGCGTGACGCCGCGGTCGAGAAGCTCGCGGCTCTCGAGCTCCGCACCGACGTCGAGAAGCTCGCGAGCTCGATGATCGAGAAGGGCATCTCCGACGCCCCCAAGGACGTTCTCATCGAACAGCTCGAGAAGGCCGCTCAGGAGGGCCGACTCGATCGCCTCCGGGATGCGGTGAACCTCGTCGGGCCGGACATGTGGTCCAAGCTCGGCCATCTCACGGACGACCGTCGGCACCCCGGCGGAACGTCCGACCTCGAGTCGTTCTTGGCCGGCGGCCTCGGGTTAGCAAGAACAGCCCACAAGGAGACAGACCACATGTCCACGATCGATCGCATCAACTTCGAGCCCGTCACCGACGTCCTCCCGATCCACCGCCGCGACTTCCCGCTCGCGGACCCCACGCTGGTGAACCCGGCGAACCCCCTCGGGCTCATCGACGGCGAGTGGATGACCCTGAACGGGTCGTACCAGCTCGTCCGCGCGGCCAACATCGCGGCAGCCGGCAACGCGGCGACGGTTCGGAGCTTCCCGCTCTGGGCCGAGCGAGGCCGCTACGACGTCCAGGCCATCGCGGGTCGCAAGACCCCGATCTTCTTCCTCGGCGTCTACGAGATCGACACGCGCATCTTCGACGCGGCCCTCGTGGTCGGCGCCGGCGCGGCGATCACGACGGTCATGCAGCCGCTCAAGGTCGCGAGCGTCAACCTCGGCGGCAAGATCGTGGCAGGTCTGGTCGGCCACGGCGGTGCAGGCGACGCGAACCCGATCGTCGGGTACGTGACTCGCCTCCCCGCCTCCAACAGCAACAAGCTCCGCTTCATCCAGGGCTGGCGCTCGTAGTAGCCGGCACGCAGCGAGCACACCCCCAAAGACACACAGGAGACCAAGATCATGAGCGTCCCGGCACGAGTTCTCAACGACATGTTCAGCCAGAAGCTGGGCACGGTGGAAGGTCGCGAGAAGATCGCGGAGTACGGTGGTACGTACATCCGCGATCGTCTGCGCGAGGTCAGCTACGCGCGGAAGATCGTTCCGCCGGAGAACGTGACCCGGGCCGACTGCCAGCGCAGCGTCAACCACGACACCCTCGTGAAGATCGTCGACGTCGAGCCCAAGTCCCGGGCGATGTCGGTGACCTTCCGCGGGCAGCCCACGGCCCGCTTCATCCGCGGCCCGAAGGCGGAGGTCGCGTTCTTCACCATCTCCTCGGAGATGTTCCAGAAGACCGAGCAGGAGCTCCTGGCCTACGAGATGCCCATCACGAAGGTGATCGAGGACAACTCGGTGAAGGACATCCAGGAGATCGAGGATCGTGAGTTCACGATCCACATCGAGTCGGCCGTCCAGGCCCTCCAGCAGGAGGCCAACGGCGGCACGGTCACGACGCTGAACCGCACGACCATCGCGGCCGGCACGGTCGTGGAGTTCTCGGTGCGCAAGGGCGAGCTCGCTCGCACGGCGCTCACGAACGACGCGACGGTCCGCCCGGTGCAGCGCCCGGACATCGTGAACCTCCGCAAGCTCCTGAACGGGAACCGCCTCCGGGCGGAGCGCCTGCTCATGACGGAGGTCGACTGGGACGACCTGCTCCAGTGGACCGTGGAGGACTTCGGCGATCGTCTCCAGTCGGAGACGGCGGTCGACGGCTACAAGTACAACACCCTCCTGGGGCTGTCGTACGTCCGCACGATCAAGACCGACATCCTCCGCCCCGGGAACATCTACGTGTTCACGCGGCCGGAGTTCTTCGGGAAGTTCTTCGTGCTGAACAACACGAAGTTCTACATCGACAAGGTCGCGAACACGATCTCCTGGCAGGCGTGGGAGGACATCGCGATGTCGGTCATCAACATCGCGTCGGTCCGCAAGCTCGAGCTCTACTCGGCGGACGCGACCTCGAACAACGCGGACGGGCTCCTGGCGAGCTTCATCCCGGTGGACGAGGACGAGCTCGGCGCGGCGAACAACCGGGTCGATCAGGGCCTCCGGTTTCCACAGGTCTCGCAGTTCTGATTGTTTCCCGGCCTCGGGCCTGCTACGGCTCGAGGTATGGAACATCGAACCTGCGTCACCTGTCGCGAGACCCTCCCGGACGACGCCTTCTACTCAAGAAGTCGGAACACCTGCAAAGGGTGTCGGAAGAAGGCGGTGGCGGCCCGCCGAGAGAAGCTCAAGTCGGAAGGTCGCTGCATCGAGTGCCGCTCTCCTCTCAAGGGGGGCGGCACTCTGTGTTTGGGGTGCAAGAAGATCCACCTCGATCGGCACCACGCCAACAAGGAGCGGTACGGCGCGACCTCGAAGAAGCGCCGTCGCGAGTTGAAGTTGGCGGCCTTGATGGCGTACGGCGGTCCTTCTTGTGCGTGCTGCAAGGAAGAGCATCTCGAGTTCTTGACCATCGACCACATCGAAAAGAACGGCGCCGAACATCGGCGCGAGATGTTGAAGGAGAAGGGCTGGAAGGGCGATGAGCGTGGGATGTCCGGGTCTCACACGTACCTCTGGCTCAAACAGAACAACTACCCGCCCGGCTTTCGGGTGCTTTGCTTCAACTGCAACTTCTCCCTCGGCCACTTCGGCTACTGCCCGCACGGTGGTATCGTGGGTGCACAACAGACCGCTCTCGTGACACCATGATCGCCATGGACCAGACCCCCTCCATCTTCCAGGTTCACAGCACCGTGCGCTCCCCGCGCACCCGGACCCTTCGTGCCGCGGCTCCGGTGCACCACCGCCGCACGCAGTTCGTCCTCGACGTCCAGGCTCGGCTCATCCCGAATCGGCCCGTGACCATCACGGAGGAGGACCTCCGTCGCAACCTCGATGCCTTGAAGGCGCTCGAGGCCCAGGGCATCGCGGAGGTCCGGACGATCGACGGCCGCAAGGTCGACCTCGAGACCCTCACGCCCGCGCCCGCGATGGCGATCCCGCCCTCGCCGAACCCGCCGCCCGACCTCGCGGCGCTCGACCCCAAGCCGGGGCAGCACATCTTCACGGCTCCGGGACAGCCCGGGTACGAGCGCCACGCCCAGAAGCCCGCGGAGGCCGTGCAGGGCGTCGACATGGCCGCCGGCGAGGACCAGACGGTCGTGGCCGAGGTCGAGGTCAAGGACGGCGTGGCTGAGGTCCGGGACACGTTCGTGCTCCAGCCCACGGCGCCCGGCGACCTCTCGGAGGCCGAGATGGCCGGTGCGTTCGGGGGCCCGGCCGCGCCGGAGACCACGAGCGACCACGAGCTCGAGATCACCGAGGGCGCTCCCGTCCCGGAAGAGGTCGAGCACGTCGAGGCTCCGAAGAAGGCCAAGAAGGGCCGTCGGGGGTAGGCCATGATCCAAGGCATCGTCGGCATGTCGGAGACCACCCGCGCGTTCATCCAGACCGTGCGGCTCTACATGCGCGACTTCCCGGAGCTCAACCGCATCGTCCGAGGCGAAGAGTCCAGCGATCGGCAGATCGCCTGGGCCGTCTTGGACGCGGTGTCGTACTTCAACGGGATGCCTCACCTCACGACCTACTCACTCGAGGAGCTGCTCCAGCAGAACCAGCAGGCGCTCATGTTGCGCCTGACGGTCATCTCGCTCATCGAGTCGGTCGGCCTTCTTCAGACCCGCAACCACATCAACTACTCCAACGGCGGCATCAACGTCGGCGTGTCCGACAAGACGCCCATGCTCATGAACTGGCTCCAGTACTTCCGTGCGTACACGGACCAGATGGTGCAGCGCGTGAAGGTCGCGCTCAACATCCAGGGCATCCTGGGTCCGAGCAACGTCGGAGTGCACAGCGAGTACTGGGCGGTCAACGCGACGTACGCCGCCTACTGAGGAGATCAACTAGATGGCCAACCTGAAGGTCCGCAAGTTCAACACCATCGACCAGGTGCAGCACTTCCTCAACGGCGGCATCACGGGCGGCTCCGGCCACGTGAAGCCCCGTGAGGGCGGGCCGCCTGGCGCGAACCTCGTGGGGCTCACGCTCACGTTCCTGAACCCTGCGGGCACGGTCACGTTCGTGGCGGGCGCGAAGCCGAACGGTCTTCTGCTCTACAAGGAGTTCAAGAGCCAGATCGAGACCGCGATTCCGACCGTGGTCGTGAAGATGCTGGAGGACGGCTCCATCGCGTTCATCGAGGCCACGCCCACGACGGGCGCGGTCCTGAAGGGCGACGGCACCCCGGCCACGAACGCCAACACGGTGCTCGGGTTCGACAAGGACACGAACGCGGTCGGGAAGGTGTACGGCTCTCCGTACTCGCCGGTGCCCGCGGTCGCGCCGTACTTCGTCCAGATGTACTCCAGCAACGACAACACCCACGTCGTTACGACCTACGAATAGTTACGTGTATATTGCCGTAATGCGTGGACGGAAACTAGGACCCGAACAAGAGCAAGAAGCCGTGCAGATGTACCAAGCCATGAAGAGCACCAACGAGATCGCGCAACGCTTCAGCGTTGTTCCGGCGACGGTGCGCCTGGCTCTGGCACGAGCCGCCGTGAAGATGCGGAAGGGCCGTTCTCGAGGCGAGGTCTCGAAGAGCACCCTCAAGAAGATGGTGGACATGCGGAAGGCGGGGCTGTCGCAAGCGGTCATCGCAGCGGAGGTCGGCATCAGCCAGCCGGTGGTGAGCCGTCTGTTGGAAGTCGCTGGGCTTCCGGCGGACCCTCGTCGCTACCGCGCTGCGCACCCGAACTGGAAGGGCGGACGTACGACCAGCTCCAGCGGTTACTCTTTCGTACGCCTACGAGCGGACGATCCCTTCTTCTGCATGGCGAACAAGTCGGGGTACGTTGCCGAGCATCGCCTCGTGATGGCACGTGCTCTAGGTCGCCCGCTCGCAGAACACGAGACCGTCCATCACGTCGACGGCGACCGCATGAACAACAAGGTCTCGAACCTCCAGCTTCGCCAGGGCAAGCACGGCACCGGGGTCGTGTTTCGCTGCAACGCCTGCGGTTCTCATGACGTAGTCACCACGACCCTCCACGGAGAGTTACAGCATGTCCTTCGAGCGCTCCCTTCTTGCAGACCGCACCTCGCTCGGGGCCGCGGCGTCGTTCTACGTCAAGCTCAAGCACGGCTCGATGGCCTACGAGGCCCCCGACGAGACCGGGCAGCTCGAGGGCCAGTTCACGGTCCCGGTGCCGCAGGCGCTCGAGCTCATGAGCACCATGGTCGAGAACGAGTTCAAGACCATGTACGCGTACAAGACGTACGCGAACTCGCTCCGGGGGCTCTCGCACCACTCCATCGCGGAGGAGTTCGAGGACCACGCCGAGCAGGAGATCGAGCACGCGGACTTCCTGCTGCGTCGCATGGCCGTCCTCGGTGGCGCCGTGCACGTGCCCGACATCCCGGCGCCGCCGGCGGACACGGACCCGGTGGCGATCATCCAGACCATGGTCCGGATGGAGCAGGAGGGCATCGCGAAGTGGAAGGCCCTCCACGCCATCACGGGCGACAACCCGATGAAGTTCAAGATCGAGGAGTACCTGACCCGTGAGCAGGAGCACCTCGACGAGCTCTGGCAGATGCTCCCGCACGAGGCGCGGGACATGGGTGTCCCCATGGCCCCGACCGGTCAGGTGCAGGACCAGGCCGGCATGGCGCCCGAGGGTGCTGCGAAGCAGGCGGAGTTCGAGGAGATCAAGAAGAAGCTCGCGTGGGGCTTCACGGGCGGTCGTGTGGGCGGCGTGGGCGGCAGCGTCACGAGCGCGTTCCGCCCGGCCGCGAAGCCCATCGCGGGCACGACGGCCAGCATGGTCAGCAACCTGTCCAAGAACGTCTCGACGCCGTTCGGCCCGCAGTCCCACATGCCGACGGTCCAGAACCTCCTGGGGCAGATGAAGACCATGGGGCAGCCGGCGGCTCCGGTCGACATGGCCGGGACGGCGGCGAAGATGCAGCAGGGCACTCTCCGCGGTGCTGTGAATCAGGCCGGGCAGGCCGTCGGGGGCGCGGTCGACAAGGCCAAGGGCTTCTTCAGCGGCCTCGGTCAGAAGCTCCAGGGCATGACGGCCACGGGGCGGATGCAGCAGGAGATGGCCAAGTCACCCGCTATCGAGCGGTTCCGAGACGCCGTACGCGGAACGCAAGGGGGTATGACGGCCGTGCAGGCCGTAACGCGTCGTCCTGCTCCTTCCATCGGTGACGCTGCTCGTGCCCTTCCACGTATGACGATAGTGCCGGGACCGGCGGCCAAGATGGCCGCGGCGATCTTCTTCGAGGTGATGCAGAAGCACGCCAAGAAGCCCGAGCACATCGAGAAGGCCCACACGCGGGCGGAGGGCAACCTCGCGGCTCGCTCGAAGGCGCACGAGGGCCAGCGGGGCGAGCTCTACGGTGACCTCGTGGGTCGTCTCGCGGGTGGCGCCGGCGGCGCCTTCGCGGGCAAGAAGGGCGGCCCGATCGCGCAGGTGGCCGCCGCAGCACTCGGGCAGCACCTCGGGGGCAAGGGCGGGAAGCTCATCGGCAAGGAGCTCGACGTCCGCCGCGAGAAGGCCAAGCACGCCGGCGTGAAGTTCGCCTTCGAGGACACGATGAACATGCTCGCCCAAGAGCAGGCCGCCGAGGCCGCCGCGGTCGAGAACCAGGCCCGCTACTTCCAGGAGAAGGCGCGGTCGGAGCAGCAGGCCCGCGAGCAGCTCGAGCAGCAGGCCCAGCAGGCACAGCAGCAGCTCGAGGAGCTCCAGGGGCAGCACGAGCAGCTCCAGCAGGGCATGCAGGCGACCTTGCAGCAGGCGAACGACTCCACGACCCAGGCGCTCATGCGGGCCGTGCAGTCGACCCAGGAGGCCATCCGCAACAAGCAGACGGCCGCCGACACGCTCGCGACGCACGACCAGCTCCGTCAGCAGCTCCGAGAGCTCGCGGACGGCGGCGGCACGCCCGGAGGTCCCACGAACCCCCAGAACGCGAACCCCGGTGAGGGGCAGGGACAGCCCGCGCAGGGTCCGGCCATGGAAGGCCCGGCCGGTCAGGCGCAGGGCGCCCAGTCGGCGCCTGGTGCCGCGCCTCCGGAAGGGGCGCAGGGGCCGGGTGGTGGGAACGCCCCCGCCCAGAGCCCCCAGCAAGGACAGGCCGCGCCGGCGTCCAACGTCGACCAAGGCCCGCCCGGTGGCGGCGAAGGCGGCCCAGGCAAGGTCAGCATCAAGGTCGGGAACGTGGTCCAGGGCCTCATGCAGATCGCCAAGCAGCGAGCTCCGTACGCGCTCGCGGGCGCTCTCGCGGGTGGCGTGACCCACGAGGCCCTGAAGGGCGGAGGCCCCGACGAGACCCGCCAGGCCATCCAGGCCGCGGAGGCCAGCGGGGCCGCTCAGGACAGCTTCCGGGCGGCCCTCGACCTCGCTCGCCTGAAGACGCAGCTCGCGTTCCGGGAGGCGGCCGAGGCCCACCCCGGGGCCTCCCTCGGGATGAGCGCTCTCGCGGGCGGTGCGCTAGGGGCCGTGCGCGGTCCCGAAGTGCACAAGAGCCTCAAGGACATCGGCAAGAACCTCTCCTTCCTCGCTGGGTGACACCATGCTCGACTCGTTCCTCGCAGTCGCACTTCGTTCTTCTTCTGCCGAGCAGGAGAAGCGGGCCTTCATCGACAACCTCAAGAAGCTTCCGGACGAGGAGCTGAAGAAGCTCGCGTCCGGAGAGCTCAAGCTCAGCCACTTCGGCTGCGACAGCGGGCAGGAGTGGCTCGAGAAGTACAAGGGCACTCCGCTCTTCGAGCAGGCCGTCGCGCTCGAGCAGCAGGACATCCAGAACGAAGTGGCGCGGACGCAGTCGCAGATGAACCAGCCTCCCCCCGACCAGTTCTGGCGGACGGGCGACCAGATCCGTCTCCAGAAGCGCCTGCTCGATCTTCAGCTCCTCCAGTCGCAGGTCATGCCGGCGTCGCCCGAGGCCCCTGCTCAAGGCGCAGGAGCTCCGGGCGCGGGCGCCGCGAACAACGAGGAGGCCATGAGCCCCGGTCCCGACAACGGGATGAAGATCAGCGCGGCCCTGACCAAGAAGGCCGAGAGCGCGTTCGCCAGCGTTCTGCGCTCCCGGGAGGGTGCGCTCGGCCGCCCTTTCGCCAAGGTCGCTGATCCGGCGGCCTTCGTGGCCCGGATGATCGCGGGGGCCAAGAAGGCCGTCCCGCCGATCGCCGAGAAGCTCCAGGGAGCGACGGGCGGTGCGCTCGGCGGTCTCGGGCGAGCCGTCGGGGCCGACGCGGCCGAGCACTTCGGTCCGAAGATCCTCGAGAAGGCCACGGGGCTCGGGAAGGAGAAGGGCCTCGGGCGCTTCACCCAGCTCCTATCGGGGAGCCGGGCCGACCTGCTCGACAAGCTGCATCGCAGCGCGGGCGCCGGCGCGGCCACGCTCGGGTCCGAGACCGGCTCGCAACTGCTCGGCGCAGGAGCGGGTCCGGCCGCGCGGGCTCTCGAGATGGGCCACGCGGCGCTCGAGCCCGAGCTCCAGGCCGAGCGGCTGAAGTCGCTCATGGCACGTGGCGGTCTGGCGGCTGGCGCCGGCGGGCTCGGCCTCGCGGCCCTCGCGCACGGGCAGGACACCGACAACCCTCACGAGGTGCTGCACCAGGTCCGAACGGCCTCGGCCGAGAAGACCGCGATGGCGGACGCCTGGGGCCGTGACCTGGCTCGTCGGGACGCCGACAAGCTCGAGAAGGTCGCGATCCCGACCAACCTCGGCGCGGGCATCCAGGGAGGGCTGAAGTCTCTCGGGGCGGCGCTCGGGAAGGCCAACACGGCCACGGGCGGTCGGCTCGGCATGGGTGCCATGCTGGGCGCCGGCGCGGGCGCTCTCGGGGGCCTCGCGACCGGAGCACAGCGCGACGAGCACGGGGAGACCCACATGCTCCGGAACATGCTCGGTGGAGCGGCGCTCGGTGGTGGCCTCGGGGCCGCCGGCGGGAACGTGGCTCACCAGATGTCGAAGGGGAAGGGCCTCGGGGACGCGCTCGTGTCGGGCGTGCAGGCCACCGGCCGGATGGGCCAGGGCGTCTTGCAGTCGACCCGGAAGGGCTTCAACCGAGGCGCGGTCATGGGCGGCATCGCGGACACCGTGAAGGAGCACGCAGCTCCTCTCGCGGCAGCCGCGGCCGGTGTCGTCCCGGCAGCCGCGGCAGCGGCCGAGAAGTACGGACCGCAGATCAAGGGCATGGCCAACAAGGCGCTCGAGGGTGTGCAGGGCGGCGTGAGCCCGCTCGTCGAAGGCGCCCGTAGCGCCCTCGGACGCGTGGAGCTCCCGCGCTTCAATCTCGAGGGGGAGAGTGGGCTCGGGCAGCGTCTTCGGTCTGTCGCGTCGGCGGCGCCGGGCGTCATCTCGAGCGCCCAGAACCTCATGAACAACGCTCGAGCAGCAGCCGCGGCGGCGTTACATGGCGGTCTCGATCGACCTCAAGGACTTCCGGGTGCGGTCGCTCGACCGCGACCTGTTCGAGGTCTCGTGGAAGGTGCTCGAGACCGCCGAGGACGTCCTCGACTACACGTTCGAGGTTCTTCGCTCCGAGTCCCCCTCGGGGCCGTTCGAGCCGCTCGCGCCGGCGTTCCGCGACCGCTACTTGTTCATCGACAACAACATCCCGACCGGCAACCGCTGGCGGATGCTCCACTACATCATCCGAGTTCGTCATGTTCCGACGGACTGCGTGAAGGACTTCGGGCCGGTCTCGCACGAACCCGACCCGGACCTGATCGCCCTCGAGCTGCGGCGGCACATGCAGCTCCTCTTCCACGAGTACGCGGGGCGCCGGTGCTGGGTCTTGCCCGTGCGGACGTTCGGCTCGAGGTGCGAGTGCTACAGCGTCTCGCTCGCGAAGCGCACGCGTTCGGGATGTCGCATGTGCTTCGACACGGGCTTCACGCGTGGGTACCTCTCGCCCATCGAGGTCTGGATTCAGATCGACCCGTCCCCGAAGGCCAACCAGGCCACGAACGTCGGGGCGCAGCAGCAGGTGAACACGACCGCCCGTGTCGGGTACTACCCGCCGCTCAAGCCCATGGACCTCATCGTCGAGGGCGAGAACCGTCGCTGGAAGGTCGTGACCGTGGCCCAGACCGAGCAGGGCCGGGCACCGGTGCATCAGGAGATCCAGCTCCACGAAGTCCCCCCGCGTGACATCGAGTTCGCGGTCCCGCTCGAGATGAAGGACGCCTTGAAGGACATCTTCTTCAACCCGCCCCGCAACTACTCGAACCCCCAGAACCTCGACAGCTTCTTGGACAACGAGTTCGCCGCCATCCAGAAGCTCTATCGGCAGGTGCCCCGATGACTCCCTTCTTGCTCGACTACCTCCCGGAAGAAGGCCAGGCGATCCTGAAGCTGGCGGGCGCGAAGAAGCGCGAGCACTCGAGCCTGAAGACGCTCGGGAAAGCCCTGGCCGCCACGGCACTTGGGGGAGGGATCGGCTATGCTGGTGGCAAGCTCTTGGCTCGCAAGATCGGACCGAAGATCCCTCCGGCTGCGGTAGGCGGCGTGGCCGCCCTGTTGTCGGGAGCTCTGGCCGGAGCGCAGGCTGCCCACAACAAGAAGCTCACGGAGGTCCTCCATGAAGATCGCAAGCACCGACCCTAGGGGTCCGGTTCCGGAGTCGGACTTCAAGAGGAACCCGCTTCAGCACATCAGGTACCTGTACCTGGCGTTCGTGCAGGGCATCTTCACGTTCTCGCCCCGTGGTGCGTACCACTGGGACAAGGACATGGAGAACTCGGACATCATCATCACGGCCGAGAGCCCCCTGAACCCCGAGACGATCGGGCAGCGTCCGGCCATCACGTTCACGCGGGCGCCCGTGGGCTTCTTCCAGCTCGGGTTCGACGACATGCTCGCGTACGACTTCGCGACCGGGCAGAAGCAGAAGTCCATGCTCGTGCCGGGCACGATGGTCATCAACTGCTGCTCCAGGAACGACATCGAGAGCGA
>Ga0116166_1001264_pt1 | contig 23219 bp, 20 predicted proteins | sample AD_JPNMR2_MetaG_FD_89884 | JGI IMG/M metagenome (GOLD analysis project Ga0116166, IMG submission 89884) | Active sludge microbial communities of municipal wastewater-treating anaerobic digesters from Japan - AD_JPNMR2_MetaG | ecosystem: Engineered > Bioreactor > Anaerobic > Digestate | place...
AGACCTCCGCCATTGGTCACGAATTCGTTCAACTGGTTCACAAAAGGCCGAGTGTCTGCCTCGAAAATAAAATTATGCAATAGAACCACAGACCAACGGGACAAGTTGGATTGAATCTCCGCGAGACTGGCCGGCGCCGGTTCTTCTTCTGGAGAAATAAGGTCTTGAACCGTTGCTGATTGGTGCTTCACCCATGGCCGGTCGCCCAGCGGAAACAGCCGGTGGTCCCGGTATAAGAACACCTCGGCTGTGATTGCTTCCTGGCTTTCCAGTACACGTTTTAAGAACTTAAAATCCCAATCCGGTCCCGATGTCAACAACAGCGCCCGGTCGGTTATGTCCCGGACCTGAACACCACGCGTGAGGCGGTTGTTGGTTGTCAACCATTCGCCTTTCTGAGGGATGGCCTCGATGGTGAATAGATATTGGCCTTTTTCCAGCGCGGATATTTCCAACGCTATGGATGCCTCCGGACGGGAATCGGAGAAATAAACTTCTTGCTCCTCGTAAAAGATTTGGGATCCATCTTCTTTCTGGCCGAGTATCTTAAGCGTCACGGGATTGGCGGGAAATGGTCCTCGGGCGGCCAGACCGATCTTAAGAGAAAAACTTTCACCAGTTCTCGCGATCTTGGGCGAGTTCACCGATTTGAGCACGATATCAAACAGGGTATGAGCGGTTCCGATTCCAAAGGAGTAAATCCGCGAGATGGCCGAATCTGCCTCCGTGGTTTGCTGCGAGATTGTAGAAAGCGGATTGGCTCCTTGGTTCCATTGCCCATCGGTGAATAAGAGGAGACATGAAGGCCGGTCCGTGTCCCGTTCTCGCTCGTACTGCGCGATGACCGCTGCCAAATTGGTACCGGAAGCGGAGGGTGTGGCTGATTTTGGAAATTGAGCCAGCCAGGGCAAGGATATGTCCGGAGAATGTCCGGATGCCGAAAACAGGTTATACCGGATTTCAAAGCCTTGCCTCTCCCAGACTGGGATCTTCCGGGATAAAAATTTCAGGACCTCGCCCCATCGGGACGATAAGGCTCGTCCAGACTTAACCTGTAATGGATCAGGCGGATAGGACATGCTTAGGGAATCATCGATTGCGACATACAAAACCGGCGGCACAATGATCCGCCGAATTTCCCGCGTTTGAGGATTGGTCAGCAGCCATAGGACCAAGGCTATAAAAACAAACCGGCATACCGTCAACGCATAGCGGATGCCGGAAGCGATCGGAGCATTGAGGCATCTCAAAGAATAAAGAAATAACACCAAACCTAGAGAAAAAATCGTCAAAAACAACAAAAGTCACATACCCTTTCCAAGCAGCCCGCTTTTCAGACTCAGAAATCATCCAGAAAGTTGTTTATCTCAAAAAGATCTCCGCATTAAGAGAAAATCCAGACTATACTCCTTTTCCAACTTGTTTTTATACTAGCCCGGATACAGGGGAAAAAGGAGTGCCGAAAGATTCCGAAATTGGTTTTCCACTCAATAAATCCATTATTGGGACGTTTTTATTAGAGGGATGGGATGAGCCGCCATGGAGAATCAGGAACACGGGTCCTTGTTCATTCAGTACCGCGATCACGGAGACTTGTCCGCGTTCCAAATTTTGCTGGATTATTATAACAAGCCTCTTTTCAACTACTTATTGAGGCTTTTGCGAAGGACGGAAGAGGCCGAGGACGCCCTGCAGGAGGTGTGGCTCAAAGTGATCCGGCAAGCGCATACCTACAACGACCAAGGCCGGTTTACTTCTTGGATGTACCGCATTGCCCACAACCACTGCATGGACCTATTCCGGCGGAACCATCGCATGCCCGTTGAGGAAGAAAATGGGGAACCGGAACGCGCCGATTCCATCCTGGACCGCCTCGAATCCGATGGCCCATCCCCCCGTGACCTTTTGATGGAGCAAGAAACGTTCGACATGTTGGAAGCGGCAGTGGGACAGTTGCCGGAAGCGATCCGGGAAGTGTATATCCTGAGGGCCGTTCACGATGTTCCTTTTAAGGAAATCGCCGAGATTCAAAATGCGCCTTTGGGAACGGTATTGTCCCGCATGCATCAGGCGGTTCAGCGATTGAGGCATATACTCGCGGATGAGGACGCTTCCTCTGCAGGTTCCGCGTAACCGGGGATAAGTAACCATGAAAATCCGACCTCTTTTCCAAATGAGCGAATTCAACCGGGAACCTTCCGATGAAGAAATGCTCCGGTTTTTGGATGAACCGGAGACCAGCGAGGACCGGCGGGCGTTTTTGAATCAATGTGTTTTGTTGGAAGGTGGCTTGGAACGATGGAATGAGCTCCAACAAGTGGTTCGGGCAGGAAAGGATCTGACCCGGTTTGAACCCTCGCCGGAAATCCGCGTCCGGGTGATGGAGGCGGCATTCGCGTCCACGCGTAAACATCACACCCGGCGCGCGGAACCAGTCCGGCGGACGTCGTTTCGCCAATTGCCGGGCTGGCGGTTGGCCTGGGCCGCGCTGTTTCTGGCTTTGTCGTGGAGCGGTTATCTGCACTTTCAACCGCAGCAATCCTCTCTTATTTATAGTGAAGAATTCAACTATGAACTGTTGACATTGCAGGAAGACTTGGATGCCCTTCAGGCGGTGATTGCCTTGGATAACGATTATTATTCCGGATAGGCAGGCATGATGAAAGAACAAGTATTTATGAATAAATCAAAACGGGCTGTTCTGGCGGCTGGTTTGATGGTTGGGCTGATGGCAGGCGGAATAATGGTTTCGATTGGTTATCCCGCTGACGAAACTTCTGGTGAAGCCAACACCGTGGAATCGGCCACACCCTCGGCCGGCGGAACGGTCGTCCCGGCGACAAGCGATGCCTCCAACCAGGACCAAATAGAACCGGCATTGTTGGGGGAAGATTTGTTTGCTCCCGAGCCGATACTCCGTGAGAATCCGGAACGAGGAGAAGGCGGCCGGCGCCGTCCGGGTTGGGGAGGGCCGATGGGCCGGGGCGGACCATTGGAGAATGGCCCCGGCGGACATGGTCCCGGTGGACGTGGTCCCGGAGGAGGTGGTGCCGGAGGAGGTGGTCCCCGGTCACCGTTCGGACGGGGAGGTGAGGAAAGAAGGCTACCATCCCCCATGAGAGAGAATCTGGATTCACCCGAGCGGCTGGCGCGTTTGCGGGTGGAAAATCCCCAGCTGGCGGATTTGATTGAAAATACCCGGCGCGTAACATACCAAATCGGACAATTGCTGGCCGAATATGGCCGCACAGAAGATACCGCCCGCAAGAATCAGATTCTCCAGAAACTACGTCCTTTGCTGGAGAAAGAATTCGAAATGGAAATCCAGCGCCAGCATATGGAAATTCAAATGATGGAAAAACGGCTGGAACAATTGAAGAGCGCCCTAAAACGCCGCGAAGAGAACCGGCAACGTCTTCTTCAATTCCGCCTGGAGAACTTACTGAAAGGACCCCGGGAGCCATTTCACCCTCCCGGTGGACCTGAAAACGGGATGGAGGAACTGCCTGAAGCTTCATCCCGGCTGGAATACCACTAAGTATGTAGTAAGATTAGGCCGCAATCTTGCTGCTCTAATCTAGAAGGATCTATTCGCTTGCTTTTCTGATGTGGTCTTCTCCAGAATGAGCACGGCAAAGAAGATTCCGTATTCAACCCATGGCACCCATTCTGGAAACGACCGCCCGTAGTAGAACGTATAAGAGAGAAAAACCAAACCCGTGAGTAGAATCCAGGCCCGGCTGGGAAATACGCACAACAAGGGAACCATCCAAACGAAATACCAGGGATTGATCACCGGCGAGCATAGCAGCACGGTTCCCATCACCGCCATTAGGGCACGGAGGTAATCGACGGGAGGGTGGTTTCCCGGCAGCCGGAAAGTATGCCAAGCGGTGGCAAATAAAATCACGCCGAATAGAAGGCTCCGGGTCATGGCCTCCGGTTGAATGCTCCGAAACAATGCCCAACGGCCTCCCAGATACTGAATAAACCAGACGGTAAATTCAAAAATCCCCCCATTGAAACGCCATTCCCGGGAAAAGATCCAAAAACCCCGGAAGGGATTGATATCAAGTGATAGAAAAGGGAGATACAAAATCACAAGCGTCGCCGCGTACAAACCATGCGCGGGCCATCGCCAGGCGCGGCGCAGAATGGGCCAGAACAGGAGACCGAAGAACTTGGTTAAGGTCATCCCCGCCATCGCCGCTCCACTGGCCAAATCCCGGTTTTTTACCAACAAAAACAAGGCTAGCGTCAAAAAAAACGCACAGACGGAATCAGCATGCCCAGAATTGGCTATTTCCTTGAGTACCAAGGGAGACCAGGCATAGATCAAACACCACTCGCGGGGACGGCGCAGGGCTTCCAAGAGCCGCATTATCAGGTACAAAGTTCCTAGATCAAACAGGAGCAACACGAATTTCATCCCCAACATTTGGCCTGGGAATAAAAATTCGGAAAATAGAAAAACATATTGTAGAACAGGGGGATAGATAGTTGGTACGTAGCCATAATTGATCCGGTCCCAATACTCTGTTCGGTAAGGCTGGGTTTCATGATCCAAAGGAGCGTAGCGGTAGGGATTAATACCCTGACGCGAGATATGTCCGTCCCAGTGGTACCTGTAAATGTCATTTTCCAGAATCAGGGGGGTGGGAAGCAACACCAAACGGAACAACAGACCGAAAGCCATCGCGATGGCGAACTGCCGTGAACTCAACCGCCAACCGTTGATGAGGCGCGTGGTCAAAATCCAATACCAGACATGCACATATGCCATGACGGTTAAAAACCGGGTGACCGCCCAGGCTTCGGGGGACCGCGGTCGAATGGCTTCCTCTGGCAGCCCGGTCAGACACACGTATCCTGCCAGGGTTAATAAACCCCATTTCCAGATCAAACCCGCCCCGAGTTCCACTCCATACTGTACGTCTTGACGGTCGGCCGGTCGGTTTGTGATGGTACACATCATGATGGTATGCCGTGATCTGGATTTTGAATACGTTCAGGCTCTTCAGATTGGCCAGATGGATATCTCTAGTATTATGATGGATCTAGAATCTTTTTGATATTTCCTGGTCCTATCATGGAGGAAGAATCTCCGGGCAATTCTTATTCCCCCAAAGACCATTTCCCGGTATCGCCATCCAATCCACGCGTTGACCAATGATGGCCGAATGCGCATCCAATGCTTGAAGGGCTTCTGCTACGGTTAACCCCAATCCGGGAAGCGGCCGGGCGGGGCAAAGATCCGACAACGGTTTAAGTACAAACCACCGTAAATGCAGACGCGGGTGGGGAAGGATCAAATTCTGTTCGGAGATGATTTGATCACCGTATAATAAAAGATCCAGGTCGATGGAACGGGATTGGGGGCCGTTTTCTTCAGGAGATTGAGGCCGCCGGATCCGGCCTAACTGGCTTTCGATATGTAACAAACGATTCAACAGGTGTTGGGGGGTACATTCCACCGCCAATTCGGCCACGCCGTTCAAGAAGGGGGGCGCGGGTTTTTGGAATCCGGCCGCCGCGGTTTCATAGAAAGGGGAAACACGCTGAATCATCACGCCTTCCTCTTGGGAAAGACGTTCCACAGCTTGCCGTATGTGGCTTTGCCGGTCGCCGAGGTTGGATCCTAATCCGATGTAGGCGGTTCTCATTTTCATGAAAAAGCAGCCCGTAAGAATACCTGGATGTAAAATCATAGATAAGAAAGGTGAAAAAAACAAGTAGATTTTTCTCGTTTACACTAATCTTTTAGAATAATATTGGTTTGGCATGAGAAGGCAGTATCAAGCGTTTCGGAAGGGTACGGGAGACTGGGTGGTTATTGTCCACCGTTATCTCCTTGGAATAGCTGTCCCGTGGGATACTCACCCCCAACTGGCAGGAAGATGATGAGAAACTCATCCGGCTCCGGTGGCCGCAAGAGGAATGACGCGGTGTAGCAAGCAAGTCTCGGGGTGCTCGTCATAGGGGCACTCGACTTATAAGAATCCTGTCCGGGATGGATTTTCCAGGTGAACGAAATATCACCCCCTCTTGCATGTCGTGGAGAAGACCATTATAATTTTAACTTCAGAAGGTGGGGTCTGGCCCCGCCTTTTTTACATCATTTCGTCCTCTTTATCCCTGACTCGTGCCAAGTGGTGATTGCGGGACGAAAGGAAATCCGCCCTCGCGCAGAGGGCCACGGGATGAATTATGGGTAAGGAAGTCGTCGATATTCTAAATCGGATCAGTTTGGAGAAAAACATCCCGTTTAACACTCTCAAAGAGGCTCTGGAGGCTGCGCTCATTTCGGCTTCCAAGAAAATGCTACACCCCGACGTCAACGTGGTGGAAGCCGAGTTTGACGAGCAAACCGGCGAATTCCGTGTCTATGCCGACATGGAAGTCGTCGATGTGGTCGAGGATGAACACGTCGAGATTTCGCTCGAAGAGGCGCGCACCCATGTGCAGGATGTCCAGATCGGCGAGGAATTATCCGTTGACGTGACGCCTCCCAACTTCGGCCGGATTGCCGCGCAAAGCGCCAAGCAGGTGATCACCCAACGCATCCGGGAAGCGGAACGGGAAGTGATCTACGACAAGTACAAGAACCGTGCGGGTGACTTGGTGGCGGGTACCGTGCTCCGCTACGAACGGGGCAACGTGATCATCGACTTGGGCAACGCGGAAGCGGTACTGCCATCCAAGGAACAACCTATGGGCGAACGCTACCGCTATGGCGAGCGGATCAAAGCGGTCATCGTGGATATCCAAAAAACCTCGAAGGACGCGCAAATTGTCCTTTCCCGCACCACGCCCCTTCTGGTGGTGAAACTGTTCGAACAGGAAGTGGCGGAAATCCGCGACGGCATCGTTTCCATCCGGCTGGTGGCGCGGGAACCCGGGAAGCGCAGCAAGATTGCTGTTCTCTCCTCCGACAACGACGTGGATCCGGTGGGCGCTTGCGTGGGCATGAAAGGCTCCCGCGTGCAAATGGTGGTGCAGGAACTGCGGGGCGAACGCATCGATATCATCGAGTACAGTGACGACAAACGCCGGTTTGTGGCCAATTCCCTCAAACCAGCCAACATCGAAAGTGTGGAATACGACGAGAGCCGGAACCGGGCGCTGCTGGTAGTCCGGGACGAGGAACTGGCCCTGGCCATCGGCAAAAACGGCTTGAACGCCAAACTGGCCACGGAACTGACCGGAGTTCAGATCGATATCATTTCGGAATCCCAGCTTTCCGAACGGGTACGCAAGGCCAAACAGGAACTGACCCGGATTCCCTCCCTGCGGGAGGCGTGGATCGACTCCTTGCTGAGCCAGGGAATCATTAAGTTGGAGGACGTCATTGCCGCGGGGGTGGACGAATTGACGAAAGTAGAAGATTTAGACGTGGAGGCCGCCCGTCGCATTCTGGAAGAAGCGCGACTTTTATTGGAAGGAAAGGAACTCCAAACCAGTCAGGCGGAAGACCAATCCCCGGAAGAAGCGGAAGCGGATGTTTTGCAACCCGCTGAGGCCACCAATCCCAGCGAGGAATCTCCGGCCATTTGATCTCCGGAACACTCCTGTTCTCTTTGAAATACGGGATAAAATCCTATATAGGGAATAGCAACCGTGAAATCCGTCTGCAGAAAAGGAATTATAAAATCATAAAAAATATATAAAAAGAATAAAAACCACACCCCTTACTTTAGTAACGCAGGCGCTTAGCCGCCAGGGAGTCAGGATTTATATGAGAATTAATCAAATCGCTCGGAAACACGGACTCGAAAACAAAGACATCCTGGATTATCTCGAATCGATCGGGGTCCAGGGGAAGAGTCATAGTTCATCGCTGGACGATGGAACGACCGAGCTGCTTTTGCAACATTTTGGGAAACTGGAAACCAAAGAACCTGAAACCTCTCCTCCGGCAAATTCCCGCTTTGCCAAGATTCGGCGTCCCAAGGGTTGGAAACCCCCAGAACCGGCTGAGAAGAAGGAGGCTCCTCCTCCGCTGCCTGAGGCGATACCCGTGGTCTCAACTCCGGTGGAGGAAATCACCGCTCCGTCAGCCGTGGCCGCCGTGCCTCCGGCTGAACCTCCGGAAATGATTGAACCTCCAGCGCCTCCGGTGATTGAAGAATCGGTGGAAGCTCCCGCCGTGGAGACGCCTCTTTCCGAGACCGTGCCCGCGGAGGAAGAAACGGTTTCGGCCGAGGAAGCCATAAAGCGGGAAATCCGCAAACTCCGGAAAGAGAAAATCGCCGAACCGAAGGGTAAGAAAGAAAAGAAAACCGTTAAAAAAGAGGCCGTTAAAAAAGCGAAGCCCAAAACTATTTCCCTGGAAACCCTCAAAAAATCCAAGGGAGAAGCAGATATTATCATCGAGGCTCCCGAACTGGATTTGGAAAGCTTGCAAGAACACCAGCCGGCTATCGAGCCGATTTTCGAGGAACCGATTGAAAAAGAATTACCCCGGCGGCATGACGAAGACGAGGCCATCCGGCGTGAGATTCAAAAACTTAAAATCAAGCAAAGCCGGTCCGCGGCCGAAATCTCCAAGGTCAAGCCGGCCGATGAACCTACGGCCGCGATTCCCCGTCCTGCCGGCCCCCGGCGGCCCACGGTGGTCAAGACCAAAGGCAAACGGGCATGGAAACGCGAAAAGCGCGAACGGCGTGAAATGATGCAGGCGGCGGAAATGGAACGGCACGAACGCGAAAAAACCATTCTCAAGGTGCATGACGCCTCCACCGTGGCTGACGTGGCCAGCGGCTTGGGGATTCCCCCCAGCGAATTGATTCAAAAATTGATTTCGCTTGGTGTCATGGCCACCATCAATCAACCGATTGAATTCGAAACCATTCAGATTATTGCCGACGAGTACAACTTCGCGGTGGAAAAGATCGATCTGAAGGACAGTGACGCTCTGGCGGAATTGTGGGAGGAAGACACCGACGAATCGCGCAAGGTGTTCCGCCCGCCGGTGGTCACGGTCATGGGCCATGTGGATCATGGGAAAACCAAGCTGCTTGACGCCGTGCGCCAAGCCGATGTTGCCTCCCATGAGGCGGGCGGCATCACGCAGCACATCGGGGCTTATTATGTCAACACCCCGGGCGGCGATATTGTCTTCCTCGATACACCGGGGCACGCCGCCTTCACTGCCATGCGCGCCCGCGGAGCCATGGTCACGGATATCGTGGTCCTGGTGGTCGCCGCCAGTGAGGGGGTCATGCCCCAGACCATTGAGGCGATCAACCACGCCAAGGCCGCGGGGGTGCCCATCATTGTGGCGCTTAACAAAATCGACCTGGAAGGCGCCAATCCCGACCGTGTCAAGCAACAATTGGCCGAACAAGGTTTGGTGCCCGAGGAATGGGGCGGCAAAACTGTCGTGGTTCCCATTTCCGCGTTGAAGAAAATCGGCATCGAGGATCTGCTCGAAAGCATTCTGCTGCAAGCGGAAATGCTTGAACTCAAGGCCGATCCCGCGTGCCGCGCCCGGGGAGTGATCATTGAGGGCCGCCTTGAACAAGGGCGCGGCCCCGTGGCCACCGCCTTGATTCAACAAGGAACCCTGCGCATCGGGGATCCATTTGTAGCCGGGATTTACGCCGGCCGGATCCGGGCCATGCTCAATGACAAAGGGGAGACGGTGGAGACTGCCGGACCTTCCATGCCCGTGGAAATTTTGGGAATCGAAAGCGTGCCCAGCGCTGGCGATCCCTTCATCGTGGCGAAAGACGACAATCAGGCGCGCCAGATCAGCGTCCGCCTGCAGCAGATCCAGCGGGAACGCGAATTGAACCGCGCCCGCAATATCACGTTGGAAGATTTGTCCACCCAGGTTCAACAAGGCGCCATTAAGGAACTGCGCTTGATCGTCAAGGGGGACGTGCAAGGATCGGTTCAGGCCTTGTGTGACAGTCTCAAGAAAATCGAAAGCGATAAAGTCCGGATTGAAATTCTCCACAGCGCCGTGGGGGCGATCACCGAGTCAGACGTCATGCTGGCCGCCGCTTCCAACGCGATCATTTTGGGATTCAATGTGCGCCCCTATCCGCATGTCATCGAATTGGCCAAGCAGGAACATGTGGATATCCGCACCTACCGGGTCATCTATGACGCTATCTCCGATGTCACCAAGGCGATGACCGGCATGCTGGAAAAAACCTACGAGGAGCGGATCCTCGGCCATGGCGAAGTGCGCGAAGTGTTCCGGGTCTCCCGCAGCATGAGCATTGCCGGTTTGTACATTCAGGACGGGCGCATCATCCGCAACGCGCCCATCCGCCTGCTGCGCGATTCCGTGGTTGTGCACGAAGGCCGCATGGCCTCTCTGAAACGTTTCAAGGACGATGTCCGCGAGGTGCAAAGCGGCTACGAATGCGGGATTGGTCTTGAAAACTTTAATGACATCAAACATGGCGATGTCGTAGAATGTTACATGCTGGAAGAGGTCGCGCCGACGCTGTAATCCCTTACAGCGCCTTCCAGGGGGTGGACAGGTTGCACCGCTCCTGGTCCCGGGCGGGTGGGCTTCCATGATTGTCGGAATACTCGAAGTGACCTTCCACATTCCGGGTTCGCAATCCCTGAAAGACAAGCGCCAAGTGGTGCACAGTCTCAAGGACCGTATCCGCCGGCGGTTCAACGTTTCGCTGGCCGAAACCGATGGTCAGGATTCATGGCAAGATTGCAGCCTGGCCGTAGCCATGGTGGCCACTCAACGGATCGCGGTGGAACGGGAACTCAACCGCATCGTGGATTTAATCCATTCCGTACCCGCGGTGGGTTTGACCGATCATTGGATTGAATATTTCTGATATTTCTGACCGGCGTCTCCCCTCTCCGCGTAAGAATGACTGGGAACGCTTCTCTGATCATGACTCAAAAAAAAACCTACCGGATGGCTCAGGTCAACCGCTTGCTGCAGGAACAAATCGCAAGCATTTTTCTGACGGAATTGGAAGATCCCCGGCTGGCCGGTGTGACCGTGACTGAAGTGCGGACCACCCGGGATCTACACAACGCGGTGGTTTTCCTGGCGCTGCACAAGCAGGATAATCCCGCCGAATGCCTGGCGGGCGCTCAGCATTCCGCCGGGTATATCCGGAAATTGCTCTTCTCACGGCTGCATATCAAGCGTATTCCCGAACTGGAATTCCGCTACGATGCCTCGTTGGACGAGGCCGAACGGATCTTCCGGGCTTTGGAAGCGGCCGATTTGGGCCCGGAAGAACCGTGAGGGTGAATTAAAATTTCTCATTTTTCTCATTCGAGGGTTGGATGATAACGAAATCTGAAATCAATGGCGTGCTGAACATCAACAAACCGGCGGGCATGACCTCGCATGATGTGGTGGATGTCATCCGCAAGGTAGCCCGCATGAAGCGGGTGGGGCATACGGGAACCCTGGACCCCATGGCCACCGGTGTGTTGCCGATCTGTCTCGGTAAAGCCACCAAAATTCAGCAGTTTCTTATCGCCCAGGATAAGGAATACCTCGTCGATATGCGTTTGGGACTCATCACGGACACTCAAGACATTACCGGTACCGTCGTGGAAGAAGTTCCAGTTCCCCCTTTGAACGCCGAAATCATTGAAGCCGCTTTTCAGCGGTTCCGGGGCGAACAGATGCAGATGCCCCCAATGGTCTCCGCCAAGCACCACAAGGGGCAGCGGTTGTATGAACTCGCCCGGCGGGGGGTGGAGGTTAAACGTGACCCTTGTAAGATTCATATCCACGAACTAGTATTGGAAGCCGTGGAGTTGCCGGTCATCCGGTTCCGGGTGACGTGCGGGAAAGGGACGTATATCCGCACGCTGTGTCACGATTTGGGCATCGCCCTGGGAAGCGGAGCGGCGATGTCGGGTCTGGTCCGCGTGCGATGCGGTGCCTTTCATATCGACCAGGCCGTGGCCTTGGACGTGCTCCATTCCCCCGATGACGTACTGCCGCGGATTGTCAGTTTGAACGAAGCGCTGTCCTCTCTCCCCTCCGTAATGGTGGGATCGGAGGGCAAGGCATCCATCCATTGCGGACGTTTTCTTTCGGGGGGAGCGATCACCCGGCGGAACGGTGATTTTTATACCGGATCTATGGTGCGGGTGACGAGCCGGGATGGGACTCTCATCGGAGTCGGAGAAGCCCTGCTGAATTCAGACCAAATGGATGAATTGGCGGGAAATCTGCGGGTCATCAAGCCCATCAAAGTGTTTCATCACGGCCTTTAAACCACGAAGAAACGATGGGATAATTACTGAAACGAATGGTTCAGCATCTGGCCAGAATAAAAGAATAACCGGAAGGAGGTTAAGCCTTGTCCATTACGAACCAACGGAAGAGAGAATTGATTGAAGAATTTAAGGTCCATGGAACGGACACCGGCTCACCGGAAGTGCAAATCGCCATCTTGTCCGAGAAAATCAAAAATTTGACCGAACATTTTAAGATTCATAAGAAAGACCACCACTCCCGCCGTGGCCTGCTCATGATGGTCAGTTTACGCCGGCGGCTGCTGGATTATCTCAAACGCAAGGAAGTGAACCGGTACCGCCAGATTATCCAAAAATTGGGGCTCCGCCGCTAACCCGTCAGGGCCGCGGTATCCCGCCATTGCAAGGAAGTGGCGGTTCGGAAGTGCCGGGATTCCATCAACAGGACTCGCACCACCCCGATTAGGAGGCCGAAGGTTAAACGCCAACCTCCGGCGTCCTAGTCAGGGTGATGCAGGAATCCCCAGGCCTGACGTCCCGCCATGGACAACGGGATGAGGTGAAGACTCGTATCTCGCCGAATGCCCTCCTCCACGATTCGATCCAACGGTCGTTTCTTCCTTTCTGTCCGGAACCGCGGCTCCTGGGCTCCCAGTGGAGGCTGGCCGTGCCCTATGAAAGGAAGATGTACTCATGAATGAAGAGGTAGTTGTCGTATCCAAAACAATTGGAGGCCGGATTCTTTCCCTGGAAACCGGACGCATCGGACGCCAAGCCAATGCCACGGTGATCTGCCGTTATGGCGATACCATGGTTCTCTCGGCGGTCACCATGGCCTCCACACCCCGCGAAGGGGGCGATTTTTTCCCATTGACGGTCGATTACCGGGAACCCCAATACGCCGCCGGAAAATTCCCCGGCGGTTTTTTTAAGCGGGAAGGCCGGCCATCGGAAAAGGAAATTCTCACCTCCCGCTGCATCGACCGCCCCATGCGGCCGCTGTTCCCTGAAGGCTTCATGAATGAAGTGCAGGTGCAGCTCAAGGTTTTATCCTACGACCGGGAGAACGATCCAGACATCTGCGCCATGATCGCGGCGTTTGCCAGCCTGGAAATTTCGGATATCCCTTTCAATGGTCCGGTCGCCGCCGTCCGTATTGGCCGCAATGACGGCCAATTCGTCATTAATCCCACCACCGCCCAAATGGAAACCGGCACCGTGAACCTCACGATCGCCGGTACCCGGGACGCCATCAACATGGTGGAGGGAGGCGCCAACGAAGAACCGGAAGACGTGATCCTTCAAGCGCTCGATATCGCCCAGGAGGTCCTCCGCGAGGTGGCCGGCCTGATCGAAGAGTTGAAGCAGCGATGTGGTAAACCCAAGATCCAATTCGAACCGCCGGCCGTGGATGAAAAACTCCAGACCCGTGTCCGGGAATTGGCGTACGACCGGATCAAAACCGCTCACGTTATCCCCGAAAAATTGGAACGCCAAAGTGCCCTGGACGCCATTCTCGAGGATGTGAAACTCCAGGTGCTTACTGAAATGGAAACCGAATTTCAGGCAGCCATTGGCCGGGGTGAAATCGCCGCCGACGACCTGGAGGCCCGGGTGCAACACAAAAAACGGCTGGCCGAAAGCGAGAAGAAAATCGCGGGTGTGGTACACGACCTAGAGCGGGAAATTCTGCGCCGCCGTACCTTGGACGAAGGCCTGCGCAGCGATGGCCGCCGCACCACCGAGATCCGGCCTATTACCTGTGAGATCAACATCATTCCCCGCGCCCACGGATCGGCTCTCTTCACCCGGGGCCAGACTCAGGCTCTCTGCGCTACCACGCTGGGGACCATCTCCGACGAGCAAAAAATCGACGGCTTGCTGCCGGAATATTACAAAAAATTTCTACTCCATTATAACTTTCCCTCGTTCAGCGTAGGGGAAGTCCGTCCCATCCGGGGTCCCGGCCGCCGGGAAATCGGACACGGAGCCTTGGCCGAACGCGCCCTGAAACCGGTGTTGCCCCATCCGGACGATTTCCCCTACACCATCCGCGTGGTTTCCGAAATTCTGGAATCCAACGGCTCCTCTTCCATGGCCTCGGTATGCGGCGGATCCCTCTCGCTCATGGATGCGGGCGTCCCCATCCGCGCGGCGGTGGCGGGCATCGCCATGGGTTTGATTTCCGAAGACGGCCGCTATGCCATTCTTTCCGATATCCTGGGCGTCGAAGATCACCTGGGCGACATGGATTTTAAGGTCGCAGGAACCCGTCAAGGCATCACCGCTTTCCAGATGGACCTGAAAATCGGGGGCATCTCCCGCGATATTATGGCGCAGGCGCTCGAGCAAGCCCGGCAGGGCCGCCTGCACATCCTGGATATCATGGAACAGGCTATGGCGGCGCCGCGTCCTGATATCAGCCCCTTCGCCCCCCGCATCCAGGTGATCAACATCCCAGTGGATAAGATTCGTGACGTCATCGGACCCGGCGGCAAAATGATCCGGAAGATCATCAGCGAAACCGGGGCCAAAATCGACATCGATGACGAAGGCCGCGTGGTTATCGCCGCGACGGATTCCGAAAGCGGCCTTAAGGCGCGCCAATGGATCGAATACCTCTCCGAAGAAGTGGAAGTCGGCAAGATCTACAAGGGCAAGGTTACCCGTCTCGTCAATTTCGGGGCGTTCGTGGAAATCTTGCCCGGTCAGGAAGGGCTGGTGCACATTTCCGCCCTGGCTCCCCACCGGGTCAACAATGTCGAAGACGTGGTGAAAGAAGGCGATGAGATTGATGTGAAGGTCATTGAAATCGATGATTTCGGCCGAATCAATCTCAGCAAACGCGACGCCGATGTCGAACTGGGCCGCATCCCGGCTCGTTCCGCCGGTGAACACCCGGACCGGGCTGGCGACCGGGGCCGTGGAGGAGAATCCTCCCGCAGCGGAGACCGGGGCCGTGGGAATCGCGGTCATGGCGGCGGTAGTGGGGACCGGGGCCGCGGAGGCAGCCGGAGTGGCGGCGGATCTCACTCCCGGGGCGGCGGGGGACACCGCTGAGCGCCACCCGGATTATGGTAGGATTGGTAAAGACAACCACAGAAAGAGCCGGATCTCACAAGATCCGGCTCTCACTTTGTCTTTCGCAAGAAGGATCAAGTCTTTAAGAATCAAATCGTTTTCTTATACCGGATTCTCATTCCGGAAAAGGTATTTATATGGCGTCCGAATTCAACCCCGAACAATCTCTTGGATTTGGATCCGTGTGAAATTCTGCCGGTGTCCCTTCGTGAGGCGGTAGCGTTTACGTCTCTTGAGTTTGAAAATAACGACCTTCTTGCCCCGGCCATGGTTCAATACCTTGGCCTTGACCGACGATGCTGGCACCAAGGGGGTCCCAATGTGGATCTGTTCATCATCCTTCACCACCAAGACCTCATCCAAGGAGATTTCCTCCCCCGGGGCGGCGGCCAGCGATTCCACCTGGATGATGTCCCCCGGGGAAACCTGGTATTGCTTTCCACCTGTTCGAACAATCGCGTACATCAATATCCTCCAGCCGGTATAATATCCCTCGCATGATTCACAAAACAGGTAGTATAAAGGAGATTGGCGAAATCTCAATCCGTACGTTCCTTCTCTTCCCTGTCTTTCTGGTAAAACGTTACGCTTTGTCCTGGCACATCCAGTACGTTTCCGGTCTCATCCTTGAAATAGAGATGGATCGTTTATAAAAAAGTACATATACTCACGAAAATTTCCGATACATAATAGGAGCCGGGATGGACTTGAATTAATGTGGAAAGGCTGGACAATGCCAGAATATTTGCCTCAATCCTTCCTGCTCCGCGAAGATTTCTCCCGGGCTTATGCAGTCTTCGAGCAGCTGCTTTCTACCCGCAAAGCCCGCGAATGCCTCAAAAACGCGGAAGAATCATTGGCGTTCGACATCGAACTCTTCATGCAGCCGGTGCGTGAAGACTTAGCGGAATGTTTTGAGGTGATCGCCGGCTTGATCCGGGAACGCGGCACCAGTGGGGACGAACTGCAAAAAAGGATTCCACCGGTTTCGTCCTGGCTCAGTCCTGCGGAAAAGCACGCCCGGGAAATCGCCCGGCTGGAAAAACAAATCGCCGAATTCAAACGCAACCATCCCGATTTCATCTTCGCCTTCAAATTACAAGTCCTGATCCGTAAATACGAAGAGCAACAGAAAGACGAAAATCTGGATGCCGTGGAATACGATCAATTGGTCCAAAAACTCGATCAGGCCAAGCGTACCCTAAGTCATCATATGCAGACCAAGGTCCGCATCGCCCAAAAAGCCTATGCCCCAGATTTACTGGAATTGGCCCAGTGGCAACTCAAGCAGGCGCTTCTGCAGGAAAAGGTTCTTCGTCTCAAGGAAGATCTCTTATTGGCCGCCCAGTCGCATGCCCAGAATACGCTCAACCAACTGGCCGCCATATTTGAGAATGTGGAACCGGAACTGGCGGACGCCATTTTGGCGCAAACCCAATCTCTCACCACCTTGGGCACTGTGCCCGATATTCCCCCTGAATCCGCGGTCCCCCGCAATTTGGATGAATTCCGCCAGGCCCTTAACGCCCAAAAAGCCCGGATCGAGGCTTACGAGGAGCGACTAAAAACCTGCCGGGCCGAACTGGAAAAACTGATCGAATTCGAAAACGCGATCTTTAACACATATGGCGAACAATTGCGGGCACGCGGTCTCCAGTTCCAAAAACCCATCAAGGTGACCAAAAGCGGAACCGGCAAAGGCCCGAAACCGAAAGAAGGCACCCGTATGGTCTTCCGGCGGTAACCACCATCTTCCGGTCTCGGAATCAAGAAGTTCTCGGAATCAAGAAGTTCTTTTTCGCTTTTGGTGAATGAATGAGGGAGGTACCGGTTGCTATGGCAAGGTGTCTCTCCCGATTTATCCCCATTTATCCCCAAAAGACGGTTCGAACTCAACTGTGCTGAAGAACTCAACTATGTTCTTTAGCAAAACCCTGGAACTCCACCGCTACCTTATAGCCCCGGTTATGGGGACTCACGCGCAAGACCTTGCCCTTATAAATCGGAAACGATTCAGACTCCTGGCTCCACGATTCCTTGAGCTGCAGATCCATGAATAGCGCGAGACGGATAGGGCGGCCTGGTTCGATCTTCCTTTCGGTATAGAAAGATATTCCCCCCACCAAGACCGGGCCGATGTCGATGGTCTGGGCTTCGAACCACTCCCCTTCCAACATGGATACACCATCATCCAAGCTGTAGATGATGGAGATCGCGACGTTTTCCCGTTCAAAAATCCGCCGTTCCTTGTTCATACATCAACGTCCTTTGGCCAGGGCCGCCTCTGGAACCTCTCCCGGGGGAAGCGACGCCGATCATCGCAACGGCGGCAAGACTTTCATCGGATCCAGGGGAGTAGTGACTTCGCGGATCTCAAAATGCAACACCCCTCCGCTGGAGGAGGCTGCCGGCCGGCCGGTGTTTCCGACTTTGGCAATGGGCTGACCGCGTTTAACTTTTTGATCGACCTGCACAAGATTTTGGCTGTTGTGGGCGTAAATGGTTCGCAAGCCGCCGCCTCCCTTTTCACCATGGTAGAGGATAATGTAGTTGCCCAGGCTGCTGCCCAATTCATCCGCCACACCGCCAACCCGTTGCACTTCGCCATCCGCTGCTGCGCAAACTTCGGTCCCGATTTCCGCTCCCAAATCCACTCCTGGATTAAAATCCGGACTGCCCGGTGATTTGTTGAATCCCCGGACGATCGTGAATTTATCCTTAATTGGCCATTGGAACTTCAGCGAGTTGTATTCCGTGACCTCACGGGGAAACTCCACCGGTGGTTTTTCCGCTTGGGCCGGTGAAGGCATGGCCGGGGTCTTGGAGACGGTTTGCGGAGTCTGGGCCGTGTGCGCGGCTTGCGGTTTAGGTTCCGCAGGAACAGAAGGAGCGCCCGACGCCACCTGGGTGGACTGCGTGACGGCTACCGGCTTGATTTCTTCATCGGTGGCTTTTCTCACGCCTTCTCTTGCCGTTTTAGGCGTGGGAGCGGAGGCCACTTTCACTTCCACCCGGGGATCGGGCGGCAGGTCTTTCAAGGGTTCAGACGCGACGATGGTCACCTTGTTATAGTTCACGTCCTCGACCTGCTGGGCGCGGGGAATCCATAACTGCTGGCCGGCATAGATCTTCGAGGGGTCGGAGATATTATTGACCCGCTGGATCTCCTGGATGGAGACGTCATATTTTTTATATGCGTTGGCGATGCCGGTGAGCGTTTGCCCCGGCTCCACCCGGTGATACAATCCGTCCCGCGTTTCCCGGACTATCGGGGAAGTAAGCGCTGATCGTGGTTCCTTCGCGCCAGGTATAAACAACCGGGTTCCCGGGGCAAGGGGTTTCCCTTGCGTCAGATTGTTCTGCCGCATCAACACCTGGGGTGATATTTGGTAGGCTTCGGCGATTGATTCGACTGTTTCTCCCTTCGCCACCGTGTGCATTACTCCACTTACCATGGGCACATCGCCGCGCGTGACGCCACCCGGGTGGGAACATCCGGCCACGACCCAGACCGAAACGAGACAAACCAACACTACGCTCAACCCTTTCATGATTCAAATCACCTCAAATAATCAGTTTGAAAACATATTTATATCCAACCGTACGGTTCTGATTATTCATACGGCCGGGGAAGGATAATGGCAACCGAAATCCTCCCCTGTTCCTCCGGCGTGACCTTCAGGATTTGCCGAACCGGACGACACGGAAATACTCGCCGCGGTCCTCGATTTCGATCGGTTCAAATCCAGCCTCCCGCCCGAAACACACCCATTCCTCTACCGTCAACCATTCCGGCGACAGGTCATCCTGGGCGGTCAGGAAAACCGCCATGCCTCCTTCTTTCAAGAGGGGATACAGGCTTTGGATGACACGGCGCCGGTCATCCCTTTCCAAAATCACTAGCATAAAACTGGATACGATTTTGTCAAATTCCGCCCGCAACGGCAACATCCGGCAGTCCGCGGCGACAAAATCCAGATGGGGGCATTCCTTCATTTTACCGCGCGCTTGTTGAATCATCCCCCATGAAATATCGAGACCGACGAGGCGTCCGGCCCGGTTTTTTGCCAAATCCAATAACAATCCCGTTCCACATCCCAGGTCCAAAACAAAATCCCCGGGTTCGATGAACTTCTCCACCACGTATTCCGCGGCTTCCCGGTATCCTTGAATGGGTTTCGTGTAGATCCAATCATAAAACCGGCCGATAATGTTGTAAAATTTGCGCGAATGTGCGGTGCTTTTGGCGCACCAATTCCGCCCCGCATAGCGGAACACCATTTTTCCCCACCAGCGCCGGGGGCTTTCTAAAAATCGTAAGACCATTTTATCAGGATTCCTGATGAAATTCCTGCCATTTTTTCTCTTTTCCCGAATCCCGGATCTCATTTCATTTATCTTTTTAAAAATATATTGTGAAAATTTATAGTAAAAAATGAATTATTACGTTCTGGGTGTTGCATCCATCATCATTATAAGGGTGCTCGGGGAGCAGGGGGCAGCCCGTCAAATCAGCGTGGCGGTGTTTCACTTTACGGGTATACCGCCAGGGCAGACATGCCGGTCCGCCCTGGCCCTATCCCTCATCCGATCGTTTTCTTGGCATCCGTCTTTAGAACCAAAACATTCACTCGGCCCCTTGGCGGAAAGCAACGGTTTGTTTATCACGTGTGTCTGGGCTTGTTCTCGTACACCCACTTGTAATAGTCATTCCGCTCCAATTTGGAAGCCGCCGCCTCATCCAGGAGGAAAATCGTATTGGGATGCAACTGTAGAATCGAGGCGGTGACTTGCGCGGTGACCGGCCCTTCCACGGCTTTGGCGATGGTTTCCGCCTTGTTTGCGCCATTCGCCAGCAGAATGATCTCCTTGGCTTCGAAGATCGTGCCGACTCCCATGGTCACGGCATAGCGTGGAACCAGATCTTTGCTCCCGAAAAAGCGGGCGTTGTCCTCGATCGTCTCTTGAGTCAGCGTCTTGATGCGGGTGCGTGATCCCAGGGACGATCCTGGTTCATTGAAGGCGATATGGCCGTCGCGTCCGATGCCCAGAATTTGTAAATCGATTCCGCCCAGCCGTTTGATTTCGTCTTCGTACCATTGGCAAAACGCTTTCACGTCCTCGGCGGTGCCGCTGGGGACGTGAATCCGTTCCGGCTGGACGTTGATATGCTGAAACAAGTTTTCCTGCATAAAGGTGTGATAGGACTGTTCATGGGAATGAGGAATGCCGTAATATTCATCGAGGTTAAAGGTGTACACCTTGGAGAAATCCAGGCCTTCTTCCCGGTGCATCCGGATCAGTTCCTTGTACAATCCCAGAGGGGTGCTGCCTGTGGCCAGGCCGAGGACGCAATTGGGCTTGTTTTGCACCAAGCGCTTGACATAATTCGCGGCTTCCAAGGAGATCTCGTCGTAGTTCGCTTTGATGATGACTTCCATTGCCGGGTACCAATCCTTTCCCAATCAAATGTTGGATGATCCTTGCGTCTCATCTCGAAAACACGTGATTCATGCCGGCCGGGGTGATCAACCCAAGGTGGCGCCTCCCTGGATTTTGGCCCGCTCTTCGGCTTTTTGCCGCTCGTATCCGCTTTGACGGTAGGCCTGGAGCGGATCGGGTTCCAATCCCATTTCTTCCCGCACCAGGCGCAATAGCGGCTCCACGTCAGCCTCGTAGGCTTTGACCAGTTCTATTTCCGCCCCGATGATGTCTCCCGCGGCCTGAGCGTTACGGAGGGCGTTTCGGTTGACCAACAAGGCTTTGGCGTAGGCTTTCTGGCAGTTGATCACCGATTGCACCATTGCCTCCACTTTGGGCTTGAGGTTGTGGCTTTGGTCGATCATGAAGGCTACATCCATGGTGACGGCGGGATCGAGCTCGGCGTCCACCAGTTCGTTGAAGATTAGAAACAGTTCGTAAGGATTAATCGATCCGACGGTCAGGTCGTCATCCGCGGACTTGCGGTTGTTGAAATGGAAGCCGCCCAGTTTGCTTTCACTCAGCAAAAAGGCCACGATGTGCTCGATATTGACCGCGTGCGCATGGTGTCCCAGGTCCACCAGCACTTGCGCCCGGTCTCCTAAGTGGCCACAGACCACGTACGCCATGCCCCAGTCGGCCAGATCGGTATGGTAGAATCCCGGCTCGAACAGCTTGTACTCCAGCAGCATCCGCATGGGAGAATCCATGGCTTGGTAGACTTCCTGCAGACACTCGGTCATCCATTGCTTGCGGCGGCGGAAATGACCCTGTCCGGGGTAATTGGTCCCATCGGCAAACCACAAGCTGAGGATCTGCGATCCGGTCTGACGCATGATCTCCACGCATTCCAGCATGTGATCCACCGCCTTGCGCCGGATGGCCGCGTCTTCATTGGTAATGCTGCCTAGTTTGTATTCCTGGTCTTGAAACACATTGGGATTGATGGCTCCGATCCGGATCCCCAGCGATTCCGCTTGCTGCCGCAAGGCGCTCCAGTCGTCCACTAGGTCCCAAGGGATATGCAAAGCCACGGAAGGGGCGATGCCGGTGTAGCGGTGCACCGTGGCGGCGTCCTCCAGTTTGTGGGCCAGTGTCTTAGCGGCGGCCGCCTGCTTGAAGACCCCGAAACGCGTGCCGGAATCAGCGTATCCCCACGAGGGAGTCTCGATATGCTGTTTCTTTAATTTAGACTTGATTTTCTCCAGACTCAGTCCAGAACATTCGATGCGGCGCTGAAGACGGTCGGGAAGCGAAGTCATGCTTCTGTCCTCCAGAGATGAATTCCGGCCGGTTTCGGAAATCGAACCGGAAGGAACAATCCGGGGCCGGGGCATTGCGATGCGGGTATTGTGCCGTAAAGCGGAGCCCGGTTGAAGGTTGGGATGTGTTTGGGTGATCCTTGATTTTTAGGATAAGGGTGATTTAAATGCAATTTTGCTTTACACTTGGTTTTATACTCGCCTGATTCTTTGATTTCGCGCGGCTTCGTCGTCGTGGGTTGATTAAGGTTTTATTTCTTGTTGCCCTTTCCCTGAGGGGAAGAGTCCGGTCCTCAAGATAAGTCGATACGCAGGCCTTTTTCAAGAGGCAGGGCCGGGGGATGAAGAATCGCACTCCAGGTATTTTTGATGGCATGAATAGTTCTGCCTGGTTCTATCGCGTTTTTGCGGACCGCTGGTTGTGGTGCATCCTCCTGTTCGGGCTGGCGCTCCGGCTTTATAAAATCGATTCCCCTATCCTGGATGGCGATTCGTTCCGCCAGGGCGCGACTGCGTCGATCGCCCGCAATTATTATGAAAACGGCTTCGAGTTGTTGAATCCCCGCATCACCGGGTGGGGAACTATTCACGAAGCCGGCCTGTGGCCCAACGAGTTTCCCCTCTATCCCTTCGTGGTGGCTTGTCTGTATGTTCCCCTCGGCGAACACGTGTGGATCGGCCGATTGTTGACCGCCCTGTTCTGCCTGGTGGGAGCGGCCGGGTTGTACGCGCTGATCAAGCGGCTGGAGCATCCTCTCACCGCCCGTTTCGCTGCCCTGTGGTATTTGATCGCGCCTCAGGCAGTCTACCATGGGCGATGTTTTCACCGCCATCCCGTGGCCATTGGCCTGATGCTTGTGGCTCTCGCCGCATTCGCCAAATGGGTAGAAGAAAAAAAGCCTGCCCCCTGGATTGGCATGACCGTATGCGCCGCGCTGGCCCTGCTGATGATGCCGCCGCTGGTGTTTTACTTGATCCCCGCGTATGTCATCTACCGGCAGCTCGCGGATCGATCGTGGTGGAAAAACGGATGGATTTGGCTGGCCGGCGGATTGATGTTTTTACCGGCGCTGCTCTGGTATTCCTGGGCGTATCAGCAATACGCCAGTTACAGCCTGAGCTCGCACGGGCGGGAGGATTTCCGCAATTGGACCAGCGCCCATTATTATCTGCTCTGGTGGAAGCATG
>Ga0116166_1001265_pt1 | contig 23205 bp, 25 predicted proteins | sample AD_JPNMR2_MetaG_FD_89884 | JGI IMG/M metagenome (GOLD analysis project Ga0116166, IMG submission 89884) | Active sludge microbial communities of municipal wastewater-treating anaerobic digesters from Japan - AD_JPNMR2_MetaG | ecosystem: Engineered > Bioreactor > Anaerobic > Digestate | place...
CTGCTCCAAAAACGAACAGGGAGACAGGGAATTATGACGTCCCGATACAGGTGGAACTGGAATCATCGGTCGCAGGCTGGACGATATACTATACGACCGACGGGAGTGAACCAGGCCGGGATGCAAATATCTATACCGGTCCGATAGATATACCGTTGGGCAAAACGCAAATAAAAGCTGTAAGCATTTCTCCGAAAGGAGCCGCAAGCAAAACTGCGGTACTGGATTACGAGGTAGTTCAAGTTGTAAATGAGAGGGGAAACGCGACGGGGAATATTATAAACGGAGGATGTGCAGCGATCCAGGGAGACTGGATCTATTACAGAAACGGGGATGTTCTCTGGAATCTTTACAAGGTCCGAACCGACGGAGTCGGCCGGACGATGCTTTGCAGCGGAGAGAAATATGTTGGATACATCAACGTAGCAGGAGACTGGGTTTATTACACAGATAATTTTGACATATACAAGATCCGCAGCGATGGGAGCGACAGGACGAAGATCAGTGATGACTGGGGCATAAACATAAACGTGGCAGGAGACTGGGTCTATTACATAAAGCATAGTGACGGCCGAATATATAAAATCCGCACTGACGGGAGCGGCAGGACCAGGCTTAATGATGACGAGTGCGCATACCTTAATGCAGCGGGAGACTGGGTCTATTACGTAAATCGCAGTGATGGTTTCAAAATCTATAAAATGCGTACCGACGGGAGCGGCAGGACCAGGCTTAATGACGACTATAGTGAACATATGATAGCAGCGGGAGATTGGGTCTATTACGTAAACTGGAGCGATGATTACAGGATTTACAGGATACGAACCGATGGCAGCGAAAGGACAAAGGTCAATGATGATTGGAGTACGGGCTTAAACATAGCAGGAGACTGGATATATTACATAAAGAAGAGTGATGGCTGCATCTATAGAATCCGTACTGACGGGAGCGGCAGTACAAAGATCAATGATGATCAAAGTGAGATCATTAACATAGCAGGGGACTGGATCTATTACCTGAATGGTGAAGATGAGCACAGCCTTTACAGGATCCGGACAGACGGAAGCGGAAGGGAAAAGGTCGGGAAATGACCCGTGCTGCTGGCGGCTGTCGCGGCCCAGGCGGCTGACATAGTGCCGGTCAGCTGCCACAGTCAGGCGGCTTTCACATAACCAGGCGCCTTTCGCGGACCGAGTGGCTGCCACGCAAACAGGCGGCCAGGCGGTGTACCGTTGCATCGGCTGTAAAATCGGTGATACAGGTAACTTTTTATCCGCATCATAATATAATGATTATGTAAATCATATTGTTATGTAAGGGATGTGGATATAAATGGTCACAAAGAAGATCGTATGGGAAGAAAGCATGGCCAAAAGGTGCCTGGACAGGGTCACCAGAGGTTATGTCCCTGCTTATGTACACGAAGAAAAAAACCTGACCAGGTCATTAAAGACCGGTGAATGGGATGACTTCAGGAGAAAGATATCCAAAGAAATGAAGAAGTAATGAAGTGATGCCTGGCACGATACTTAAGACATGGGGACGGTTCCCGTATCCCGGACCTGGGGCTGAGATACGGGAACCGTCCCTATGTCTGGCGGGGACCGCCCTCCCTGTCTGGCTGCCTGTCTAAGTATCGCGCATGGTGTTTTATTTTCTTCAGGCAACAGTCCGACTGATGTGCCAGGCGCCGTTATCCGGCAACCCTTTTGAGATACCATTCAACAAAGCGTTCGATGCCTTCCTCGAGCGGCACTTTCGGGTCATAGCCCAGCAATGCCCTTGCTTTTGTTATGTCCGCGCATGTTGCAGGCACGTCGCCCGGCTGGGCGGGCAGGAAACTGAGTTTTGCTTTTTTTCCCAGCTTGCTCTCCAATATGCCTACCAGTTCAAGGATGCTTGTGGTAACCGAGTTTCCCAGGTTTATAGTTTCATAACTGCACGGCAGGTCTATGGATGACATTATGCCGTCGATCACATCGTCTACATAGGTGTAGTCCCTTGTACTGCTGCCGTCGCCGAATATTTTGATTTCGCTGCCTTCGACGATTGCCCTCGCGAAAGTATGGACCGCCATGTCAGGCCGCTGTCTCGGGCCATATACGGTAAAGAACCTGAGGCATACCACCGGCAGGCCATAAAGATGGCTGTATGTCCTGCAAAACAGTTCCCCGGAGTATTTCGCGGCAGCATACGGGGAAACCTGCACCGGCGGAGTGTTTTCTTCCATGAAAGGCGTGCCTGAATTGCCGTAAACCGACGAGGATGATGCAAAAATGAATTTTTTCACACCAAATTTTCTGCAGCATTCCAGCATTGCAACAGTGCCTTTTACATCGGCATCTACATAGCTGAGCGGGTCGAGCACCGAGCCTCTGACCCCTGCAAGAGCGGCGAGGTGGACTATTGTTTCCGGCGCTTCCTGTTCCATGACGGCATCCGTTACTTCGGGATCGAGTATATCTCCTTTGACAAGCCTGAAATGGGAGCAGCGCACGCAGCAATCGAGGTTTTTTCTCTTTACCGACGGGGTATAGCTGTCACTGAAATTGTCCAGGCATATTACTTCAGATCCGCTGCGAAGCAGGCGTTCACACAGGTGGGAACCTATGAAGCCGGCTCCGCCGGTGACCAGTACTTTCATTTCCTTCCCACCCCCTCGTAATGGAAACCTGAACTCTTAACGTTTTTAGGGTCATATACATTCCGGAGATCTATGAATACCGGCCTTCTCACTATTGGTTTAAGCTTTCCGAAGTCAAGATCGGAAAACTCCTTCCATTCGGTAGCCAGTACTATGCAATCGCTCCCGGAACAGGCCGAGTATATGTCGCTGCAGTATTCAAGCGCCGCCCCGTATGGAAAGCATTGCCGATATCACCTGCTTGACGCTTTTGCCCGTACCCACCGGAACTGTGCTTTTATTGACGATCATTTTGTATCTGTCCATGCAGGTACCGATACTGCGCGCCGCTTCGAATACATTGCCTGTATCGCAGGAACCGTCGGGAAGGGTCGGCGTGTTGACGGTGATGAAAATGATATCGGAATGTCCGACAGCCTGCCGGATATCATCTGTAAAGCTCAGTCTCTTTTCCCTGATACCGCTGTCGACAAGCTCTTTCAATGACGGTTCATATATAGGAACGATCCCGCTGCTGAGATCCTTGATTTTCTTCCTGTCCTGATCGCAGCAAATCACTTTCCTGCCCATGGATGCGAGGCATGCGCCGGTCACCAGGCCGACGTATCCTGTTCCGATCACAGATATATTGGCGGTATGGGCATTGGCGCCGGGTGCAATGGTATCGGCAGCCGTAGCGGTACCGGATAGCGGCGAGCCGGCTGCAATATGCGTAATGGCGGCCGGTATTGCGGCCGCGGTCTGTATACTTTCATCTGCAAGTGTTGCGGCATATGATGATATATTTGCAGTAACAGCAGGATTATCGGCTGATGGTTTTCTTGCAGCGACCTGGACCTGGCCTTCGCGGAACATGCCCGTCCCTGTATCCGGATGTACATTGACCTGTTGCATATCGGCGCGTGAAATGTCATGCCCCGTGAACGGGAATATTTCACTGGCCACTCTTTTCCAGTTATACTTCTCCTCTGCCAACTGCCTGCCTTTCCGCCCCATGGAAGAAGCAACACCGGGATTGTCCAGCAGGAATCGTATTTTGTCGGCAAATACTGCCGGATCATTGTATTGGTCTATCACGATACCGCAGCCTCCTGCTGTGCCTGCCGGATTTGCGGCATTCGCTGCTGCAGCAGCATCCGTTCCATACATGACCTCTGCGTTGCCGCCGCGGTCGGTCGTGATTATGGGGATGCCGGCTGCCATAGCTTCGTAATGGACCCTTGCCAGCGGTTCGTTCCACTGGGAGGCACAGACGAATATGTCTCCCAGGCAGTAATAGCCGGCGATATCCGACGGAGGTATGAACCCCGTGAACACGACCGGCCCGGGAAGTTTCAGTACGAGCTTGCGGATAGAGTCGGTATATTCATCGCCTGCGTTGCTGCCGTACCATTTGCTGCCCGCGATGACCAGCGCGGTGTCCGGGTGGGTCTGCATCACTTTTTCCATTGCATTGATCAATATGTGGACTCCCTTTTTTATACTCAGCCTGCCCACGTACAGGACGACCCTGTAGTCCTGCAGGCCATATTTCGACTTTATTTCAAGTTTCTTCGCCGCCCCTGCTTCAGTCCACGGCGGATCATACTTTTTCGGGTCGACTCCGGAATACACCACGCGCATTTTCGTCTCAGCAGCAGGGAAGCGACTGGTGACCGTGCCTGCGATGTATCTGCTCACGGCATTGATGAACTCTGCTTTTTCGATACATTTGAGGCCGGCATCGTCGGAGATCTTCTCAGCATGCATCATCTCGTTATGCAGGCTGAGGCCGAACCTGGACCCGGGGAACCGTTCCGACAGTGCCAGGAAGAATTTCGGCCTGTTAAAGACGTGGATCAGTTCGAACGGCGTTCCGTCCTTATCGACGGATGCCGCGATGCTCTCAGCAATATTCTGTATATAAGCGGTTTGCGATTTTCCGGGCACTCTTATATACCGTACGTTTTCCCTGACTTCTTCCTCAGGCAGGCCGGGGTGCTGGATGCAAAAAACCGTTATATCGTGATGCGGCGACAGGTACGGAAGGATACCTTCTATATACATCTGGATCGCACCGCCCGCCACTGGCGGTACCGGGAGCTTTTCAGTACAGATGAGGGCTATCTTCAAGTCAATCACTCCTTTTGAAGCAAAGCCGCAAAGCCTCTTCCTTGGACGACTCCAGCAGCGCAGTTTTTTCTATTTCAGATGCCTTGAGTGTTTTGCCGTTCTGGAACAGGTTCTTGACGAGGCCGTAGAACCAGTGCGGGAACAGGAGATCGGCATATAAAACTTCCATCTCTTCCGCCCCCATCGGGTTTATTTCCGTGTACCAGCCGAGTATCTCCGAAATGGCTTCGGCAGACCACCGGTTGTGTCTTTCGGCGTGTTTGCCGATGATCTTTCTTAAATCCCTGGCGGGGAGGTCCCAGGTCACTCCGTCCAGGTCGAGGATATAGACGCTGCTTCCCACCGCAAGGGCATTCCCTTTGCCGTAATCCTGGTGGCAGAGCACTGCCCGGTCGGATCCCTGCCCGGCCAGCCTTGTATAATCAGATGCGTTCAGCGCTTTCAAAGCTTTGTCCGTCAGCTCGAGCATCCTGCCGACATGCTGCAGATATGAGGAAAACGCCTGGCTGGGGCTGCTGCGTTCCGCCAGCTCCTTCCACGAGGAAAGCTTTTTGCTCATAGACATGTACTGTTCGGGCCATTTGCCGAGCTTTGTGGAAACCCTTGCGCTTTCGGCGGCCTGATAGCCCTTTGAGGCAAGGTGGAAACGGGCAAGCCCGCGCACAGCCGTCCGTAGATCGGCAGGAACATTGAAATCCAGGTCTTTCCCGGCGATCCACTCATACAGGACGAACAACTGCCCGTTGTATTGTGTTATCGGCTCTCCGCGCCTGTTCGGGATGATCCCTGGAACAAGTCCGCCGGAGTTTTTTATATGGATCTGGGCATTGACGGAGAACAGGGCCTTGTCGATCGTATGCTTGAGGCGCTTGAGGCAGTACAGCGTGCTTCCTGACGACACTTTCCATACCGTTTTGACCGTCCCGCCCTGGACGACAGAGACCCTGTCCGGGACTATTCCGTATTCCTTCAGAACGTTACATGCAATCGCGCAATCACATGCAATTGACAGATTGCCTGCGGCTTCAGCCTTGTTCACAATATCCATTTTGTTACCCTCCGGTTCATGTAAATGAAACTTGCCGATCAGACCGGCACTATCCGCCTGAAATTCTCCAGCACGGGTTCCGCCGTCCTTTCAAATGCCGCCATCTCCCTGATCCGCTTCATATACTTCTCATACGACCACTCTTTGTCGCGCTTGTAGAAATACTTGTTGACCGCTCCCAGGAACAGGTGGGGGAAAAGCAGGTCCAGCCTCACCACTTCCCACTGGGACGGTGTCAGCGGGTTCCTGGCCTGGTAGTGGCGGATTATGCCGGAGGCCAGTTCCGGGTCCCATTTGCCGGATTTCTTCATGACCTTGTTCAGCAGCTTCCTTATATCCCTTGCTGCTATGTCAATGGTGATTGAATCCGTGTCGATCACGTACAGCTTTTTCCTGTCGGTCAGCAGAAGATTGCCCGCTGCGAAATCCTGGTGACACAGTGAGCCCTTGCTTTCGGCTTCCTGGCTCCAGCTCATGTAATCGTTCCCTTTCAGCCCTTCGACAGCTTTTTTGCCGCGCTCGTAAAAATAGGGGAATTCCCTGACGATGATCGATTCGATTGTATCGTGGCTGTTTTTCATCAGCAGGCTGTCGTAGTAGGATCTCATATCTTCAAGTCCTTCAGAATAGACTTCGGGCCATGTCCCAAGATGGTATTTCGGCTTTGACCCTTCAGACGGCCTGAAGCCTTCCGATGCCCGGTGGAAATCCGCGAGCCCGGAAGCGATCAGCGCCATTTCTTCCGGCGACGAGTACGACGGATTCCTTCCTTCCACGGCATCCGTGAGGACGAAGCATGTGCCCTCGATCTTTACATATTCATTTCCGTCTGAAGTCCTGTTCACTTCCGGCAGCAGCACCCCGTTATTCCTCAGGTGCCTGACCGCATCGAGCGTGAATCTGAGGGTCTGTTCCGAGTTGGATATCTTTTTCAGTATCTTCATCCCCGATGAAGTCCTGACCCACCAAACACCCTTCTTTTCCTTGTATGACTCATTGCGTATATCCAAAACCGTCAGAGGATAATGCTTTAAAACCTCTTCCAGCGGTTCACGCACTTCCGGCGGCATGGCTGCAACCTCCTTACTTGTATAGAAACTGTATCAAACCATTGCCAAGGGGCACTCCAAAACTGCGTCAAAACTGCATCAGGGGGATCGGCTCCCCCTGATCAGTCAAGGCGCTTATTCTTCTTCTTCCTCTTCTTCGATTTCAAGATCGAGATTCGGATTATCCCAGGATACCTTGATCGATACTGATCCGCCTTCTGCGTCCTCATCGTACTTGACCTTGTAGTCCAGCGTGACGTCCGACGGTATGGAGATTGTCTTCCCTTCGACTGTCAGCCTTCCTGCGAACAGTTCCGGGATGGCCTTTTTGATGAAATCGCCAAATTCTGTCTTGGTGCCTGTGAAATCTTCCTGGTACCTCATAGAATGCACTCCTTTAAATTAGTATTCCTTTTACATAATATTGGGACTGAACTGTTTATGTTACATGCGGACGAATGTATACAGATGAATTGAATTCCTTTTGCATGTCAAGTATAATTTCAGATGGAACTGACCGAAGTACCGCAGCCGGTTAAAGCTGCACGGGAACAAAACCATAATACCTGTTACAGCCTGGGGGGCTATAGATGGCATATGATACACGCATAATACGGACATGTTCAAAAGACCCATGGTGGAACCTTGCGGTGGAAGAATACCTGCTTGAACGGGTGGAACCGGACCAGTGCATACTATACATATGGCAAAATGAAAACACCGTGGTCATAGGAAGAAACCAAAACCCATGGAGGGAATGCAGGACCGACCTGCTGGAAAGCGAAGGCGGGAAGCTGGCAAGGAGGCTTTCCGGGGGAGGCGCGGTATACCACGATTCAGGAAACCTCAATTACACGTTCGTGTCGGGCAGGGAGCTGTTCGACACTGAACGATGGTTCGGAGTAATACTTTCTGCAATAAAAAGCCTCGGCATAGATGCCGAAAAAAGCGGCAGGAACGACCTGACCGCCGGCGGGAGGAAATTCTCCGGCAACGCTTTCTGTATCAGGAAGCAAAGCGCATATATGCATGGGACGGTCCTTGTCTCGACCGACCTGGACAGCATGTCCAAATATCTTCAGGTCTCAGAGGAAAAAATGAAATCAAAGGGTGTAAAATCCGTAAAGTCAAGGGTGGTCAACCTGTCTGAACTGAAGCCGGGCCTCTCGGCCGACAACGCGGCCGAAGCGCTTATCGAATCGTTCAGAAGGGAGTACGGAAGCGTGGCGGACGTCGAAGGAACACTCAGGAAGGACAGGGAAAGCAGGGAAGCCATCGAGGAGCTATATTGCAAGTATTCGTCATGGGCGTGGCGGTACGGCGAGGCCCCGGACTTTGACGTCACCTATGAGACCAGGTTTCCCTGGGGCGGTGTGGAGATCGGCTTTACGCTCCAGAACGCCATGGTAAGCAAGGCCGTAGTGTATTCTGACGCGATGGATGCGGCATATATCGAAAGCCTGGCGGAAGTCATGAAAGGCATGCGCTTCAACGCGGAAGAACTGGCGGACCAGATCGTGGAAGCGGCCATGGAAGGGCCTGATGACGTCAGGATAATGGCGTATGACCTGGCAGGCTGGCTGAGAAGCAAATGTTTCTGAGATGACGGCATTTGGTTTTTATAGCCTGCTTCCGATACATGTATAATATCCGGGACAGGGCAATATTTCGGACAGATGCGGCTATATGACGCAAAACGGGCACTGCCTGCCGATTGCAGCGGATGTGTCCGGCGCATATTTATGATAGAGTATAAACTGATAGGAGATATATACAATGGAAAACACGATCAGAAAGACGCCGCTATATGAGGCGCATGTGAAAGCCGGAGGGAAAATGATCGATTTCCACGGCTGGCTGCTGCCCGTGCAATACAGCAGTATACTTAAGGAACATGAAAATGTGAGGACAAAAGCCGGACTGTTCGACGTATCGCATATGGGCGAGATAGAGATAAGCGGCAGCGATGCTTTTGAGTTCCTCCAGCACATTCTGACAAACGACATCACTGCAAAGCCCGGGAAAGCCGTATATTCGCCTATGTGCTATGCTGACGGCGGCACTGTCGACGACCTTATTGTCTACAGGCAAAACGGCGACTCGTATTTGCTGGTAGTGAACGCATCCAACGCAGACAAGGATTTTCAATGGCTCCGGGATAATAAGAAAGGCAATGTCGATATAAAGAACCGTTCTGATGAATACGCCCAGGTAGCTCTGCAGGGACCGGAATCGGAAAATATCCTGCGTAGCCTGACGACTGCCGGAGATGCCCGGGAGATACTGTCAGATCTGAAGTTCTACCGGTATGTAAATGAAATGCAAATAGGAGATGTAAAAGTGATGCTGTCCCGTACCGGGTACACCGGCGAGGACGGCTTTGAACTTTACTGCAGGCCTGATGACGCCCTGAAACTCTGGGATATGCTCTGTGATGCGGGAGCCGCATACGGGCTGATGCCTGCCGGACTCGGGGCACGGGACACGCTCCGCCTGGAAGCCGGCCTGCCCCTGTACGGACAGGAGCTTTCCGAGACCATATCGCCGGTCATGGCAGGGCTCGGCAGGTTCGTCAAACCCGGCAAGGGGGACTTCATCGGCAGGGAAGCGCTGGTCAGCCAGATGGAGGGTAATTTGGCGCAAAGGCTCGCCGGATTCGAAATGATCGACAGGGCAATACCGAGGACGGGCTATGAAGTGTACCGCAGCGGGCGGAAAGTCGGCCATGTGACCAGCGGCGGGTTCTTCCCCACGCTGAAAAAGAATATGGGCATCGCGCTGGTCGAAACGTCCTGCGCGGACGATGACACTGATCTGGAAGTGATGGTCCGGGACAAAAAATATGCGGCCAGGACTGTCAAACTTCCGTTTTATAAGCGATAACCGTTTATGTACGACAGCCATGGTTTAATCAAAATATAATTTTGAGGAGGAGCGCTATGGAAATGTATGAAGGGGTAAAATTCACAAAGGAGCATGAATGGGCAAGAGAAGAAGGAGGCAAGGTATATATAGGCATTTCGGACTACGCCCAGAAAGCCCTGGGTGATATCGTATATGTTGAACTGCCCGGGATCGGGAAAAAGGTGAAGGCAGGGGATCCGATCAGTGTCGTGGAATCCGTCAAGACCGCATCGGATATCTACTCGCCTGTTTCAGGCACTGTCGTTGAGGCGAACGAGGCGCTGGAAGACTCTCCTGAGCTTCTCAACGAGGATCCGTACGAGAATTACATTGCGGTCATAGACCCTGACGATCTGTCAGAACTTGATGAACTGATGGATGAAGAGGAGTACAGTGAATTCTGTTCCGAGGAGGAGTAATATGTACCGGTACATCCCGAATACCCGGGAGGACCAGGAGAAGATGCTGTCTGCCATAGGCGCGGGCAGTATTGACGAACTGTTCTCCGATATCCCGGAAGACATCAGGCTGGACAGGGAGCTGGAACTGCCGGCCGCGATGTCGGAGCCTGAACTGGTTTCTCATATGAGAGCCGTCGCTTCAAAAAATATCAATGCCGCTGACCATCCGTGCTTTCTCGGGGCAGGCGTCTATGACCATTTTATTCCCTCAGTGGTCTGGCACGTGATATCGCGCTCCGAGTTTTACACGTCATATACCCCTTATCAGCCGGAAATCAGCCAGGGTATGCTCCAGGCCATTTTCGAATATCAGACGATGATATGCCGCCTGACGGGCATGGACGTTTCCAACGCCTCCATGTACGACGGCGCAACAGCGCTGGCTGAAGCGGCGCTGATGGCGGCGCGTACCACCGGCCGCGACAGGGTGCTGGTGTCCCGGGGCGTACATCCCCAGTACAGGGAAGTGCTGAAAACATATGCTGCAAATGCAGGCATAGAGATAGCAGAAATCGGCATGTCGGGCGGTATGACCGATATGGACGGGCTGCGTGCTATGCTGTCGGGGCAGGATGGCATGCCTGCAGGCAGCAAGGCAGACGGCGGCACGGCTAAAGTCGCCGGTACAGCTGCCGTGATAATGCAAAGCCCCAACTTCTTCGGCGTAATAGAAGACATGGAAGCGGCTGCAGCGCTGGCCCATGAGTATGACGCCCTTTCTGTGGCATGCGTGGATCCGGTATCCCTTGCGATAATCCAGCCTCCGGGAGAGTACGGAGCCGATATCGCGGCGGGAGAAGGGCAGCCCCTCGGAAACCCGCTGAATTACGGCGGCCCGCACTTCGGTTTTCTGGCGGCAAAGCAAAAACTGGTCAGAAAAATGCCGGGAAGGATAGTCGGCCAGACCACGGACGGTGAAGGCAGGAGAGGCTTCGTACTGACCCTTCAGGCACGCGAACAGCATATAAGGAGGCAGAAGGCTGTCTCCAACATTTGCTCGAACCAGGCGCTGAATGCGCTTGCTGCCACAGTCTACCTGTCGGTGATGGGCAAACAGGGTCTGAAGCAGGCGGCGGAGCTTTGCCTCAGCAAATCCTATTATGCATACAGCAAACTGCTTGATACAGGCAAGTTCGAAAAAGTCCATGATGCGCCGTTCTTCAGGGAGTTTGCAGTCAGAGCCGTTGACGAACCGGTGGAAACGATAAACAAAAGGCTGCTGGACCGCGGCATGATAGGCGGACTTGCACTGGAACGCTATTATCCGGAGATGAAGAACTGCTGGCTGGTGGCCGTAACTGAAAAGCGCACCAGGCAGGAGATCGACGCGTTTGTCGAAGCGGCGGCGGGAGGAGGGAAGCAACATGGCGAAACTGATATTTGAAATGAGCAAACCCGGCAGGGCAGCATACAGCCTCCCCCCATGCGATGATGCGGCCGGAGCGTGTGACGGCCTGATACCCGGGCGTTTCAGAAGGAAGAAGGACGCCGAACTGCCTGAGGTAAGCGAGACGGATGTGATCAGGCACTTTACGGAACTGTCCCGGATGAACCACGGCGTTGACAATGGTTTCTATCCGCTGGGTTCATGCACGATGAAATACAACCCGAAAGTCAATGAAGATATAGCGGCCCTGGATGGATTCAAAGCCGTCCATCCGTACCAGGACGACGAAACGGCACAGGGCTGCATCCAGGTATTATATGAGATGGACAGGATGCTTTCCGAGATAACGGGAATGGACCGTTTCTCGCTGCAGCCTGCGGCAGGCGCCCACGGAGAACTGACCGGCCTTATGATCATCAGGGCATACCATGCCAACCGGGGCGATACCGGCCGGACCAAAATAATAGTTCCTGACTCGGCGCACGGAACGAACCCGGCATCTGCGGCGATGGCAGGCTTTGAAATAGTCGAGGTGAAATCGGACGAGCGGGGCGGTGTCGACATAGAAGCATTGAAAACCGCCGTCGGGCCCGATACCGCGGGCCTCATGCTCACTAACCCTAATACGCTGGGGTTGTTCGATGAGAATATCAAAACTATAGCCGATATAGTGCATGATGCCGGCGGACTCCTGTATTACGACGGCGCCAACGCCAATGCGATCATTGGGATTTGCAGACCCGGCGACATGGGATTCGATGTCGTACACCTCAATCTCCACAAAACGTTCAGTACGCCCCACGGAGGCGGAGGACCAGGTTCCGGCCCGGTGGGCGTCAAAAAGGAGCTTGAGCCGTTCCTGCCCGTACCCCTGGCCGAATTTGACGGAAAGCAGTACAGGCTCGTTTACGACCGTCCCCTGTCGATAGGCCGTGTACGGTCCTTCTGCGGTAATTTCGGCGTGATACTCAGGGCATATGCATACATCAGGACGATGGGACCCGACGGGCTCAGGAAGGTCGCGGAAAACGCCGTGCTCAACGCGAATTACCTGATGCACAGGCTCAGGGACCATTTCGATCTGCCCTATGACCGCACCTGCAAGCACGAGTTCGTCCTGTCGTACGGCAGGCATAAGGAGACCGGCGTCCGCACCCTTGATATCGCAAAAAGGCTGCTGGATTTCGGCTTCCATCCGCCGACCGTGTATTTCCCCCTCATTGTCAGCGAGGCGCTGATGATCGAGCCGACCGAGACAGAAAGCCTTGAAACGCTGGATCTTTTCGCCGATACACTGATCGGCATCGCCGAAGAGGCGGAAAAGGATCCCGAAAAGGTGAAAACTGCCCCGCATAAAACATATACGACAAGGCTCGATGAGGTCAAAGCTGCGAGAAATCCGGTATTGGTCCACGCGGACATGCGGCAGAGCAGGCCAACGGCTGAACAAACCGATTGACGGCCGGACAAATATCGAGCCGGATATGGACTGAAAACGGTCGGAATGGTCAGCGGCTTAACAAACAAATCAGCGGCCGGACAGACCTGAAGCAGGACAGGGATCCGAAGCCGGGCGGAACAGGCCTTGAACGCGGAAAATCAAATCGCAGGAGGCCTGTTTTGACCAATGTGCTATAATTATCTGCAGAGGAAATAATTATGGTAGAAGAGATTTTTGAAAAAATCAGCCAGGAACTGCCTGTAAAGCCCGGCGACATAAATTCCTACTCGCCGCTGGCGCTGGCTTATGTCGGCGACGCCGTATATGAACTGTATATACGGACCCTGCTGCTGAGCAGGGGCAATGCACCGGTCCACAAGCTGCACAGGCAGTCGGTGGCTTTTGTCAAAGCAAAGGCGCAGTCCGACATCGTCCATAAACTGATGGAGAGGCTCGATCCCGTCGAGCAGGATGTGGTAAGAAGGGGAAGGAACGCAAAATCAGGCACGATACCAAAGAATGCCGATGTTGCGGATTATAAATATGCCACGGGTTTTGAAACCCTTCTTGGGTACCTGTATATCAAGCAGGATTTTGCCAGGCTGCTTGAAGTCATGAGGATATCGGTGGAGCAAAGCGAAGCCGACGTTTAATACTTGCAAATGGAGCAATAATAAAATCGACATGGCAGAAGGATTAACGAAGCATGGCAGAACAAACTGAGCAGAACAGGCGGGGAATCAGCGGAATGAATTTTTCAACAGAAAAGAACAGGAAGAAAGGCAGCGGATCCATGGCATCAGTGCAAAAAGGAAAACCGTCGGTTCAAAAAGAAAAACCGGGAAGAAAGGACAAAAAAACGGCCGCCAAAACGGTCAGGCCGCGTGATGCGAAGCGAGCGGAAAAGCGGAACGAACAGGTCCAGGACCCGGCAATGCAGCCCGGAGAAGGCCTTGACAAGCTCGAAGGCAGGAATCCCGTGTTCGAGGCGCTGAAATCAGGCAGGAGCATCAACAGGATCCTCGTATCAAAGGGCGAAAAAGAAGGTTCCATAAAACAGATAATAGCGTTGGCAAAACAGAATCATGTAGTCATACAGGAAGTCGACAGGTCCCGGCTCGATGCAATGTCGGAGACCAGGGCGCACCAGGGCGTCATCGCGCTGGTTGCCGCCAGGGATTATGTAAGTGTCGATGATATACTGAAAGCCGCGGCTGACAGCGGACGGCCGCCATTCATCGTAATCCTCGACGAGATAACCGATCCCCATAATTTCGGGTCCATACTGAGAACATCCAATGCTGCCGGCGTCCATGGCGTCATCATACCGAAGCGGCGTGCAATCGGCCTGACATCGGTGGTGTCGAAATCTTCGGCAGGCGCCGTTGAATATGTGCCGGTCGCACGTGTCACCAACCTGGTCCAGACGATGGAATATCTCAAAAAGCAGAACATATGGGTGGTAGGTACAGATGCGGAGGCCGACAGGCCATATTTCGACTGTGACCTCACAGGAGGCATCGCGCTTGTTATCGGCAGCGAGGGCGAAGGTATGAGCAGGCTTGTAAAGGAGGCCTGTGACTTTACGGTAGGAATCCCGATGGCAGGTGAGATATCGTCGCTGAATGCCGCAGTCGCAGGGGCAATCGTGATGTACGAGATAGTAAGGCAGAGGGAAGAAAGAAGCAGGCTGAGCAGGTAGTATTTGAGAACAGGGCAGATAATGAAAAAGTAAATAAAGAATATAAAATCGGCAGACATTTGCCGATATTTATTGATGAAGGAAATATAGTTAGAAATATTTCCCAATAATGTAAAATGGAAATCCATGCACCCTCATTGACTAAACATGCCGAAACGGCTGTGATGAACGTGCCGCGGGCAGCCTCGACTTGACATAAAAGCCCGCGTTAACGTATAATGGGGGAAGATGATTTCCAGCAAAATTCTGCCTGTTCATGCAATGTATTGCATTACTTATGAGGGGGACATATCATTGAAGCAGAATGCTCAGGCTAAGGCGCAACCAACCTACAATCCCGCGATCGATGAGGAGCTCATCAGGGAAGCGAAAGCAGGAGATGACACAGCCCTCGAACTTCTGATAAATAAATACAAGAAATTCGTCCGGGCGAAGGCAAGAACGTATTTCCTGATCGGCGCGGACAGGGAGGACATCATCCAGGAAGGCATGATAGGCCTGTACAAGGCGATAAGGGATTTCAGGGGGGACAAGCTTTCGTCGTTCAGGGCGTTCGCGGAACTTTGCATAACCCGCCAGATAATAACGGCCATAAAGACGGCCACCAGGCAGAAACACATACCGCTGAACTCGTACATATCGCTGAACAAACCCATATTCGACGAAGAATCCGACCGGACCCTGATGGATATCATAAATGAGGAAAATGTAAGCGACCCTGAGGAGATGATGATCAACAGGGAAGAGTTTGCCGGTATCGAGCTGAAGATGAACGAGATACTCAGCAACCTGGAATGGGAAGTCCTGTCCAAGTACCTGCAGGGCAGATCATACCAGGAGATAGCGCGGGAACTGAACAGGCATGTCAAGTCCATCGACAATGCGCTTCAGCGCGTGAAGCGCAAGCTGGAAAAGCACCTTGGGGAGGAAAAGGTATGATCCTCCGGGAAGGAAGCATAACCGGGCGACAGCGGCCACAGGAATGACGCAATGCCGCCGGTTGGGACCCAACGGGAAAATGAGGCAAAAAATTCAGCATAAACCCACTAGACAGGGTGTCTGACAATATGCTATAATTAGTTTCGCCCGTCGGATAAAGATATGCGGGTGTAATTCAATGGTAGAATATCAGCTTCCCAAGCTGACTGCGTGGGTTCGATTCCCATCACCCGCTCCATTGATTTTGCAGGCGGGTTTTTAGCTGTAATGGCGGACGCCGCCTGCAGCAATACAGCTTCATATGCCCTCATAGCTCAGCAGGCAGAGCGCATCCATGGTAAGGATGAGGTCACCAGTTCGACCCTGGTTGAGGGCTCCACATTACAAAGCGCAACAATAAAAAGTTGCAACAATAATGCAACAACCGGGAAAAAATAAAAAAGCTTGATTTATGATAAGGTAAATCAAGCTTTTTTATTTTTTCTTGGAATCATATAGTTGCGATATAATATTAAAATATCTTAATCTATATCTTCTCATTATCATCAAAAATAAAAAAACCTTCAAAGCGGCAGCCAAAAGCTTCTGCTATTTTATGAAGCTCCTGCTCTGAAAAATTATCACGCGTTAGTTTATTCGATAAATTTTGGTTTGATGTTCCAATGGCGGCAGCTAATTGGGATATTGTCATTTTTTTTCGCTTCAGAAGTATCCGTATTTTTTCACCCATGGATAACGACACAAGTATCACCTCATCAATAATATAAACTATTTAATGTTTTATATCAACGATTCGTTATAAAAATAAATAAAATTGTTTGCATTACCATTGAAAAAATAAACTAAATAGTGTAATATTAAATTATAAAGTTTATAATATTAAAGTTGGATAGGAGTTATAATGATGGAAAAATGTAAAGTGATTTCCATAAGCAACCAGAAGGGTGGCGTTGGGAAGACCACTACAGCCTTGAATCTTGCCTATGCATTGACCGAAAATGGAAATAAGGTATTGCTGGTTGACCTTGATCCGCAATCTAATTTAACCATGTGCTTTGGAATTGACCGGCCAGAAGAGCTTAAAACAACAATTTATGACTTAATGATGTGCGTTATTGATGAAAAGGAATTGCCGGACAAAAGTAAGTGTATTCTTTCCTTCAATAACCTCGACCTTATCCCTTGCAGCATTGAATTATCCGCTGTTGAGATGAGCCTCGTCAATGTCATGAGCAGAGAGGTGATTTTAAAAATGCTGCTGGAGAATTTCAAGGCTGATTATGATTATATCATTGTGGACTGCATGCCTGCGCTCGGCATGCTTACCGTAAATGCACTGGCTGCCTGTGATAGCGTTCTCATTCCTGCTACAGCACAATACCTTTCAGCCAAAGGGCTGGAGCTTCTACTGCAGACTATTGTGAGGGTCAAGAAACGCATCAATCCTCACATAAGGATTGATGGCATACTGATTACAATGTACTCGGAACGGACGAAGCTTTCAAAGGAAATTCTCAACCTTATTAACGACGCTTACAGCGAACACATAAGGATATTTGAGAGTAAAATACCGGTATCCGTCAAAGTAGGCGAGGCCAGCTTCAGGTACAAGAGTGTAATTGAATATGATCCCAAAAGCAAAGTTGCACTGGCTTACCAGGACTTTGGAAAGGAGTATTTAAGTTATGGAAACTAAAGGGAAGGTAAGAAGTTTTGCAGATATATTCGGTGAAGATGCTGTACCTGATCCAAAACAGCAGGCAGGCGTAACAGAAATTGAAATATCAAAGCTTGTGCCTTTTGCAAATCACCCTTTCAAGCTCTATGAGGGCGAAAGGTTCAATGATATGGTAACCAGCATTAAGGAACTCGGCGTTGTGCTTCCTGTTGTTATAAGACCGAAGGGTGAAGATAAATATGAGATTCTCTCCGGTCACAACAGGGTGAATGCTGCAAAAATTGCAGGCCTTGAGAAAGTGCCGGCTATTATTAAGGAAGGGTTATCTGATGAAGAAGCCAATCTGATTGTTACCGAGACCAATCTGTTGCAGCGGTCATTTGCTGATTTGAGCTATTCTGAAAGGGCCATTGCACTTGCAACTCACTATAATGCTATAAAGCAACAAGGCAAGAGAAATGACTTGATAAATGAGATTGAGATGCTTTCAAAACCGCATGGTTTCAGGGCTGAGACAACTACGTCCCAAGTTGGGGCGAGGTTGAGGTCAGATGAGAAAATCGGTGAACAGTACAATCTGTCCAAAAACACCGTTGCCAGATACCTTCGACTAAACGAGCTGATTCCCGAACTGCTTGCAAGGGTTGATAACGAAGAAATAGCCTTTATCCCTGCTGTCGCTCTTTCGTTTATCAAGAAAACAGAGCAACAGGTTATTGAGAGAATTATTGCTGAAAACAACTTCAAGGTGGATATGGTCAAAGCAGATATTCTGCGCTCCAATTCGGAAACCATTGAGGGGTGGTGTGGTAAACAATGCTTAAGAAATACGATGCAAAACATACAGAGAGCTTTCTGAAGGGTTTAAGAATTTTAACGGGAATACCATATAAGAAACTTGAAAAGTACGCAAATGAAAACAATCTTTTCAATATCCTTGAGCATCCGAATACCATTGAACCAAATCAGCGGCAGCTTCAAAAGATTTCACTCCTCAATGAATTCATAGCATCTTGCAGGTTGCTTAAAATGCAGGAGGAAGAAAATAAAATAACACTGAATGCATCAACACGTGCCGGGGAGTATTTTTGCTCCATTCTGGGCGGAATAAAAGATAAAGAGAAGTTCATGGCAGCTTTCCTTGATAACGGAAACAACATCATTGAGACACGGACGGTCTCCGAGGGGAGTCTTGGTGAAGCGGTGGTTTATCCGAGAAACATATTAAAAGCTGCCCTTGATTGTGACTGTAAATCAATGGTTCTGGCCCATAACCATCCTGGAGGGTCTCTTAAAGCATCCCCGCAGGACATGGATGTAACAGAAAGGCTGGTATCCATCTTTAAACCACTTGATATCAATGTTCTGGATCATATCATTGTGGCCGGAACAAGGTATTACTCCATGGCGGAGCAGGGTCACATGCCCATCGCCAGTGCCGCAAAAGCAACCTACCAGCCTATAGCCCTGGGCAAAGAGGATGCGGCGAAGGAAGATGCTCCAGAATATGTCAATGAAGCAATACATGAGGAGGACGGGGAATGGGAAATGGAATGATGTTTTTTATTCTTGCCATGTTTACAGTCTTCTTTTCCTGCGGAGCATATATGATTGCTGCCGATTACCTGTCATTGCCTACCTTCAGAGCTTCACTGGCGGTGTTGAATGTTTCAAAGCAGGAAAAGAGAAAAAGGAGGAATCATGAAGCGATGCTGCTGGAGTTGTCTTCAAAGCTGTCCCGGTTTATACGGCTGGACGAATACAGGAAAAGAAAACTGGCAGCGACATTGAAATCGGCAGGCATCAGGCTTTCACCGGAAACCTACATGGCAAAGGCCTGGGTGAAAGCAGGACTTGTGCTGCTATGCATCATACCTGCTCTGATTGTTTTTCCTATACTATCTTTTCGAGGCTGCTCTTTCACGCTTTGAAGCACGAATTGGAAGCGCCATGCTGTCTGATGTGGTAAGAGGGTTGTTAAGCGTTTTAAGGGGTGATGACGGCAGAGTGTATTTTCAAATGCTGGCTCACGACTTTAAACTGCTTGAAGTTCAAAAGCTGAAACTGATTGCCATGAAACGACCGTCAAAAGTGTGGAAGTATTCATTCTTCATGCTGGGGTGTTTTGTGATAATGTACCTTGCAGTAATGACGGTGGAGATAATGAAGGCTATTCCGGGATTGTTCTGAAGCCCATGATATGATTTATATATTGTCAACTATGGAATGATGGCCGATGTCCAGCGTAATAATAATATCGGAACCGTAGTAACGCCAAAGAATACGAATATCCATGTTAACGCTGCACTCAAACAATCCTTCATAGCCTTTGATTTTCTTTGTTCTTAAAGAAGGATGATAGGGATTTTCCTGAAGGATTTTCAGCTTACCGGCCACAATTTTCTGCTCATTAAGGCTCAGCTTCTTCAGGTTCTTTTCGAAGTTCTTTGTAAATGATATTCTATACTTCATCCAGTTTAATCCCCATGTCTTCAAACATTTTATCTATATCATCATAGCTCTTGACGTCGCCATTTTCCAGTTCTTTTTCTGTCTCCTTCAATAACCTGGCAATACGAGCCATTTCCGACTTTGGATAGACCACGACGGGACAAAGAAATATGCCTCCATCCTTCTCAATTACCTCAAACTTGTCACCTTCTTTTATGCCCAGATGCTTTACGATTTCAGAAGGTATGGTAATTTGTGAGCGTCCTCTTAATTCCACCAGCATGGAAATCAGTCCTTTCAGAATTTCGTACTTTCTGATTATATTATATGCAAAATCCAAAAAAAATTCAATGAAAAGAGGTAAGAAAAATGGTTTTCAAATTATTACAATCTAAATCAGGTGAAGGCTATGTGGATGTAATTATCTTCATCATATCGGCTATGCTGGTTATAGCGCTTGCAGTGAATGTCCTTCCGGTATTTATTGCAAAGCATCAGCTGGATTTCTTTGCAAACGAGCTTTGCAGGACGGCTGAAATCGCAGGGCAGATTGCCTCGGAAACTGCTGCAAGGGCACAGGAATTGCAGGAACAGACAGGCATAAATCCGGTAATTACATGGACTGCAAGTTTTGTTCCGGGAACAGGCAGGGTGCAGCTGAACGGGAAAATAACGGTTACGCTGAAACACACTGTAAACATCGGGCTGTTCGGCAGTTTTGGCTCATTTCCCATAGAATTGACTGCCAGAGCAACCGGAAGGAGTGAAGTATATTGGAAGTAAGGGTATTGAAAAAATTTAAGGATAAAAGTGGAAATGCGATTATTCTCGCCTGTGCTGTTGTGATCAGTCTTCTGCTCATATCCAGTGCCATTATGGAATATATCCGGCTGACCATTATCGCCAATGGGGTCCGGGATGCTCTTCAGGCTTCCGTTATCTCCGTTTTAACGCAAAACTATGATGAAGCTTACTTCGGCTTAAGAGAGGGTTATTCGGGCGGCTATAGCAGGACAAGCGGGGGAGGCTGGCAGGAAAAGCTGGATTATGGTGATATTTATGCTGAACTGGATGGGCTGCTTGGATTGGATCATACTCATATGAAAAGAACAGACAGTGGCCTTGAATATGCTTTGTCAGGACTATCGGTTAGCATTATCAATTCGCCTTTTGCTCCATCAAATCCTCAAAACGGCAATAAATTCACTGCTGATGCAAAAATCTCACTTGAGGTTCCTCTTTCATTCGGCTGGGGGATGCTTCCACCGCTTAAAATAACCATAAAGACAACTGCCTGTTGTATCTTCGGGTATGCAGAAACCCGGAGTAAATGAGTCGAAGGTAGAGGTTCAGCCCATCGTGACTATTCCAGAAGCAAATGTACAATCGGCAGAATCACAGGGAACCAACCAGACTCAGGAAGCCAAACAGCCTGAGGCACTTGTTAGAAGCATCCAGGAGGGGCAGCCCACTGTTGAAAGCAAGCCTACTCCACCTCCCAAACCGGTTCCGCAGGGAGATGTTACAGATAAAAACGTAAAGCCGACGTATAAGGAACAGGATGTCAAGCCGCAGCTAAACCAGCCCAAAATGGGAGACAGGAATGATAAGGGCGAGATTTACATTGAAGGCTTTGGCTGGGTAAAGGATGAAGGTGGTGGAGGTAAAGGGACTGTTGTGAAAGACATGAAAGAAAACGGAAATAAAATTGGAATAATGGATTAATGAAAACCTTTTTTAGAGAGTATGGCAAATGAGCTGTACTCTCTTTTACTTTGGAGGTAAAGATGAAAAAAATATTTATTTATCTCTTGTGTTTTATTTTTTTGCTTTCAATGCAAAGAAATGTTTATGCTGTAGGTGAGGGAAACATTGATGGAGGCGGAGGAGGCATGGGCCATGGAACAAGTGAATATTACTGGAACAGCGGCGATGACGGGGTGAGAGTGACAATTATCCGTGACAGCGATAATACAGCTGTTTCTACACCAGTTGATTTTACAAACAGGCATCCGGACAACATTCAGTTTCATTTCGGTAAAGTAAGCAAGATACAGTATAGAAATGGCGCGCTATTAACCCCAACCACTAGTACATACTTATATAATAATCCAGAGCAACCCTTGCCGAGAATAGTCAGTAGTGACGGTAATGTTAATATTGCAGCTATAAAAAGTTATTTTACTGATGAACAGATAATAAGAAGTATAGCAAGTATAACAGGTTTTAACTATGAACAGCTGATAGACGGAAAATACAAACTTTTATTGGAGCCTATCGCATACTTTACATTTGGCGGATTAAAGGTTGCCATGACAGCCCATGAAGCAGCTTTATATGATCAACAGATTGGAGGCAGGCTTAGAAGCACAATGCCAAGCCTCACCCATAAGAATTTGCCTCTTGCCATGTTCCTGGAAACTTCTGATTTGGGATTCCCGGCCTGGGATGGTCCAACCACCGAAAAGGTGTCGGACGATCAAATCATATCTTCACTGGGCCTGGGAATTGTCCGGTTCCGGGAAGCCGATACTCCTGTAGTTATTGGTGGAAGTGATTTTGAATACAGGGTTGACACAGATGTAATCACTGCGGTTACTGTGACTGCCGGCAGCAGAATTACCCCTGACAATCCTGCAACAGTGACCTTTAATATCAATGGAACAAAGTACAGAGTGACTGATATTGTCATACCGGAAGGTAACAGTCAGGTGGTCTGGGTAAAATGGCATACACCAGGATACCCTACAGCTTTTACTATTACAGTCAGTGCAAACAGAGGTACGGTAAGCCGGTCAACCATAACTGCCAGGGTTGTGGACCTCAATGAAAAGGTTCCACCCAACCCTACGGCAAACGACGAAAAGCCGGATGGATATTCTATTCCTGCTGTACCCAATATGCCGCAGAAAACAACAGCCTCCTGGGTATTATGGAGCTGTTACTGGAAAGCAAACTGGGTATGGGAGTCCGACTGGGAGTGGGTTTCGGACGGTGAAGGCGGAGGATACTGGGTGGATAATGGCGAGTGGGTAGACCGGGGTGATTGGGAATACACATATACAAACTACTCAGCCAGTCTTACAGCCAGTATGACTGTCACACCCGATGCAAAGGTTCCAACCGCATCAGGGAAAACCATGAAGTCGGGATACGGAATTAACCTGAATGTAAAAACAGGTTTACGGTCCAATGCACCGTCGTCAGCAATTACAGGAGCACAGAATGTATTGTCCTACTATCCTGAATTCAATTACAATACGTACCGGTAAGTTGTAAAATTAATTGCCCAAACATGATAAAAAAGAAGTGACTCAAATCAGAACCTCTGATAATGTTTTAAGTGACAAAACCAAAACATATTGGAGGGTCCGAAATGAGTCACCTTA
>Ga0116166_1001281_pt1 | contig 23005 bp, 15 predicted proteins | sample AD_JPNMR2_MetaG_FD_89884 | JGI IMG/M metagenome (GOLD analysis project Ga0116166, IMG submission 89884) | Active sludge microbial communities of municipal wastewater-treating anaerobic digesters from Japan - AD_JPNMR2_MetaG | ecosystem: Engineered > Bioreactor > Anaerobic > Digestate | place...
ATTCTTCTGCATAGATCTTGACATATTATATTTTGTTGGGTATAAGATAAAGATTATTTTTAAAGAGGTATTTATGAAAAAATTTAATTTATTTTTATTATTTCTTATTTTTGTCTTTTCATGCAAAAAAGATATAAGTAACATATATTGGGTAAATTCTAATTTAAATCTTGGAATTTCTAAAAATATACTTAAATTTTCAATAAGGAATAAAGATAACGAAGAGATATTTAAAGAACTTATTAAAGCAAATCTTAATTTTGAAAAATTAAAAATAGAGGATAACTCAATTATTTCAGATAATTTTCATATTATTAAAGAAGAAAATACTTTATCTATATCTAACTTTGCAAAAATTAAAACTAATGATAATAAGATTATTATTACTATTAAGAATGTAAAAAAACTGTATGGTCTTGGTGAGAGATATGGCAATGTTAATCTTCTTGATCTGGATATAAAATATAAAATATATAACGAGCATCACTATAGTGATAGAGCAGTTATGCCAATACCTGTAATATTTACTGATACTGGAAAAGGATTTTATTTTGCATCGCCATATAAGGCTTTTATTGAATTTAAAAAAGAAGAAGATAATGCCACATTGATTTACAGTAATGAAGAAAATAATAGCATAAGAGGTGTGGATATATACATTATCTCTTCTGATAATCTAATCAATGTAAGCAGTGACTACGCTAAATTAACCGGCCTTCCACCACTTCCACCAAAATGGCTTTTTGGTTATATTCAGTCAAAATATGGCTATTTTTCAGAAACAGAGACCCTAAACATTGCAAAAAAATTTGTTGAACTCGATCTTCCTGCTACTGGAATAGTCTTAGATCTATACTGGTTTAGGTATATGGGGGATATTGACTGGTATGAAAGAGGATTTCCGGATCCAGTAAATTTTATAAATGAGTTAAATAATCTTGGTTTTAAGTTAATAAATATTTCAGAGCCATTTTTTGATGAAAAGAGTAAAAATTTTAATCTTTTTAAAAGATTAAACTATTTTGGTTTACGAGAAAATGAAAACAAATTTCAATATTTAGCAAACTGGTGGGGGAAAGGGGGGATATTTGATTTTACGAATAGTATAGCAAATAATCATCTCTGGAATGTCTCATATAAACCATTAATTAAACAGGGAATCAGTGGATTATGGACTGATCTTGGGGAGCCGGAAAAAGTTCCAGCTACTACAAGATTTAAACTCGGTAAAGAAAAGGATATCCATAATCTTTATAATTATTATTGGAGTAAGATGTTATTTGATAACTGGAGCAAGGATTTTCCAGAAAAAAGAGTAGTTATACTTTCAAGATCTGGATGGAGTTGTTCTCCTTCATTAGGTGTTAGTGTGTGGTCCGGAGATGCAAGTGCTAAATGGAAGGAAGGATTGGAGATACAGCCAAAAATTATGATAAGTGCATCACTTTGTAACTTCTCATACTGGGCAAGTGATGTTGGTGGCTTTGTGGGTGAAGGCACTCCAGAATTGTATGTAAGATGGAGTGAATTTGGACTTTTTTCGCCTATTTATAGACCTCATGGAGCACAGGTTGATAGAGAACCATGGGCATTTGGAGATGATGCTTTAGCATCGGTAAAAAGACTTCTTAAATTAAGAGCAAGGCTTCATCCTTATATCTATTCCACAGCATATAACACCTCATTTAATGGTAAGCCATTTATTAAGCCCATTGATATTCCGGTAAATACCCTTTCAAAAGATAAAGAGATAGAGATAGAAAATCTTCAATACTATTTTGGTGATAACATAATTTACAGAGTTGCAAATAAAGAAGGTATAAATAATTATGATATTTATCTCCCAGATAAAGGCAACTATTTAGAATATCAATCAAAAAAAAGTTATTCTGGCGCAAATCTTTATACAGTTGAATATAAGCCGGGATATCCGCCATTCTTTTTAAAACCAAATGGCATATTAGTTACAAATCCAGATTCTAATTATAAGGGGATATCCCAGTATGATATTATTGTTAATAACACGAGTGAAGGATCTTCTTATTTTGAGATTTATGATGATGATGGCATAACCACAGATTATAAAAATGGTGTATATAATCTACTCGGAATAAAAAATAGTTTCAATAATAATAAAATAGAGTTGACTCTTATACCTTTAAAAACAGAATATAATAAATATAAGTTGCCAGAATTAAATTTTATAATCTATACTAAAGATGTCAAAGCCGTTAAGAGTGAGAATGTTATTTTTAATAAAGATAAAGGGGAAATTATTTTTAAAATAAATTATCCTCAAAATGAAACAAAATATATATTAGAGGTATTATGAAATATAATGTAAAAGAATTATTAAAATTGGCAAAGGATATAGCAAATAATAGCTATTCTCCTTATTCTCATTTTAGAGTTGGATCTGTTATTCTTACAAAAAATGGTAATATCTATAAAGGTGTGAATGTAGAAAATAGATCTTATGGAGCAACAATTTGTGCAGAAAGGAGCGCTATTTCATCTGCTTTAACCAATGGGGAAAATCAATTTATAGCAATTGCAATTGTAGGACTTGATTCAGAAGAGATTCTACCACCATGTGGGATATGCAGACAGATTATATCAGAGTTTGGTAAAGATATTGATGTGATAATGGCGAATAAATATTTAAAATATAAGATTGTAAAGATATCTAAACTTCTGCCTTTTGATTCATTGCATAATTTGAAAAAGAATATTTTATAATTTTAGCCTTTTAATGCCGAAATTTTTTATTATGAATAAAAATGAAAATATCGCTTATTTTTTTAATAAAAGATTAACAACAAGATTTGATGTTAGTATAGATGGATTACTCAATGTTAAAATAAGAGATGTGAATTTTAATTTAGAGGAAGAATTTAATCTTCCAGTTCATATAATGAATATCTCTTATGCTGGAATAATGTTTTCTTATGCTAATAATGATTTTCTTTTTACAATTGTGAAAAAAGATAGTATATATAATATCTATGAGATTTCATTTAATTTTATGGATATGGATTTTTTGTTTAGATTAAATATTGAATGGGAGAAATTTTTACCAGAGACTGGCAAAGATTGTAAAATAATAAGTGGTGCAATTATAGCAAATACTTATGATTCAGAGATAAAAGATAGGCTTTTAACTCTATTAACTCTTCTACATTTAAATAATGTATTTTTAGGACTATTTCCAAAGGAGATAGAATTTAATACTTTTAATGAAAAAATATTGACAAAAATCGATAAAGAAGAATATCTTAATTTCTTACTAAAAATTTATAAACAGGATATTCAAAAAAACTGTTTTATTAGAAAAGATAATCTTGAAGAGGATAAAAGAATAAAATTTTTAGAAATTATAAAATACTTAGGATATTAAAAAAGGCTCTCTTATGAGAGCCTTTTTTAAAAAGAAAAACTCTTTTAAATTTTTACTCCTCTTTCTTGTAACCTTACTTTGAGAACTTTTTAAAACTACGACAATTCTCTCTCATTACATTATTCTAAAAATTTTGCCTTTATCACCTTTATCTTAACTTATGCCTGACTCTTTTTCATGGTCTTCATAACTATTAAAACTATTACTATTACTATAACAGCAGCAACAAGTAGCCAGAAAATCTGGAAGAATATATAAAACAGCACAGATAATAATAAAGATACTATTGCTAATATAAAATAAATTACACTTGTTGCCATTTTCCCTAAAAATGGTATTAAATCCAAAACCTTAATTATTGGTCCAAATAAGCCAGAGAATCCAAACATAAAACAGAGTGTACCTATAATAAATTTAAATAACCTTTCAGTTTTTGCCTGTGATTCAAGACTTCTAAGAGTCTCCTCTTTATTTCCATAAGAGATTACAAGCATCTCCTGAGGTAAAGAAGCAAAAACTTTTTTCTGTTTTGCAACTAAATTAGAAGAACCTTTTGATGCTACGCCAGAAATAGTCATTGTTGTATCTATTGCATCATAAATTCTACCCTCTAATACTATAGCATAGATACCCTTTCGATACTCATCCTCTGTTGGTGAAGGAGGGAAGCCAGTACCCTCGGTTGATTTTTCCATATTACTCATTACTGTTCTTGAAGGAGTATACTTATAATACCTTGTAGCAGAAGGTATATAATTTTGTCTGAAAGCATTTAATTTAACTGTAAAACCATTTACTGAAACAGAAAGATCAGCAGGAGATTGAGAAAGAGCATTACCTTCTTTTACCCATTCATAAGTATACTCATATTCCCCTGTTGGTTTACCTTCACTATCTTTCTTTTCTGTCTTTTTTTCCTTAATAATATACTTGTAAATATCATAGGAAATATATGAGCCACTAAACATATCCCCCTCTGGAGTCTTTAATTCACTAAAAGGACCTGCTGATAAAGAGTAGTTACCCTCTGTTTTAATTAATGTGGCATCCTTAATTTGAGGATCATTTGCATCTGTTACATCTTTTGCAGCCTTAAATTCTTTGTGGTATTGCATCTGATTAACAGCACAATACTGCATATAGACTCCTAATGGTAACAAAAAAAGACCTAAAATCATACCACTTATGACAGCTTTAACATTTTTGCCAAAAGTATCAAGGAACTTATTCATAAAAACCTCCTAAAAATAATATTTTGATTAAATTATAATTGAATAAAGAGAAAAAATCAATAAAAAAATATTTTTTATGAAAAAAATAATTTTTTAATAAAAAAATAATAAAATAGTATTAATTTGAACATAATTTAAATATACGATTTTGACTAACTTATTTCACGACTCTACCATTAAAATCTCTTCCAATAATAAGAGTGGCGTCTATATTCTTGGATGATATTTCAGTACTTTTTACTATTCTTTTGCATTTTATAAGATCTGCTAATTTTGTTGCCTTTTCTTCTGAATTTTGTATAATTACAATGGTGTTTTCATAATTTTCACTGTCTGCATTTCCTATTTCACTTACCTCAAAACCAAATGACATTAAATATTTTTTTGTTCTTTCTGCAAAGCCAGCTATATCTGTTCCATTTAATATCTGAATTACGACTTTTTCACCCTCTTCAGTCAAGAATTCCTTATTTATTTTTTCAAGAGCATCTTTTGTTTCACTTTTTACCCAGTTACCACTCATTTTTGGTAACAGAACATATTCATTTTTATCTGTAATATTTTTATCACAATAAAGAATTACATTTATCATCCCTCTCGAAAAATCTGTGACCCCAGCATCATATTTTTTAATGATTTCATTATAAATAATCAAAATATCATTTAACGCCATGTTTGTAGTAAATAGATTATAAATATGATTTGAAAGTATAGCAGGGGTTATATTCTCTTTCCAGTTTTGTTTTAGTTTTAATAAACTTCTTACAAAATTAGCCCCTCTTTTTAACTTTTTATAAGCAGACTCTAATTCATCATTTTCTAAAAGAGTAAGATATTCTACTGCTTTATCTCCATCTAATAAAATAAGGCCAGACGGGATATGAACATTTTTCTCTGGAATTCTTATTTCTTCTGAAAAAATTTCTACTCCTTCAATCATATCGATGAGTTTAATAAAATTTTCCTTTTTTATAAAAAAATAGTAATCAATTTTTTCTCCTATTAAATTCCCAATAGCAAGCATTAAATCTTCATTTGATATCTTTTTCTTAAAAGCATCTCTTAATTTAAAAGATTCAAGTTTTCCATAAGATATTAATGTGTCTGGCAAGATTGAGACTGTTGCCACTCTATCTGTACCGGTTTGATAAAATAGGACAATTGCCTCTTCTATATTTCTTTCAGAATCATAGCCAGCAAGCAAAAATGATAAGTTTTGTTTGTTTTTAAATACTGTTTTTAACTTTTCTTCGCTCTTAAATAATCTTGAAATTAAAATAACACCAATTATTAATAAGGCAATAATGCCTATCAAAATCCATCCAGTTATATTTTTAGATTTTATTGCCATAATTTCCCTTTTTATAGATATAGTCTATTCTTTTGAATATATTTCTTAACTTTATCAGTAACCATAAAGTCAATACTAAGTCCTTTTTTTATACGATCTCTTATTTCTGTTGAACTTATCTCAATTATTCTGTTATTAACGAATTCGACTTTATAGTTAGTTTTAATATCTATATATTTATCTCTTTTGAAACATATTATATTGCAAATATTTTGAAGTAAGTCAATATTTTTCCACTTATCTAAATCTGGTAATAGATCGTCACCAATAATTATTCCGAATTTATCATTGTATTCATATTTTTCTTTTAATTCCAGTACAGTATCAATAGTATATGAATTACCACCTCTTTTTATTTCAATATCACTGAGTAAAAAATATTTAATATTTCTTATCGATAATTCTACCATTTTTAATCTTTTTTTTGGATCAATTAAGCAAGATGTATCTTTATGAACAGGAATATTTGCAGGTATAAATATCACAAGATCATATCCTAAATTCTCTCTAACATAAATTGCTGTTAATAGATGACCTAAATGAATTGGATTAAAAGTGCCACCATATAATGCTATTTTTTTATTTTTAAAAATTTCTTTTGTTATTTTCATAAAATATCTATTATATTAAAGTTGTATATTTTTATTAAGAGAGATTTTAATTATATCGAAAATTTAATAATTTGTCAAAAAATAAACTTTAAATGCAGGATTTTATTTTTGAGTAAAAATTTTGACACTTTTCTTAAATAGCTGAAAAATAAAGTTATGCCAGTATTTTTGCTGGAATTATTTCAAGTATTCCTGCTGAAAAAATAAGAAGTAATATTATTTTAATCATTTTCAGCGATTATGAATTTTTGTAAAAAATTTGTGATTAATATATAGAAATATTTTTTTATTGAGGTATTTTTGATGAGGAGAAATAGAATATTAAAAAAAGGGGCTGCCTATTATATTAAATACACAATCAACAGGGACAGACCTGAACTAACGCCATTCTTTGTCCCTGAAATGTTATTATTAACTTTAAAACAGGCAAAGAGGAAATTTAGATTATCACTTTTAAATTTGATAGATTGCCACTATTACTGGAATTTTTGATATGAAAAAAAATTATTATTTACAATTTAAAAACTTTTTGGCATATATTAGGGGGCTTTAATACAATGCACAGTAATAGTATTTTATCATATCCCCCCTTCCTAAAGAAGGGAGGTATGATAAAAAGTCAATATATTTTTTTTAATTTCCCATCTTTCTATACATATTTTCAATAAGATCTTTATATTTTTCAAATATTACATTTCTTTTCATTTTTAAAGAGGCTGTTAATTCTTTTCCAACCTCAAAAGGATTTGGTAGTAATTCAAAGCAACTTATTTTTTCAAAATTTCTAAAACCATTTTGCAGACTTATTCTATGCTTTATAATTTTTGCAAACTTATCAATAATTATTCTATTCTTACATAACTCTTCAAATGATGAATAGTGAATACCATGAAGTCTTGCAAACTCTTCTAAGTTTTCCTTTGCAGGTACAATTAAAGCACCAAGAGTCTTTTTGTCCTGACCTACTACAATAACCTGACTGATTAATGGATCCTCAAGAAGTTTATCCTCTATTGGTGCTGGCTCTACATTTTCACCACCGAGTAGGACAATTGTATCCTTTGCTCTTCCTAAAAGTTGTAATTCTCCAGTAATTGTTAGTCTCCCAAGATCACCTGTATTAAGCCAGCCATTCTTTATAACTTCATCCGTCTTCTCCTTATTTTTATAATAGCCAGCCATTACAAGATCCCCTTTAATATAAACAACTCCTTTTTCGTGTTGATTTGGTAATGGATTCCAGTTATCATCTCCGATCATTACTTCTACCCCGGGTGATGGTTTACCTATTGTTCTTGCAACTGGCCTATAATAATCCCTTACACCTACGATAGGAGAAGTCTCAGTTAATCCATATCCTTCAAGTATATTAATTTTTATAGTAGAAAAAAAGTTATCAATATACTCTGGTAATGCCCCACCACCAGATATTGGTCCTTTTAAACAATTACCGGTTTTATCTCTTATTTTAGAATATATAAGAATATTGCCTAATAAATCGAAACCAAACAATAAAAACATAACAAATAAAGCACCAACTTTTTTAAAGAATTTAATAAGAAAGAATTCTTTTTTAAATAATGGATTCCAGCCTAAAAAGACTCTTTTGGCTTTGGTAAAGATAAGGCCTATTGAGATAAAAAAATTAAACATTATTTTTTTAACGGCTGAACCTTTCTTTACATTTGCGACAATTCCATTATATAATGCCTCCCATATTCTTGGAACTGATGCCATATATGTTGGTTTAATTTCAGCAAGATCTGGGAGAAGATATTTAGCAACTGGTTTAGAATATGCTAAAACTCCGGCTGTTATCATAACACAATATTCAACTGTCCTTTCAAAAACATGCCATACTGGAAGAACAGAAAGCCATCTTTCTTTACCGGGAACAACCGGAACTACCTCTGGCATAGCATGAAGATTCTGCATAATATTTTTATGAAGAAGCATTACTCCTTTTGGTAAGCCGGTTGTACCGGATGTGTAGATAATTGTCGCAAGATCATTTTCTGTTACAGAATCTCTTATCTTCTTTAATTCATCTTTAAGAGACTCTCTTAATTCTTTACCTTTTTCAAGTAATTCATCAAAATGATGAAATCTAATATTATTTGGATTTGGATTCTTTATATCTTTTAGATCTCCTGTTAAAAGAATAATATCTTTTATATTTTTGATATTCTCAGATATTGATAAAACCTTATCAGCCTGTTCTGGATCTTCAACCACACAAAATTTAGCATCAGAATGTTCAAGGATATAAGCAAGTTCATTTTTATGAGTATCAGAACCTCTTGGCACATCGGCGGCCCCCAATGATAAAATAGCCATATCTATTATTAACCATTTGTAAAGATTATCAGAAACAATACCTACCTTATCACCTTTTCTTACTCCAAGATCATAAAGACTGGCTGCCATTGATTCCATAAATTCTACAAATTGATTAAAAGTAATTGACTTAAAGGGTGAATTACTACTCTCTCGATATTTTAAAAAGTCATTATCACCAAATGTCTTTTGAGAATTATAAATAACCTCTATCAATGTTTTTAAATTATCATACATAAAAAAATCTCCATCTTTTATATTTTTTGTAATTATTATTATAACTGACTATATGGTCAATTGTCAAGAAAATTTAAATTATTTTTCAAAAAAGTATACTTTTATTTTATACAGAATATTTAAATTATAGAATATTTATTATCAAACCATTTAGTTTTCAGAAAAATAAAATTGATAATGAATAAAAATTATTATATCTATAAAAACTAAAATTTATTTTTTGTTTTTAAATTTAAGACAATTGTCCTACTTTTTTATGCACTTTATAATTTATATTTAGGATAATAATAGCCTCTAAAAAAAGAGAGATTTTATTTTTAGATTGATTCTTAAAATTGGCATACTTACTCTTAAATGAGTTTTGCATGAAAAAATAATAAAATATATCCATATAATATTTAATGGATAATCTCCATTATCTCATATTCCAATGAATATCTTAGAATTGTCCTAATTTGGCAATGCTAAAAAAATTAAGATCAGAATGAATTTTTTTAAAAAAACTATATTCCTCTTTTGAAATATAAAAAGAATAGATCCCCTACATCTATTCTTTCTTAAAAATTATAATCCTCATGGCCAAAACAGTCTCTCTTTTTTATCTTGGTCAAAAAATTTTAAATCAAATTGGTATTGTTATTATATATTTCACTCCATCCTTATTTATAAGTTCTAGTTTTCCCTTGATCTGTTTTGTAAGATTATAAATAAGGCTCATGCCAAGAGAGTCGGTCTTTTCTATATCAAAATTTTCTGGTAAACCACAGCCATTATCAAAGATATTTAATATTATACTATTTTCTTTTTGTTCTAATTTTATATTTATCTCTCCATGATTCATTTGATTAAAGGCATATTTTAAAGAATTTGATACAATTTCGTTTATTATAAGGCCTAATGGAATAGCAATATCTATGGTAATTAGTATATCAGATAATATATTCTTATATAGGATTGGTTTATTTAATTGATAATTTCTAAATATCTTGTTTACAATGGTATTTATAAAATTTTTTAAATTAATTTTACCCAAATCTGTAGATCTATAAAGTTCTTCATGGACAATTGCCATTGATAAGACTCTATTCTGTGTCTCTGAAAAAATATTAATTAATTCATCATCTGTTAATTTTCTTTTTTGTAAATTTAATAAGGCATTTATTATTTGAAGATTGTTTTTAACTCTATGATGAATTTCTTTTAGATAGAGTTCCTTTTCATTAAGAGATGATTTTAATTTTTCTGTTAGAATATATTTTTCTGTAATGTCTATAAAGTTTAAAATTAAGTTATTGTTAAAAAAACAAAATATTATATCGATTACCTTTTCTTCATTGTTTAATGCCTTAATTTTTTGTGTCTCTATAGTATAAAACAAATTTTTACTTGATTTATCTATATTTTCTAATATCAATTTTAAAATATATTCTTTATAAGTATTATGATTATAAAAAATCTCAAGCCATTCATCCATTGATAAATTGATATGATTTGGATCAAATAGTTCTTTGAATTTGATATTAAAAAATATAATCTTACCATCCTGAGTAAATATAGCAACAGCAATTGGAAGATGATTGAATAGATCTTTTATCTCTTTTTCATTTTTCTTTAACTGCTCTTCCCTATTTTTAACAACATCTATCATAATTGTAAAACTTTTAGATAATTCATTTACTTCTTTATAATCACTCTCTGTAAATTTAATATCATAATTTCCCTTACTTATTTCGTTGGAATTTTGAGTTAAAATTTCTATTGGTTTTAAAATAGTTCTTACCCTTAATATAGAAAAAATTAATGCCAGTCCAAAAGATATTAATGTCCCTATTATTATTATTATACCTGATTTAAAAATAGACTTATATAGTTCGCTTTTGGGCTTAATGATTCCAACATACCAGTTAGTAGAATTTATTATTTCAAGATTTAATAAATATTCTTTATCATCTATCATTACAAAGCAGCCATTCCATTCGGAACTACATCCTCTTTTAATTTTGTATTCAAGGCTATTTCTTAGTTTTACATTTTTTATATCACTGTGTGCAATGAATGTATTGTCTCTATCGATTATAAAGGCATAACTATTTTTTTCTACATTTATATTCTCTATAAAATTTAAAAGATAAGATAAGTTAAGTTCTGATATGTATATAAAATCTTTTCCCCTAAATCCAAGTGTTACATTTGGTGAATAGTCAATATTAGAAAGAAAAGTATTTGTCCATTGAATATTATTATCTAAATTTTTTAAAAAAGATGTTGATATATTATTACCGATTAGATCCGGTTTATAAGGCGCTGTGAATTTAATAATACCATCGTTATTTGCTATTTTAATTGATTTAAATATTATTTCATTTTTTATAAAAAAATTAATAAAATCATTTATAATTTTTTCATCTATAATTTTATTTTCTATTAATGCCGACAGAGATCTAGCTTTTATTATAGAGCTTTCCAAAAAATATTCTGTCTCATATTTAAGAATTTTAGTTAATCTATAATTATCTCTATAGCCATTTTTAATGATTGAATTGCTTATAACAAAAGATATAATAAGACTCACAATTATCAATGGTATAGTTGAAAATGACAAAAAATTAATTAGAAATCCTTTTTTAAGAGAGTCGTTTTTCTTACTAAACATATATTTTTATCTCTTCTATTACCTCCTTGCTTAAATTATTTCTCTAAATAATTATAAGATATATTTTATATTTTTGCAAATAAAAATAAAATACAAATTTATATTAAATACAATTTTATTTTTTTAATCAGATAAAAAGATAGAATTATCCCATGGTTAATTTTGTTTGAGAAAAGATTGTAATAGGCTAATTTATTTTTTTTGTATAATTTGAAATAAATTTTTTCAAAAGTATGTCTCAAAACCTATTACCTGGTAGCAATCGTTGTAGATTGCCTTGTAAAATGGCGTGGTATTGCCTTCAAAGTGGGATAATTCTCTGCTCTTATTCCACTTTTTTATCTTTGTTAGTCTTAAGAATAACCTTAATGTTACTATACTACATTTCATCTCGACCCCGGTAATGCCAAGTTTATCATACTCTTGTAAAAAAAGTAGGATAATTCTCCTCATTAAAGCCCCCATGCTAAAAAAATTAAGATCAGCATGTATCTTTTTCAAGAATCTGTAATCCTGTTTTGACAGATACAGATGAATCCTACTATCCCCATCTATTCTCTCATATTTATTTCCATCTTCTGGACCGAAACAATATATCTTTTTTACTCTATTAGTATATATTTGCAAGATATATACCACAAGTCCAGAAAGAGAGATGTCGAATTTTTTGGCTATAGATGCAAGTCTTTTTTTCATAGCAGAGTTAACAACAAAGTGTAACTCATGTTGACAATTATAATTTTCTAAAATTTTACTAATATTGTTCATAAAAAATCCTCCTTAAAATTATTATAAAAATTATTTTCTATATATTAATCACAAAATTTTTAAGAAAATCCTTTACAACTTTTAGAAAAAAACTAAAAAATTTTACTTAAAAATAAAATCTCATAAAAAAAATAAATTTCTAAAATAAAATTATTGACAATTTCAAAAATTCCTAATACAATATAAATATATTATTTCTTACAATAGAATAAAATCAAGGATAGGTAAAGAAAAGGCTATTATAATAATAGCCCAAAAGATAGTTGATATGATTTTTACACATTAAAACAAGCCTAAGCTTGAAATATATTTTAACTTTTTAAACAGGAGGAAATTAATATGTTTAAAAAAATTATTACTATTTTTTTTATTTTGTCTTCTGCAATTATTTTTGCAGAACCTGGTGCATGGAAGCAACTCGGAAATAAAGGAGAGTGGGCTGCTACAATAGCAGGCGCTGTTATAGGAGATAAATTATATACAGTAGAATCAAGTGGCATTTTATATGTAACAGATACAAAGACTGGCAAGTGGAACAGTATAGGAAAAGCAGAGTTTGCAGCAACTGTATTTATGTTTGCTTGTGGAAATAATCTTCTTACCATAGAAAAAGATGGTAGTCTATATCTTGTTAATCCAGAAAATGGTACTTGGAAGCAACTCGGAAATAAAGGAGAGTGGGCTGCTACAATAGCAGGCGCTGTTATAGGAGATAAATTATATACAGTAGAATCAAGTGGCATTTTGTATGTAACAGATACAAAGACTGGCAAGTGGAACAGTATAGGAAAAGCAGAGTTTGCAGCAACTGTATTTATGTTTGCTTGTGGAAATAATCTTCTTACTATAGAAAAAGATGGCAGTCTATATTCAATAGAAACTAAATAATAATCAGAAGAATTTTAACTCTTAGGGATAATTTACAACCTTCTTTAAATAATTATAACTATTTAAAGGAGGTTGTATTATGTGTAAGTACTAGTTAAAACTCTTTTAGGAATAAATTAAAAATATTTTGATGAAATAAAAAAGGATTTAAAAAATATCTTTCATTATCACAATTAATTACTTTTAACATTATGAGATTCTTTTTAAGAATAAAATAGTTAAAGACATTTATAAAATTAAAATATTTTATTGACTCAAAAGATTTACCAGTTTGTAAGAATTATAATTTATAGTCATAAAGTAACAAAATCATTAACAAAAAAAACACAAAAAATATGAGATTGTTCATTATAGTCTGCTATTAGATAAGCTTATTAAAAATCTTAAAATATATTTGTATGCAATTCTGGATATTATACAACTATATTTAGTTAAATATAAATATAACCAAAATTTTAAAAATTATAGATTTATTTTTTTCAGCTATTATAAAAAAAATTAAAATTTTATAAAATTTTTACTTGATTTTTTATCCAAAAAATATTAAAATATCAATATATACTAATATATTTATTTGAGGATTATTTTATGAAAATTATAATAATTGGTGGGGTTGCAGGAGGTGCAACAACTGCTGCAAGATTAAGAAGAAATGATGAAAAAGCAGAAATCCTTTTAATAGAAAGATCTTCTTACATATCTTATGCAAATTGTGGTTTACCTTATTATATTGGAGATGTTATAAATGAAAGAGAGAAGATATTTGTTCAGACACCAGAGGCTTTTAAAAAAAGATTTAATATTGATGTGAGAATAAATAGTGAGGCAATAAAAATAGATAGAAAAAATAAAACTGTTGAGATTGAAGATTTAACTACTCATAAAGTATACAAAGAAAAATATGATAAACTTGTGCTTTCGCCAGGAGCATCACCCTTAAAACCACCAATTCCTGGTATAAATGGTGAAAACATATTTACGTTAAGAAATGTAGAGGATACTGATAAGATAAAAAATTATATTCTTACAAAAAAACCAAAAAAGGCTGTTATTGTTGGAGCTGGATTTATAGGTCTGGAAATGGCAGAAAACCTCTCTCATCAAAATATACTGGTTACCATCGTGGAAATGGCTGATCAGGTAATGAATGTAATTGATTACGAAATGGCTGCAATGGTTCACCAGCATTTAAAGACAAAGAATGTTGAATTTTATCTTAAAGATGGGGTCTCTTCTTTTCTCAATAAAAACGATAAAGTTATAGTAAAACTAAATAGTGGCAGAGAGATCACATCTGATTTTGTTATTCTATCAATAGGTGTAAAGCCAGAGATAAAACTCGCAAAAGAGTGTGGTCTTGAAATAGGGAGCCTTGGGGGAATTTCTGTAAATGAATATATGCAGACATCTGATCCAGATATTTACGCATTAGGAGATGCTGTAGAAGTTTTAAATCCAATAATAAATAAAAAGCAGCTAATCCCATTAGCAGGTCCTGCAAACAAACAGGGGAGAATTGTCGCAGATAATATTATATATGGTAATAAATATAAATACAAAGGGACAATTGGGACAGCAATTGCAAAGGTATTTGATATTACTGTGGCTTCAACCGGAGCATCTGAAAAATTATTAAAAAGAGAGAATGTTCCATACCTAACATCAATTACACATTCTTCATCTCATGCTGGTTACTATCCCGATGCCTTACCAATGTCAATAAAATTACTCTTTTCACCGTCTAATGGTAGAATATTAGGTGCTCAGATAATTGGGTATGAGGGAGTTGATAAAAGAATAGATGTTATTGCTACTCTAATAAAATTAGAAAAGACAATATATGATTTAGAAGAGGTAGAGCATGCCTATGCACCACCTTACTCTTCTGCAAAGGATCCTGTAAATGTTGCTGCTTTTGTTGCAGAAAATATTCTTACAAACAAAGTAAAAGTTATTCAGTGGTATGATCTGTTAAAGACTGATATGAACTCTTTTACTATTATTGATGTTAGAACATCAGATGAATTTAAACTTGGTGCAATAGAGAATGCAATTAATATACCAGTCGATAATTTAAGGGAAAGACTAAAAGATATACCAAAAAATAAAAAGATAGTTGTATATTGTGGAGTTGGATTAAGAGCATATATAGCAGCAAGAATTCTTATGAATAACGGTTTTAATGATGTGTATAATCTTTCTGGTGGTTATAAGACATATGAACATGTTACTAAAAAACAGAGTAATGAAGATATTTTTGAGAAAGATTTTATAGGCAAGGATAATCTTATTTATCAATATAAAGTAGAAGAAGAGTTAATAAAAAAAGAATTTGAGATAAATGCCTGTGGCCTTCAGTGCCCTGGACCTATTGTTAAATTAAAAGAAGAGATTGAGAAAATAAACAATGGAGAGAGAATAATAGTAAAAGCAACAGATCCTGGATTTTATAATGATGTAAAATCATGGTGTAATGTGACCGGTAATACACTTATATCATTACAAAGCGATAAAGGAATAATAACTGCTATAATAGAAAAATCATCTTCGCATTCAAAAAGTAATATAAGATCAGTATATGACAATAAAACAATGGTTATATTTAGTGATGATTTTGATAGAGCACTGGCATCTTTTGTAATCGCAAATGGCGCAGCATCAATGGGTAAAAAGGTCACAATGTTTTTTACTTTTTGGGGATTAAACATTATAAAAAAGAGAAAAAAGCCAAAGGTTAAGAAAGATCTTATGGGTAAGATGTTTGGACTTATGCTGCCAAAATGGAGCAAAAAATTAAAATTATCAAAAATGAATATGGGTGGATTAGGCACTTTAATGATGAGAATGAGAATGAAACAGAAGAATATTGATTCATTAGAAGAAATGATAGAACTTGCTTTAAAAAATAATATAGAACTCGTCGCATGTCAAATGTCAATGGATGTAATGGGTGTAAAGAAAGAAGAATTGATTGATGGCGTTAAAATAGGCGGCGTTGCAACATATTTAGAAGAGACAGAAAAGTCCAATCTAAATCTCTTTATTTAAATTTTAATACAAAATTAACTTTTTTTATATTATCTTGCCAAAAAAGAGAAAAATTGTTATACTCAAAACATAAACTAATAATTTAAGAGAAGTTATGTATAACATTATTTACATTGGAAAAAATGATAATTTAGACATACAAAAAATGTCCCTTGATCTTACAAAGATGAATAATGAAGAGATAAGAATAATAAAAGAAAAAGATCTTGATGCAGGTATAAATCATCTTTTTTTTGAAACTTCTGTTATTCTTCTTATTATTGAAGAAGATATAGATGGTGCAGAAGATTCAATAAGAGAGTTAAAAAAAGATGAAGCATTTAAATTTATGCCAATAATAATTATTATTAATCAGGATGATATTGAAAAAAGAAAAAGATATTATTCATTAAGTATCGATGGTATTATTAACAGGGATTTCTCAGTAGAAGAGATTGTATTAATCTGTAATTCTGTAATAAAACACAAGATAAGACTCGATCAGGTTCTTTCTCAATTAGGTGAAGTCTCTGAAAAAAATATTACCAAGGCAATTCAATTAGATTTATTAAGAAAATTTATTCCATTAACAGTATGGGAAAAAACAGAGGATCTTGCTGAGGCTCAGGATTTTGAGATACCAGAAGAGGAACAGGAACTTGCAATTATTTTTGCAGATTTAGAAACATTTACCACAATGGCAGAAAAACAAACTCCAAAAGAGGTAATCCAGATGTTAAATGGGATATTTGATATAGCCACCCAGATAATATATCAAAATTTTGGGGATATAGATAAATTCATAGGTGATGCCTTTTTAGCTGTTTTTAAACATCCAGAAATGGCTCTATTATCAGCAATAATGATACAGGATGAAATAGTATCTTACAATGAAAACAGAAGGAGAAATAATCAAAATACCTCTAATTTCAGGCTTGGGGTTCATTACGGCAAGGTAATAAGGGGAAGTGTTGGTGGAACCGTTAGATTTGATAACACTCTTATAGGTGATCCCATAAATACTGCTCAAAGATTAGAATCAATGTCTCCTGCTGGTGGTATTCTTGCATCAAAAGATATTATTTTAAAAGTAAAGAGTCTAAAAGATTTTAATATTCCATATAAAAATTATAACTTAAAAGGGAAAGATAGAGAAATAGAAGCAACTCTATTCTATGAATATTATAAAGAACATCCAGAAATAAAAACCATTTTATTTAAAGAGAGAATAAGAATAGAAAAAGAGGCTAATTAGAAATAGACATATCAACAAATTCTTTAAGAATATGATGACAATCATGAGGTCCAGGACCTGCTTCTGGATGAAATTGAACACAATAGACTTTCTTCTTTTTACATAAGAATCCCTCAACTGTATTATCATTTAGATTAATATGAGTAAGTTCAACACCTTCTGGTAAAGAATCTTTATCAACAGCATAGCCATGATTCTGGGTTGTTATATATACTTTATTTGTAATAAGATTTTTAACCGGATGATTACTCCCTCTATGTCCAAATTTAAGTTTATAAGTGGTTGCACCAAGGGCAAGTCCGATTATTTGATGTCCAAGACATATCCCAGTTACCGGAACCTTACCAATTATCTCTCTTGTGGTATTTATTCCATATTTTACTATCGCAGGATCTCCAGGACCATTTGAGAGTAAAACCATATCAAATTTTTTATTAAGTATATATTTTGAATCTGTATCAGCTCTCATAACAGTGATCTTATGTCCCATTTTATTCAAAAGCCTTGCTATATTCAACTTCATTCCAAAATCAACTATTCCAAGATTTAAACCATTACCTTCGATAACATATTCCTTCTCTGTTGTGACTCCAATCACAAGATCTTCTTTTGATATATCAACGGAATTTTTAGCAAGTTCGATCATCTTGTTATCCGGAAGTCTTGTGGTTGTTATTAATCCCTTCATTGTTCCATAATTTCTCAAAATTTTAGTAAGTTTTCGAGTGTCGATCCCCTCTATGCCAGTTATATTATTTCTTTTTAAGTAATCAGAAAGAGTCTCTCTACTTCTAAAATTATTAGGAAAATCGCAATATTCCTTAACAACAAAACCTCTTACCTGAATCTTTCTTGATTCATTATCCTCTTCAATCACACCATAATTGCCTATTTGTGGATATGTCATGGTAACAATCTGTCCTGAATATGAAGGATCAGTAAGAACTTCCTGATAACCAGTCATACCGGTATTAAATACTACCTCACCTTCAACATATTCTGTTGAACCAAATGAATATCCTTCAAATATTGAACCATCCTCTAAAACAAGATATGCTTTTTTTCTCTCTTTCATTGATTATTTTATCTCTCCCAATACTTTATTTAAAGAATCAATTACAATATCTACCTCTTTTTTAGTAATAATTAAAGGTGGCAAAAACCTTACAACATAATCACCAGAAGGTATTGTAATAATACCTTCATCAAAGAGTTTATTTATAAAATCCCTATTTGAAAAATTCAATTCCATTCCTAACATTAATCCCATTCCTCTTATATTAACAATTGATGGGTATTTTTCTTTTAATTCCAACAATCTATTTTTAAAATACTTTCCAACAACAATTACATTTTCAAGAATATTCTCTTTTTCTATAATATCTAAAACAGTTGAAGCTACTGAAGTAGATAATAAATTACCACCAAATGTTGAAGAATGATCACCAGGTCCTAATATAGAAGCAAAACTCTCTTTTAAAAGCATTGCCCCTATTGGTAGCCCAGCAGCAAGGCCCTTTGCAAGAGTTATTACATCCGGTTCTATGTTATAAAAATTTTCATACCCAAAGAGTTTACCAGTCCTACCCATACCAGTCTGAATTTCATCCACGATCATTAAGGCATCATAATCATTACACAATTGTCTTATCTTTCTTACAAAATCATAGGTTAACTCTTTTATGCCGCCTTCCCCCTGTATAACTTCAATAAAAATAGCACATACATTCTTATCAAAAGTCTTTTCTAATTCATTAATGTCATTTGGCTCAACATAAATTACACCTTCTAAAAGAGGCTCAAATCCTTTCTGATATTTTGTCTGGCCTGTAAGTGTAATAGTTGCAATTGTTCTTCCATGGAAAGAATTCTTAAGAGAAATTACTTTATACTTATCATCCCCCCCTTTAATCTTTCCATACTTTCTTGCAAGTTTTAAGGCAGCCTCATTTGCCTCTGCACCTGAATTACAAAAAAACACTTTACTAAAAATAGATTTTTCAATCAATTTTTTTGCAAGATTTATCTGTGGCAAAGAGTAGTAAAGATTACTCGTATGAATAAGATTTTCAGCCTGCTCTTTGATTGTCTTAACTATCTCTGGATGAGAATGCCCAAGTATAGATACTGCTATCCCAGAGCCAAAATCAAGCATCTTTTTTCCAAAATCTGTATATAAATAACATCCTTCTCCTTTTACAAAGGTAAGGGGGAATCTTTTATATGTATTTAGAATATATTTATTATAATCTTCTATAATTGCATTATTATATATATCCATAAAAATCCTTCACTAAGTTTAATAAAAGTATCTACTTTCTATTAACTAATAACCATTGTTCCAATCCCTTTATCAGTAAAAATCTCAATTAGTATGGAATGCTTTGTTCCTCCATCAATAATATGAGTTCTTTTTACACCATTCTGAATTGCTTCAATACAGGCTCTAACCTTTGGTATCATTCCACCTTTAATCTGATTCTTCTCTATCATCTCTCTTGCCTTTTCGATTGTAAGAGAACTTATTTTTGTTGCTGGATTATTAGGAATTTCATATATACCATCAACATCAGTAAGCATTATCAATTTATCAGCCTTTAAAGCCTGTGCTATTTCTCCTGCTGCTTCATCAGCATTTATATTATAGCTTTCACCCTCATAACCAACGCCAATTGGAGATATTACTGGAATATATCCCGCCTCACAGAGTTTTATAATAATAGTGGGATCTACTCTTTCAATATCGCCAACATATCCAAGATCAACTGTCTTCTGGCATTTACCTTCAGAATCATAAACCTCTTCTGGTATTCTCTTTCTTGCTACTATTATATTTGCATCATTTCCGCTTAATCCTACTGCTTTTCCACCATATAAATTTATCATACTTACTATTTCCTGATTAATTTTACCAACAAGCACCATTTGAACAACTTCCATTGCCTCTTTTGTTGTGACTCTTAAACCATTAACAAACTCAGATTTTATATTTAATTTATTAAGATAAGAGGTAATTTCTGCACCACCACCATGAACAACAACTGGATTGATTCCTATAAATTTTAAAAGAATTATGTCGTGAATTATATCTTTTTTTAGATTATCATCCATTGTTGAACCGCCATACTTTATTACAAATGTCTTATTTTTAAATGTCTTTATGTAAGGCAATGATTCTATTAAGACTTCGGCTTTTTTTATTAATTGTTCCATCTTTCACTCCATAAAATAATATTTTTTGTTACATAAGATAATAGATAAGCTTGATCATTATCAAAATGTAACAGATTATGCAAGAATATTTTATTCTTTTAAAGATAAAATGTTTTATAAATATAACAATTTTTTGATTTTTTTTCAAGACAAATTGAACTTTTTTATAAAAAATTGTGATACAAAAAATAAAATTTTTAGCCTAAAGTAATATTATAAAAACAAGGGGGATATATACCCCTTGTTTTTCTTACTCTATTTCCTGAAAGGATAATCTATAAAAATTTCTACTTAATTTTCTTTGATAATTCGAGTGCCTCATTATATTTTTTCTTTTCTGAAAAAGTTAGAGAATCCTTTTTCTTTTCTGCAATTTGAATTGCTTTGTTAAGTATCTGTTTTGCATATTCTCTATCGGTTAAATTTGACGGAGACCCATCGTCTTTCATATTAACTTTTTTTGCTTCTGTTTCTCTCTTTTTAGGATCCCAGTTTCTATCATAAAAACAGTTAGCTGCATCTACTAAAAATGTTAGATTTTCAGGATCATATTTTAAAGCATAATTAAAATTAACACCCATTCTAAATTTATCCCCACCTAAAAATGCTGGAACAGCATCATCAATCATTGCCTTTAAATGATATGGTTCACCAAATTCTTTATAAATAGATATAGCCTTATCTGCAAGAGCAAATAATTCTGGTATAATATCGAGTGACTCTTTAATTCCTATTGCCTTTCCTCTTCTTGAATATAGAACATCATACCAGTAAACAACTTTTGCTTTATCAATTGGTTCTCCAGAGATATTGCCATCAATATATGGCTTTAATATTGCCATACCTTTTTCACAAATTGATATTATCTCTTTTTTGCTTTTACTTGCATCAGCAAGTTCATAATAGATTCTTCCCAATTTCCATAAAATTTTAGCCTCTGGATTTGCCTTGTTAAAAAGTGACTCAGCAACTGGCAAAGCCTCATTATACTTCCCTTGATCGAGTAATTTATCAAGGGTTGCAAGATCATTTGAAAAGAGTAAGTAAGATAACATAAAGATAAAAACAGATAATAATTGTTTTTTCATAAAATCTCCTAAATAATATGTATTAATTAGCTCTATACAAGAGCATAATTTTAAATTAAATAACTCTTTATCAGTTTTTTAATAGGCTTTTACTACTTTTAAAATATTTATCATTACTACTTAATTTTAAGAATACTGCATAAAGTTATAAAAAATAGTTTTTATAATAACTTTATTTTTAAAATATGCATTTAATTATACTCAATGAAATAAAATTTATCAAAAATTTTTATCTCTTATATTGAATAATTATTATTTTGAAAGAATTAAAAGAAATAGACTTCTACACTGGTAAGTTAAAATTTAAAGAATATATTAGATATAAGAATGCGGGATGGGATATCTGGGACATCACTCTTAACAATGCCTACATTGATTTTAGTCCTACTATTTTCTTATTCTCTAAACTGCGACAATTGTCGTATTAAACCTATAAATTAAATATTATTCTATAAAAAAATATCCCACTTCTATTAAGAAAGATAGAAAATAGCTTTGAATAAAATGTTATCCTTTCTTTCTTCTTGTTGCTTGAAGATCAAGTATTAATTCTACCTCACCAACAGAAAGATTTAAAGATCTTGCAATATCATCAACAGACCACCCCTGTGATTGAAGTTGAATAATTATATCTTTCTTATCCTCATCCTCTTTTAAATTCCCCTTTAAAATGTTAGCATTGTTTGATTTATTAATTAAAGATTCTAACAACTTAATCTTTCTCTCTGTTTCAGCATTAAGATTTTCAATCTGAGTCTCTTTTTTAACAAGCCATTCTCTTAGTTTATTTATTGTCTCTGTTCTAACCTCTAAATCCTCAATCAGGGCATCCATTTGGTTAAATTTCTCTATTACCTCAGAAACTTTTGCCTCTGACTTTGTTATTAAATTAGCCTCTTTTTCAAAATTCTTAAAACTCTTCTCATAAGTCGCTCTTTTAAATTCAAG
>Ga0116166_1001283_pt1 | contig 23004 bp, 12 predicted proteins | sample AD_JPNMR2_MetaG_FD_89884 | JGI IMG/M metagenome (GOLD analysis project Ga0116166, IMG submission 89884) | Active sludge microbial communities of municipal wastewater-treating anaerobic digesters from Japan - AD_JPNMR2_MetaG | ecosystem: Engineered > Bioreactor > Anaerobic > Digestate | place...
AAATCTTGTCATTTTTTTCTTCTGTGCTTCCTTCAAGCCAGCGTATGCAGAACTTTCATCATCAGGGTTTGGCAATTTTCCCGGATTATGAAGTTGAAGTATATCTACAGAGTCAGTTTTAAGTTGTTTTAGGCTTTCCCGAAGAAGTGAGATTACTTCCTGTTTATTTTGTCCATGCACCTTTGTTGCAAGAATGATTTTATCCCTTTTGCCTTTGAATGCGATACCAAGTTTTTTTTCACTATCAGTATAACCCCTTGCTGTGTCGAAAATATTAATACCGTACTCAAAGGCAGATTGTAGAATTTTAATGGCTCTGCTTAATTCTGTTCTCTGAATAGGTAATGCACCAAATCCAACCCGGCTTACCCTTAGACCTGTTCTACCAAGAGTTGTATATTCCATTATTTTGGAGACCAGACAAAACCCCTGCGGTATAAGCCACCGACTTCCTGACTATTCCAGACCCTGATCGTAATGAGATTTTTTGTACCGTATTTTACAAACTTTGTAATATCAAGGTCAAAATCATGTTTACCATTCCACCATAATTCATGTGATTTATGGCCAGCATATTCTCCGTTTACCCATACCCATCCTTCATTGATGACGCCACCACAGTAAAAATGTACTGATTTTTCCTTCATGTTTGATGGAATATTTGCCCAGAATCTATACCACCCATAGCCATCATAATCATGTCCTATAGCGTCAAGGGGTTTGTCCTGCTGGTCCCATAAATAAAATGTGTTTTTCATTTCCCAGTTTTTGTCATTAAATTCTGGCAAATACCACTCACCAACAATACCTTCATTAAATGGATCGCGTGAAAATTTCGCCTCAATAGGTACAGGTGCAATCATGATGCCTGATTCTCCATCTGTCATCTGGTGAAGCTTACCTAACCTTATTTCCCTTCCTTTTGTGAAACATTCCCATTGATTGGTGAGTGCACCCTTTCCAACAAGGAATTCAGAAATCTCATAAAGTTGTTTCTGTGTATCAAGCATTTTGCTTGCAGATTCTTTTGCCTTTTTGTAATCCATATTTTTTTCAGATTCATGCATCTGGGTCCATGCTTCAAAATTTTCAACAATGAGTTCAAAAATTCTGAAGCGCTTATTTTGTTCTTCTGTCATATGAGATTTTTTTGCCTGCTCATAGTATTTATGAATTGATTTTGCGAATTCTTCTGTATAAAGATTGTTCACGAGCCAGTCCTCATGCACATGGAGGGTTCCTTTTAAGAGTTGAGATTCACATGCGTCCCACCATGCCTGAATATGTGGTGCTGCGTCTTTTCCAAAAAACTGTTCATAAAAATCTTTTTTTATTGCTTCAACGTCTGCATGAACATCCCACATCAGTTTTGCTGAAGTGTAATAACTGATCCATGTTGCCATCATGGTATTGCTTCCCTGTCTTCCAAAACCTTTCAGTCCAATTTTTTTATAAATTGGGGCATTGATTGCAAAGTTTGAAACATCTCTCTCAGGAACAAAACCACTCACAAGAAAACCAGGCGTATAATCATAAAGCCACACATGTGGAGTGAGTTTTAACCACTGGGTTAAAATTTTCATCATTTCAATTCTGCGCCAGCAATCCGTGGCATTATTTGGATGAAGAACGCAGCAACTGATTGGCGCATACATCACGACCATATTGGGTCGCAGTTTTACTCCCTGTGGCGGCATTTCTCTTAAGGCATATGCTGCAACTGCCACCCATCTGTCAGGAAATGTATCTGCGATTTTTACAGCAAAACTGAACACTTCTTCACTCTGCATTCTTTCATGGATATAGTTGGGATAATTAAAATTCTGACTTTGAGCAAGACAGGTTTCGCAATAGCAATATGGAGTTCCATCAGGCGGAGAGATTCCTATGCCGAGATCACTAACATTTGGAAACTGTCTTTTTCCCTCAAATGCTTCTTTAACATTCTTTAAATACTCTTCCTGCATCTGTTTGTTGGAAAGACATAACATAGTGAAAGACGGATGACTTTTTGATGTCACATTTCTTTTTCCTGTTTTGTCCGTTGCATAAAATTCAGGATGTGTTTCAGCATATTCTTTTGGATGCAGTGGCCAGGTAAGATAACCATCTCCAGGTACAGGATAAAGTTTTTGGCCACCAGTATAGTCAGAACTGAATCCGACTTTTTTTCCCCATTGAGCATAGATTTTTCTGTTCTCAGCAGAAAGTCTCCATCGTCCATCGAGCCAGATTCCCCGCATTGCAAAATCTGGCTTTGCTTCAATATCAATTGCTGGAGCAACAATAGTTGTTACTTGTGGTACTATTTCTCCCCAATCACCAGGAAAATACCAGCGGCATCCAAGTTTTTCTAAAAATGCATAAGCAGCGTAAATTGTTCCCTGATATGGTCCATCTTCATTTCCAGCGATAAAAATATCATTTCCAGATGTTTTTATGATATATCCTTCTTCTTCATAAACATCAGGCCTGATTGCTGGATTAAATCCAGAAGGAATCTTAATTTTTTTCTTTTTTGCTGCGTCAGTATGTCCAATGTAAAGTATGGTTAAAATATCCTGCGGGGTTTTTTCATCCTCACTGATGATTTTTAATTCTGCACCAGACATTTTTTTAATGTAGTATTGTATTTCTTTTGCTGCTTCAATGGATTTTGATGTTGAAGTTTGTTGTTTTGGAACAACGATGATTGCAACAGGTATACCTTCTTTTACTATTGGAATATTTGCGGGTTTTGAGTTGTCTTTAATTCCTGCCTGTAGAAGGATAGAGGTGATTAATAGACCTGAAACACAGACAAACATTTCTTTCATTTTTCCTCCCTTGTGTTGATTTTTACTAATATATCAGGCAGTTTACTGAAAGTCAAGCAATGAATTCTGTACCATAATATTTTTCAGACCTATGCGTCTTGCAGATTCTATTGTATGCCAGTATTCCTTTTTTGTTATGGGTCTATTTATGTTTTCAGGTATATTTCCACATGGTCTGTACTGAGCCATTATGTTGACAAAAACCCTTTCTGAAAGTTCATTCTTAATAAAAAGAAAAATTTCCTCACTTCCTGCGATGCCGCCAGGAAGCACAAGATGTCGGATTAATAGTCCTTTGTTTGCAATACCATTTTCAATGTGTATTTCTCCTACCTGTCTGTACATTTCTTTTACTGCCATTTTGCATTGCTCAAAATAATCATAAGCATTTGATAATATTTTTGCTGTTTGTGGATTTGAAAATTTTATATCTGGCATGTAAATATCAACAATTCCTTCAAGAAGTTTAATCACTTCAATGTTTTCGTATCCACCACAATTCCAGACGATCGGGATATTGAGTCCTCTTTCACTGGCGATCTTTATTGCCTTTACAAGTTGTGGTGTAAAATGGGTTGGTGTGACAAGATTGATGTTGTGACAATATCTTTTTTGAAGATAAAGCATGATTTCTACGCACTGCTCAATTGAAACAATTTGACCCACTCCTTTAAGGGAAATGTCATAGTTCTGACAAAAGCAACATCTGAGATTGCACCAGGACATAAAAATTGTTCCAGAACCAAATTTGCCAACAAGTATATTTTCTTCTCCAGAATGGGCGCCATAGCTTGATATACAAAGATTTGCATCAGCCCGGCAATAACCTTTTTCGCCTTTCTTTCTGTTAACACCGCATTTTCTGGGACACAGGACGCATTCTGAAAGAATTTTATCAAGTTGCCTTATTTTTTCATCAAACGTTGCTTCTGGCAATTTTTTATAAGCAGGAACAAACATAATTCCCTGAAATATTTAGAATGTTCATGTTTATCAGAGGTTTTCTTGAGAAGTATAAAAATCTATAATTGCCTGGCTATGTTTTATCATATAGTCAACATTGATGAAATCTTCAAGAACTGAACGATTGTCCTGGAAAAAAGCAATAATCTTTTTTTCTGCTTCAATCATGTCACCAATATTCTTTTGTTTCAATGCTTTCCAGGATTGTTTTCCAAGCAAGACATAATCAAACCATAGCTTATACTTTTGTTTTAACGGTGAGTTTAATGAATTGAAAATTCCCTTCGCAATGTTAACAATATCTGATGAAGGAATTTCATCGCTTTCATTATTGTTGATAAAACCTGATATTGTTTTCAGGATATTTTTCAATACTTCAGCTCTTTCTCCTGCAATTGCTTTGTAATATTCCATTACAAATCTGTCAGCATTTGGAGAATTTTCCCATAGCAGTCGTGGTAGATATGCGTAAAATCTTCCGTCTGGCCAGAAACCAGGGTATGGTGGAGAACAGTCGTAAAATACTTTCATTCCCGATTTTATAAACCAGTTAATTTCGTCTTCAACAAGGGCAGGTTCTGGTTGATATAAATAACGTGACCTATCAGATCTTTCTGTCTGGTCATGAAATACTAACTGGTAATAGGAGAATATGCCGAGAACCGAACCTATTTTTTTAAGATAGGGTAGCCATTGCGACAGTAAAATTCCATATTCTCTGTCATCCACAGGATTTATTGGTTCTTCATCAGGATATTTTGCACCGAGTGTTACATCCTTTTGATTGAATCCGGGTTCAAAAAATTTATGTTTATATTGCCTGAGATACGGGCAGAAAATTGTATAAGTGTTTGAAGATACAGGGAGATTTTTCTCTGGAAGATGGAACATGTTCGAATAACAGAGAAGTTCAATAGGGATAAATCTTCCAAGTTTTTCTAAGATTTCAAGGGCAATGCGATACATCATCTCATAAGGCGATTGTTCTTTACAATTCTGGCATTGACACCAGTTGTTGATTCCGTCGTGTGGCCAGAGAGAAAAAATATAAGTTTCAGGATGATTGTTGATAAAGTCAACAACAGCGTTAACATAAAGTTCACGCGTTTCAGAATTTGTATAACATGGCTGTATCTTTGTTTGCCATCTTTTTTTGATATCAGGAGAGCCCACTGTGGATGTGATACAGCGATTTCCATCTCGCACACCGAACATGTGCGGCGTTTTGTTATAAATAAATTCAGGAACAAAAAAATCAACAGCATGACATCCGATGGCAAGTCTTATCCCGAATGTATTGCACAATCTTATAAATTCCTGTTTGTTTGCATATTTTTCCCAATGAGAAACATTGATGTCAAGAAGATTCCATCTATTTCTGACCATCCATTTCAAGAATTTCTCTGAAAACTCATGATTTTCATTTTTGGGCGAGAACTCAAAACCCCTTAGAGGAACTCTTGGCCTGTATATTCCTTCGATTGCTGAGTTTGGTTTTGCAAATGCCATATCAAATTCACTGGTACCATACCACCTGATACCAGTGATTTTTCTTATTGTTTCATAGAAACCGTATAGGGCTCCTTCTGAACCAGCGCCGATAATCCAGATAATATTTTCATCCCTGATTACCTGACTTGTTTGAATATCGTTTTCGTATTCACACATCTGGTTGAAACTGCTGAAATGCTTATTTTTTGAAGGAATCTTGATGGAGATTTTGCTTTGTAAATGCTCTGGTATCTGGTTATACTCTGATAAAGAGACAACATTGATATCGAATTCCGGAACAGAGATTTTTCGCTTTCTGCACAGGTACAAAATATCTGCAAGTTCCCTGTTAAGAAATATTTTCTTGCTGTCATCAAGATTTGAATATTGTATGATCATTTCAGGTCCTTTTTAATATCATACCAGAGTAACAGACGTGTTTCAACAATAGACAATTTACTTCTTTTTACGTCAAATTGACAGAAGCATTCCATATAGCAAACGTTAATATGGTAAGATACTATAGTGCAAAAACCTGGATTAAAAAGGTTGATAATTGGGTGAACCTATAAAAAGATGTTCTCTGAATTTGCATGTTAAACCCTTACGTTGCGGTTTGAGTTGAATAAAGCCGAAATTTTCGGCTATGAGTGGGAGAATGAGTAAAAAAATCTTACTGTTCATGTTAGCTTTCTTGCTTCCCGGCATGATGTTTTGCCAGGAGAAGAAGGTTGAATTAAAGGACATTATCAAGGCGTTTCAGAAAAACGAATTTAGTTTGACGGTTGAACTTGCAAATAGGGCAATTAAGGAAGGTTTAGAGCATCCTGATTTATATTTTTATCTTGGTATGGCGTATTCAAAAATTGGCAAAAATCAGGAGGCAATTCAAATATTCAGGATATTTCTCAACAGGGCTGATTATTCAAAAAATCCCTGGATGTTAAGACAGGCATTTCAGAATCTTATTAACATTCACAAAGCCACCAAGAATTTTGAGTCCATTATTGAGGATGGTAACTTTTTTCTTGATAAAATAAGGGCTGTGCAAAACACAGAACAACTTGAAGTTTTCTGTAAAAATATTATTGTAGAAGCCCTGAAAGAAATAGGAAATCAAAAAGGGAATAACAATGATTTTGCTGGAGCAATTGAGGCGTATAAAAAGGCGCTGGAATATAAACCGGATGACTCTTCATCCTGTGAAAGGATTGCCACATATTATAAAAATCTTGGCAGGAATGAACTTGCAACCGAATATTTTTTGAAGTCAGCAACTCTCGGGACTGCCTGGTCGAGCAAGGTCTGGCCACTTATTTCTGCTGCTGAATTGATATGGGAATCAGGAAAATTTGAAGAGTTTGCAGGAAAAGTGGAAAACGATGTGCTTTCGTACAATGTTATGCTTGCGATGGGTGAATTGAAAAATCACAGGTATCAGGATGCGTTTTTGAGAATGAAAAAAGCAGAAGAGATCGTCGGTTCTAAGGGAAATGTATCAGAAAGAATTTTGAAGAGTTGGTACAGGTGGTTTAGAGAAGATGCAAGCTTTTTCTATTCTTTTATTGTTGTTTTTCCCGAGCACACATCAGTATCATGGGCTATTGATATGATAACAAGTATTGCAAGGACAAATACTGAATCTGCGAAGTTGATAAGAGAAAAAATTACTCCATCGATTGTTGAACTTTACGAAAAAAACAGGGAATCATCGGATTTCAAAAAACTTTTTTCCAGACTTGTGGACTTGAAATTTGCAGGTATTCCTGAGACTCCGGAAACAGCCAGAGAAAAAATTCAAATGTATGAAGAATTCAAAAAAGGAATCACTGATGAGGCACTAATTCGGGACATTATAAAAAGAGAAGCATCGCTTTATACTGATGTTCTTGCTAATTATTCAAAGGGAACGGAACTTTATGAATTGCTTGTTAACAAATACAAAGACAAAGGCGCAATTCAACCGCTTGCTAGATGTTTGATAAATCTTGAGCAATTTGAACGGGCATATCAAATTCTTAAGGAGTATGTTTCTGATAAGGGCATTGGAGAATACGCCAGATTTCAGGCAGCACAACTTTTGATTCAGGCGAATTTTTTTGATGAAGGTATTAGAGTTTTGAATGAAATTGTTTCATCTACGAAGGATAAATTTATCATACAACAGATCAAGGATATTTTGAAAAATTTTAAGCAGTATCTAAAAGAGGATACGATGGTTGATAGCACCTGCAAATTTGTTGTCCTCAATCTATGTCAGAGAAGATACTTTTTCACCAAATTTATTTCTATTACGGAAACTTGTCCTTTACTTTTTCAGGAAACTGAAATTCTCGAGATTATTCCTTTTGCTGCGGACAGAAAATACGTTGACTGTGAGATACAATGTGTTTCCAGTGATAAAATTTCAATGACAGATCCTCCTACGATGATATTTCAAAAAGAAAACAGGTATTTTGCAAGGTTAAAAAAAGGGATTGCATTCAGTCCTGACAGATGGAGAAAATCAGAGGGCATTTCACTGATTTTTCCCTGGCATGACATTACCACAAATCAAATCAAAGTTATTCGCAATTATTCCACTGAAGGAGAATTTGCAATATCTTCAATAATTTTTGAAAAATTGAAACCAGGAATGAAAATTGAGGTATATTTTTCCACAAGGGCAGGAAAATTCGAATCTGTTTCACCAGAATCATCTGAGCCAGGGCCTGGCGGTTCTATGGTTTTTCAACCTGCAAATGAAAAATATGAAGTGAAAATAAAATTCAAGCCGACTGCTGATTTGCTTGCGTATTATCCAAAAATAAGAATTGTTGTGGAAGAAAAAACAGAATCAAGAATGGATGAAGATGCTTCTGAAATTTCTTTTGAAACAGATAGAACAGAATTTCAACTTAGATTTGACACTGATTTGAAAGTACATTCCGTTTTCAGGACAAGTGAGATTGTCTATGAAATTGATGAAAAAATTGATATTTAGCGGGATCGTTCTGGTGTTTGGCGGATTAACACTGCTACAAGCAGAGACACTTTTTGACTTTGAAAATGACATACAGAACTGGAACTCGATGTATCCGCAACAAACACTGAAAATTTCAAAGAATTTTGTTTCAAGCGGGATGAATTCACTGGCTGTTGATGTATCGGGTATGAAAGAATCCTGGATAAGGGTTGACGCTGATTTTGACCTGACACACTCTGACGTGCTATCTCTGGATATCTACATACCATCAAAAACCAAAAACTATGTTTCTTTTATTTGTTACATCAAAGACAAGAACTGGACATGGTTTCAAACAGGGCTTTATCAGATTAACCTGAACGAGAAGAAAAAAATCATAATTGATATCTCTGATACAAGTTCCGAGTGGCAGCCAGCAACAGGTCTTGCCTGCTGGGATGGATACACAAAGAAGAATATTCGCGAATTTGGAATAAAATTTTTCTTCTATTTACCGTTCTCGGGTACCATTTACATTGATAATATCCAGGCACTTCCAAAACAGGCAGAACAGCAATTTTTCCTTTTTAATTTTGAAACAAATGCAGAGACAATTCCGCAGTATGACAAGTTTGAGGTATTGTTTGAAGTTCCTGTTGTTTTTGATAATCCCTTTGACCCGGAAGAAATTGATATTGCAGGGACCTTTCATTCACCCTCAGGTAAAGAGATTTCAGTTCCTGCCTTTTTTGACAGGGACTATATTAGATGTCTTGAGGAAGATGGTGAAAAATTGTATCCATACGGGAAACATCGCTGGTGTATAAGATTTGCGCCTGAAGAAATTGGGGATTACAGATATGAAATTGTTATAAATTTTGCTGGAAAAACAACAAGGTTTGACTGCGGTTGGTTTAAGTGTGTTTCTGGTACGAATCCCGGATTTATCAGATGGGATAACCAGGATTTGCAATGTCTTTCTTTTTCAAATGGCAAGTTTTTTTACCCCATTGGACATGTCCTTCGTTCTCCTGATGATTTACGACAGCCCTATAAATATGAATTCATCCCTGATAAAGGAATGGGTACGTTTGCGTATGATGGTTATTTCAAAAAAATGAAGGATAACCTTGAAAATTATATTAGAATGTGGATGGGCGCATGGTGGGTGGGTATTGAGTGGACTCCTGCTTATGCACAGCATTATGAGGGTATTGGTCGTTACAGTTTAGAAAATTCATGGAAACTCGATTATGTTCTGGATATAGCGAAGGAAAACGGCATATACATTGTTCTAACACTTATTAACCATGGACAGTTCAGTATCAGGCCAGATGCTGAATGGTGGGACAATCCGTATAATGTTATCAATGGCGGCTTCTTGAATTCCCCTGATGAGTTTTTTTATAGTAGTGAGGCGGAAAAATGGTTTCTGAAGAGATTAAGATATATTGTGGCGCGCTGGGGATATTCAACCCAAATTGCTTTCTGGGAAATGTGGAATGAGGTTGACCTTACTGGATATTATGATTCCAGAAATATCAGACAATGGCATGAGCGGTTTATTTCTCTTTTAAGAAAAATGGACCCGTGGAAACATCCCGTTACCAGTCATATTTGCAGACCCACTGATGACCCGATGGTCTGGATAGTGAAAGAACTTGAAACGCTTGTCAGCAATGCGTACAGTCAGACAGTAGTTGATACTATGCGGGAGTATTATTTCAGGAGAAAACCCTTTGAAAAACCAATGCAAATTCATGAATTCGGTGTGGGAAGAAATAGTAGAGAACTTGAAAATAATCTTCATGCAGGAATATGGACATCATCGTTATCACCAATGCTCGGGACAGCGCTATTCTGGTGGTGGCCCTTTATTGATAAAAAAGACCTGTACTTTCATTACAGGGCACTTGCCAGGTTTCTTGACGGTCTGGATAGAAGAGGCAAAAATTTCCAGATTTCTACAGCAAAAATTATTTCTGCATCTGGAAGTATTTCTACAAAAGCCGGTGTTACTGGCATGCAAAATATGACTTCTGCATATCTGTGGGTCTATGATAACGCAGTTTTCAATTCAAGAAATCCGTCAGAAAAAGAACAATCAATTGACGACGTGAAACTTGTCGTTGAAATTTTTGATCCTGGAATCTATAGAATAGAATTCTGGGATACTTATAAAGGTGAAAGATTTTCTGATTTTGAAAAGAGAATGGAGAATGGTGAATGCGAAATTTCACTTCCATCTTTTACCAAAGACATAGCAGTAAAAATAGAGAAAAAATCATGAAAAAATTTATTATATTGATTATTCTCGCCTGTTTTGTGAATAATTGTTCTGGCTATACATTGCGAGCAAAACTTAAAATTAAGCAGCCACAGCTCAAACAGTTTCAGCAAATAGCTGAGGTTGATCTGCCTTTGCCTGAAAAAGGGTATGTTTATGTGGCAGATACAGATGGTCTGAAGGTACCGTGCGTCAGAATAAAAAACGGTTCGCAACAAAGAGATACTGTATATTTCAGGACAAACAAAAATAATGCTTACTATGTATACTGGCTTTCAGAGGATAAAAAACAGGACACCGGGATTTTTGAAGTTCCAGAGGGTAGAGTGATACTTGATGATTTTATTAACCCCTCTGCAAGAACCTCAGGATTCTGGTACTGGGGTTCTCATGTTTGTCTGAGCGGAAAGTTTTCACACTCGGGAAGAAGTTTACAGAAGATTAATTCACATTATACAGCGGTTGTGCCTGAAGAGAAAACAAAGTCAGGGGATATTTTTTATCAGTATGTTTTTATTGATAAAAATCAGCCAGCATCTGAAATTATGCTTGAAATACAGACACAGAAGAGGAAGTCTGTTTATTTTTCATGGGGTTCTGACATAATCAGGTGGAAGAATCTGAATAAAGTGCGCATGGGTGATCTTCCTGAAACTGGCAGGTGGATACAGCTTTTGATACCGGTGGACAAAATTGATAAAAATGTTGAGATCACCGGCATCGGTTTTTATCATGCTGATGGCAGGGTATTCTGGGATTATACAACCATTGGAAATCCACCTCTTGATACAGAAATTACTCTATGGAACAAAGAAAATAAGAAAACAAGTGCCTTTTTTGATAAGGAGGTTTCTGGACCTTTTACGTTTTCAGGAAAAGAATTCAATCTTGTTTTGTTGAATGCTTCAGCGTCTTCTGGCGCTGATACCTTTGAATGGACGATAGACAATGAAATTCAATCAGGTGCAGGAGATAAAATATTAAAAAGGGTTGATTACAAGGATAGAATATTTGTTAAACTTTTTGCTACAAACACAACCTTGAAGCAATCAGATACCTTTTCTGAAACAATCCTGTTCCAAAAAAGGTCTCCTGACCAATTAAATCTTTTTCTTGAAATCCTTCCTCATAAAAATCTGGTTGGTCAGAAAGAAACATTTTTTGTGCCTGTTCGTATGGGGTCTTTAATGTCAGGACCTGTTCCTGTTGAACTTTCCATAGATGGGCGTAAAGAGTTGTTTGAACTGTTGCCTGGAAAGGAAAATGCTGAAATTATCAATATATTTTTTTCTCCAGAGAAACCGGAAATTCATGAAATAGAATTGAAACTTGATGACCTTACCATTGCTCAGAAAAAATTGCGTTTTGTTCCTGTTGACCAGATTGGTGAGGAATATCTTGATGGACCTTATTTGAAGGACGAAAACAATAATCGGTTAGTGGCATTTGTTCCCGATTACAGATGCTCTGACGTACGAACTGATACACAGATCAGTCAGTTAACAGTCATAGGGGATATACCTGAAAATTCTGTCAACAGGATGAAGGGGAAGTTATCAAAGAACATTAACATTGAGTGGTTGAGGTATCCCGAAGAAAAACATTATCACGCTATTGGTGACCTTTTATGGTTAAAATCCCGGATCGAGAAGGGAGATTTTGATACCGTGATTTTATTTCCTTCAATAGAAACCCTTTTAAGAAGAACGCCAGTTGATCAGTATATTGCTTGTCTTGACGCAGAGATGTGGTTTTTGAGCAAAAGAGCAAAAAGGATAATATGTGTAACTCCTTTTCCTTCTGCCCCAATTCCAGGCATATTTAAAATTTATGCTGATGCAACAGTTGCTCTCTGTGCTAAAAGAAATATCATCTGTCTTAATCTTTACGACCTTTACACAAGTTTGCCAGGCTGGACAGAACTATTCAGTCCATCGCCTGGCATATACAGAAACCTTCCAATGGAAAAGGGCACAGAAATCCTTATTGGTGCCATTGTGAAGATACTTGGTACCAGTCAGGAGTGAATTATGAAAATTCAGAGAGATGTTTTTGAGGGCGTTGATGAAAAAGGTAGACCTGTATTTCCAGGTTTTATCAGTTATGTTGATAATGAAAAACCTATACTAATTCACAGGTATGGAAGATTGGATTATTCTGATGCCTATGATGACTTCTGTGATTGTTTTAGTCATGATAACGGGAAAAGCTGGACACAACCGCAATTACGATTAAAAGGATATCAATTTAGTGGTGGTACCTACATTAGATATGCTGAGAATGCTTGTTTGTTTGATAGAACAAGGAATAAACTTTTTACATTCGCTTCAAAAAGGACTTATACTGGCAATAAAATTGATGTTGATGGGCCATCTTGGGTTGTCTATGATGTTTTTGACTGGCAAGAGCAGAAATGGAAAGGTGAACAAGAAATAAGTTTGCACATACCTGGAGGAGTTTTCATCAGTTTTTGTTTTCCTGTCGCGCTTAATAAAGATATATTACTTATTCCTGCAATTACACGGATGATTGATAAAAACCGGAATATTGTTCATTATAAGGGTTGTTGGGCTCCGGCAAATCGTTCGTTTTTGATTAAAGCGAAAATTCTAACGAATTGTGAGATTGAGTTTTCAACTGGTCAACCTGCTGAAATTGACCTTGAAATGAGTTCACGCGGACTTGGTGAAAATACCATCGCAGTTTTGAAAAGCGGAACAATCGCAATGGTATGCAGGGGTGATAATAGCATGTTTCCTGAAAGGCCCGGTTATAAATGGGTTTGTTTTTCCAGTGACCAGGGAGAAAACTGGTCTTTGCCACAGCCCCTGATTTGCGATGATGGTACATTTTTTGAGTCAGGTTCAAATGGTTCTGCGCTTTTCAGAGCGGAAAAAAATGGTAAACTATACTGGATTGGAAACCTTTGTATAACAGGTGAAAAAGCAAAAGGGAACTGGCCAAGATACCCGCTTGTGATTGCTGAAATCAATGAAGAGCCGTTTTGTATAAAAAAATCAACAATTACTGTCGTTGATACAAGACAAAACAGAGAAACGGAAACGGTTCAATTATCAAATTTTCGATTTTATCAGGATAGAGAAAACGGAGATATAGTTGTTTTTCTCACCAGATTTGGTGAGAATGATACAAACTGGAAAGGTGCAAATTATTACAGATACCGAATAACATTATAGAGGAGGTTGCAATGATAGTAGGAGTTTTGAGAGAGATAAAAACCGAAGAGTATAGGGTTGGTCTGGCACCAATGGGTGTAAGGGAACTCGTGAAACAGGGACATAAGGTCCTTGTTGAAAAAAATGCGGGAATTGGTTCATCATTTTCTGACACTCTTTATAGTGAATGTGGGGCTGAAATTGTGTCCAGGGACAGTATTTTTGAATCCGCAGAACTGATAGTGAAGGTGAAAGAACCCCAGGATTCAGAAATATCAATGATGAAACCCGGGCAGATCGTATTCACATTTTTTCATTTTGCTTCAAACCATGAAATGACACGCGCTCTTGCAAATAAAAAAGTTACCTGTATTGCTTATGAACTTATTGAGGAAAACGGTACAAGACCGATTCTCAAACCCATGAGTGAGGTTGCTGGTAAATTAAGTATACAACAGGGGATGAAATATCTTGAAAAGGAATATGGCGGCAAAGGAGTACTTCTGATGGGAACAGAGACTGTTCCGCCGGGTAGTGTTGTTGTTCTGGGTGGGGGAGTTGTTGGTAGTTCTGCTGTAGGTGTTGCATTATCTCTTAATGCGAAGGTTACAATTATTGAGAAAAGTCCAGAAAAAAGAGAAATTTTAAAGAGAAGATTTCCAGATTGTGATGTGATGGATTCAAAAGAAAACATTATTACTGAACGCTGTCAGAAAGCAGACATCATTGTTGGCGCTGTGTTGCTTCCAGGGCACAGACCACCAATTCTTATTAAAAAATCGGACCTCGAAAGTTTTGAGAAAGGAACTGTCCTGGTTGATGTTTCTATTGATGAGGGTGGGGTTTTTGAAACAAGTCGTCCAACGACCCACAAAGAACCGGTTTTTATTGATTCAGGGATTGTGCATTACTGCGTACCGAATATGCCAGGTATCGTACCAAAAACGTCCACGATTGCGCTCAATTTTGCAACAATGCCATATTTGAAAATGCTGGCAAATATGGGTGAGTCTGCACTGGAAGAAAATTCAGCATTAAAATCTGGTTGTGCAATGCTACGGGGTGAGATTGTACATCCTGCAATAAAAGAGATTGTAAATTCCTGAAACTAAATGATTTTTAAAATTTTCCGGAATATGTTTACCGTATAATCCAGTACATCTTTTGACACTGAAAGAGCAAATTTTGTTAAGGCAGTTGAATGGCCTTCGTAATAGGCGTGAACCCTGAGCCAGATTCCCTTTTCAATGCACTTTTGATGGAATTTAAGGGCTGTTTGCTGATTGTTCAGTTTGAGTCCGGATAAGAAACCTTTGCCCTGTATGGAAACAATCAGGTGCGGAAATTCCCGGGCAAGATTTTTCAAGCAATCTTCATAATAACTGCCAAGCACTTCAATCTTTTTTATATTCTTCTCTATTAAATCCAGGCAACACATAGCCATAAGGGAAGGCAGTGGTGCATTTCCGTTTGTACTGATGGCATCATACTGCTTTAGGGAATCAAGTTTCCTTTTATAAACAACCGCAGAGAGTGGATGAAAACCTGCGGTAAGTCCTTTTCCGAGGATTAAAACGTCAGGAGTAATATCAAACTGTTTGTACATAAAAATTTCAGGATACCAGCAGCACGTTTGTATTTCGTCAACAATCATGAGCGCGTTCACAGAGTCAGTAAGTTTTCTTGCTTTCTGAATAAACTCTCTGGTCAGTAAAATCGCTTCTCTGTTCATCATAACGGGTTCAAAGAAAAAGCCAGCGATATTCTCCTTATGTTTTTTGAAAACCCTATCCAAACCATTCAGGTCATTTGGTTCAACTATTTCGAAAATAATCTCCTTAGCAAACATCCAGTCCCACATTTTCCTGAGTCTCTGCATCAAAAAATCTGTACCGTGATAATTGCCTTTCAGCGAAACAAATACGATTTTTTTACCGCGGGGTTTTTGACTCTTATAGTAATTCAAAGTAAGCTTCATTGCTGTCGAACATGCAACAGATCCGGTTGCTATACCAAGAAGAACAGTGTTCAAGCAATTCTCATCGTTCAATAAACTGGCATAGTTCCTTTCTGGATTACATATCTCAACCAGTTTTTCTGAAAGTTTTTTCACGAAAAAACCAGGAATATTGCTGTGACAATCCCATGGAATTTCAAGTGCTATTGCCTCATCAAGACACTTCATCAATGTTGGATGATTGTAGCCCCATGTCATTTGATAGTGTCCCGCTGTAGCATCAAGAAACAGTTTTCTCCCCTCAGTAATATAGAAAACACCTTTCCCTGCAAGGAAATCATTTTGTTCTGGTCCAAGAACATAGGATTTCTGGAACCATTTTTTTGTCGTTTTTGGCGGAGATGGAATATTTTTGATAATCCTGCCAACATTGTTGAGAAGCAATTTTTCGCTGTTTTTGTTAAGAAAACTATTTGCCGCTTTAATACTTTTTACAAAATTTTTTTCTGCGGTTAATATTTTATTCATAAATTTCCGTTTTTATAGCAAATATGGTTTTCCAGTTTTTGAGGACTCGTATGAAACCTCTATGATTTTTTGTACCATCAGACCATCTTCAAATGAAGGACTGGCTGGTTTATCATGCACAACCGAATAAAGGAACGAGTGAATACATGCGACATGGGCTCTTATCCATCCCATACTGAACTTGGAAAGTGGAATACCGGTTGCATCAGGATATCTCTGTACTGTTTCAATTTTTTTAAATCCTCTTAAACCACCAATTGGTGTATCAGGGTCATTCATATTGTAAGCATTCAGCCAGTTGGGTTCCATCGAATTAAAAGAGAGTGCACCATCCGAACCGTAGATTTCAAATCTGACTTCATCATTTGCTCCTGCAGCCATTTTTGAGGCTTCAAGAATTCCCATTGCTCCATTTTTGGTTTCTGTTTCAATAATTGCCAGATCGTCTGTTCTTTTGTCAGGGGATGTGAAATTCTTTGTCTTTGCGTACACGCTGCCAAATTCTCCAACGAGATATCTTGCCAGGTCAATGATATGTGAACCAAGGTCAACAAGTACTCCTCCTCCAACTTTTTCGTATTCTGCCTTCCAGCTATATGCTTTTGAAGACTGTCTCACGCATGAAGAATGCAGGTAAAGAAATCTAAAGAAATTTATCTTTCCAAGAAATCCTTCATCAATGAGTTGTTTTGCCCTCATAACAGCAGGGAAAAATCTTAATTGAAATATCACATGTGCTTTTACTGTTGTTTTTTTTGCAAGTTCTGCAAGTTCTTGAGCCTGTTCATAATTTAACGCCAGAGGTTTGTCAGTGCACACGTGTTTACCTTCAAGCAATGCAGTTTTGATGAATTCATAGTGAAGATGATTGGGTAGACAACAGTTGACGATGTGGATGTCTTCTTTTTTTAAAAGTTCTCTGAAATCCGAAGTTGCGAATTCAAATCCTGCCTGTTGAACCGCTTTTTTTCTTGCCTGTTCAAATTCATCAACGATACCTACAACCTTAATAATTGCTGGAAGGTCTTCATAATACAGTGGGATAACCCTGTATGCATAGGTGTGTACTTTTCCAATGAATCCATAACCTGCAATACCTACGCTATATGTCTTCATGTACATATTTTAACATACAATCTGTAAAAATTCACATTTATAAATCTTATTTTATAGCGTGCAAAATGAGGAACAGTGGTGCAAAAACAAGGGTCAAAGTTGAAAGAAGTTTTACAACAACATGAAGCGATGGCCCTGCTGTGTCTTTGAATGGGTCTCCCACTGTATCTCCGACCACCGCGGCTTTATGAGCAAAGGAACCCTTTCCGCCATATGCGCCTGCCTCAATATATTTTTTTGCGTTGTCCCATGCGCCACCACCGTTGTTGAGAACCAGCGCCAGTATAATACCTGCAATTGTTCCAACCATCAATGTTGCACCAACTGCTTCTGGGCCAAGAAATATTCCCACCAGGAGCGGCACAATGACAACTGTCAATCCCGGTAGAACCATTTCTTTTAATGCACCCCTTGTGCATATGTCGACTGATTGGGCATAATCAGGTTTTTCTGTTCCTTCAAGAATACCGGGTTTTTCCTTGAATTGCTTTCTGACATTGTTGATGATGTAATATGCGGCATTGCCGACCGCCCTTATGGCAAAGGCAGAAAATACAAACACAAGTACGGCACCGAGCATTGCGCCTATGAAGACAACCGGCTTTGCAAGATCTACAGATTCTATGTGGACATCAGTGAGATACGCGGAGAAAAGAAGAAATGCCGCAAGTGCAGCAGAACCAACCGCGTATCCCTTCGTGAGTGCTTTTGTGGTATTCCCTATTGCGTCAAGGCGATCAGTTCTTTTTCTGATATTTTCGCTTGCTCCTGACATTTCAACAATTCCGCCAGCATTGTCAGTGATAGGGCCAAATGTATCCATTGCCAGGATGTATGCGCATGTTGCAAGCATTCCCATAGTTGCAACAGCGGTTCCATAAAGACCACCGTGAGGTAGTCCTGTTGCCTGCCCGAGAAAGTATGCAAGCAGAAGTGCAATTGATATAACAATTACTGGAATACCGGTGCATTCAAGCGCAACAGCAAAACCAGTGATTATGTTTGTTGCCGGGCCTGTTTCAGAAGACCTTGCGATTGATTTCACGGGGCGGTATCTATACTCAGTATAATACTGGGTGATAGAAACAAAGGCGAAACTGGTTAAAATCCCTACCAGCCCAGCAAGGAAAAATAGTGTATGATGTTCAGTCAAAAGAAGTTTTGTTGATAACCAGAATCCTGCGGTGGCAAGAATTGTTGTGACCAGATAGCCACGATTTAATCCCTTGATAGGGTCTTCATCTTCTTTAATTTTTACGCTTAAAACACCGATGATGGAAGCAATGAGTCCAAAAGCGCGGGCAACCAGTGGAAATATAATTCCATGAATTCCGAATACAGGGAAAAGAGCAATTCCAAGAATCATTGCTCCTATATTTTCTGCTGCTGTTGATTCAAAGAGGTCTGCACCACGACCGGCACAATCACCAACATTGTCTCCAACAAGGTCAGCAATGACAGCAGGATTTCTCGGGTCGTCTTCAGGTATTCCTGCCTCCACCTTTCCAACCAGGTCAGCGCCAACATCAGCGGCTTTTGTATAGATACCACCACCGAGTTGCGCGAAAAGTGCTACAAATGATGCTCCGAATCCAAAACCGACAATTAATAGCGGTACCTCCAGTGGATTGGCGCTACCGCCATAAAGGAGAAATATTCCTGCTACACCGAGGAGAGACAGAGCCACTACAAGAATTCCTGAAACTGCCCCACCTTTTAAGGCGGTGACAAGCGCTTCATTCATACTGCGTCCTGCGGCAGATGCAGCGCGAGAATTTGACCTGACAGATATGTACATTCCTACATATCCTGAAATTGAAGAACAAAGAGCACCGAGAATGAAAGCAAAAGAGGTATGCCAGCCATAGGTAAGTTTGCCACTGAGTGCGTAAATAAGGAATATAATGATAGCCAGTGTGATTGAGAGAACAGCAATTGTTGTATACTGTCTTTTTAGAAAAGCGCCTGCGCCCTCTTTTATTGCATTTGCAATTTCCTGCATTTTTTCATTTCCGGCATCCTTTCTTAAAATTTCAAGGGCAAACAGGAAAGCAATAATGATACTTCCAATACTTACCAGCATCACCAGATTGAAATACATATTTACCTCCATGTTGAAAAATTGGCATTATTTTAACACCAAAAAAAATTTTTTCAAACATCTGATAAAATTTGTTCAGTTATATGAAAAAAATTCAATGGCAAGCATTAATCTTACATTGCAGAATGAATAGTAATTTTTTGGTATGGTGGTAAAAAGGTTATAATAATTTACGATTGAAAAAATTTTATAAGGATTCAACAATGGCGCGATTGCAGGAAACAGGAATTACTGAACTGGTTGGCCTCACCCAGGAACAGGTTTTTTCAAGGTTCGGTACATCGATAAAGGGTCTGAGTGATGAGGAAGCAGAACAAAGGCTTCAGGAGTATGGTTTTAATGAGCTTTTTAAGCCCAAAAAACGCTCAATCGTATTTCAAATTGCTTCAAAATTCTTGAATCCCCTGGTTATTGTTTTACTGATTATTGCAATTTTTTCCATTGTTTTTGGAGAAATAGCCAGTGCAATACTGGTAATCTTGATGGCAATAGGAAGTGTTTCTTTATCATTTTTTCAGGAACACCGCGCGGGGAAAGAAGCAGAAAAACTCAGCGAAATGGTGAGACCAACCGCTACGGTTTATAGAAATGGTATAACAAAAGAAATTCCAATAAGAGAAATAGTTCCTGGTGATATTGTATATCTTTCTGCAGGAGACATGGTTCCTGCTGATTTAAGAATTGTTTCGTGTAAGGATTTATTTGTTAACCAGGCGTCACTTACAGGAGAATCCTTCCCTGTTGAAAAAATTGCAATCCCTGTTGTTGTTGCGAATAGTCAACCATCAGAACTGAAAAATATTGCATTTATGGGTTCAAGTATTGTCAGTGGCACTGGTCTTGGGGTTGTGATTAAAACAGGGCTGGCCACTCAATTTGGAATGGTTTCCTACAAACTGGCAACAATGACGGAAGAGACAAATTTTGAAAGGGGAGTCCGTTCTTTTACCTGGCTGATGATACGTTTTATGCTTGTTCTGGTCGTAATAATATTTTTTATCAACGCAATGACAAAGGGTGATTTTCTACAATCTTTCCTTTTTGCTCTGGCTGTTTCTGTTGGGCTTACTCCTGAAATGCTTCCGATGCTTGTGGCAATTAACCTTTCAAAGGGTGCGATTGCGATGTCGAGAAAGGACGTAATTGTAAAGCGATTGAGTTCAATTCAAAATTTTGGAGCAATGGACGTACTGTGTACCGACAAAACCGGCACATTGACCCTTGATGAAATCATTCTTGAAATCTATTGTGATGTGACGAGAGAGGAAAGCGAGGAAGTCCTTTATCTTGCTTATATTAACAGTTGCTATCAAACAGGTTTAAAAAACATTCTTGACAGGGCTGTTTTGAAATATAAAGAGTTGCAGGTTGAACAGTATAAAAAGATAGACGAGATACCGTTTGATTTTTCGCGGAAAATGATGTCTGTCGTCGTTGAAATTGAAGGCAAACATCGTTTGATTACCAAAGGGGCGCCGGAAGAAGTTTTCAAGAAATGTGTGAAATATGAACTCGATGGAGAGCTTTTTGATATTGACCCTCTTGTTCTCACTGATTTGAAACTTGAATATGAGCATTTAAGTGCTCAGGGTTTCAGGGTTCTTGCAATTGCTTACAGGGATTATGAAATACCGAAAGAGGCGTATACAAAAAACGATGAGGTCGAAATGGTTCTCAAGGGCTATGTCGCATTTCTTGATCCACCCAAACCAACCGCGAAGGAAACAATAGAAGCATTGAGAAAAAGGGGAATTGAATTAAAGGTTTTAACAGGCGACAATGAACTTGTTACAAGGCACATATGTAATGAGGTTGGTCTTGACGTAAGAAACATGCTGACAGGAGAACACGTGGAAACAATGGGTGATAATGAACTGGTAGATGCTGTAAAAAGTGTAACCGTTTTTTCAAGATTGTCACCATTGCAAAAGGAAAGAATAATCAGGGCATTGCATAAAAACAATCATACAGTAGGATATCTTGGAGATGGTATAAACGATGCTCTTGCTTTAAAGGCCGCTGATGTTGGAATTTCAGTTGATAATGCTGTGGATATTGCAAAAGAGTCAGCGGATATTATTCTCCTTCAAAAAAGTTTGACGGTTCTTGAAGATGGTGTTATTGAAGGAAGAAAAACATGCGGAAACATTCTGAAATATATCAAAATGGGTTCAAGTTCAAATTTTGGTAACATGTTTAGTATGACAGGCGCAAGCATATTTCTGCCATTCCTGCCAATGCTTCCAATTCAGATTCTTCTGAACAATTTTCTTTATGACATTTCACAGGTCGCCATACCTTCAGACGATGTTGATGAGGAATATCTTAATAAAGCAAGGCCCTGGAACATTGATTACATTAAAAGATTTATGATTGTGATGGGACCTGTCAGTTCCCTTTTCGACTTTATCACTTTTGGTGTTTTATGGTTTATTTTTCATTCATCAGAACAACTTTTTCATACGGGCTGGTTCCTTGAATCTCTTTTAACTCAAACCCTTGTTATTCATGTGATTCGCACCGGTAAAAAACCATTTATTGAAAGCAAGCCAAGTCCTTTTTTAATTTTCACGTCAATTTATATTGTCACTGTAGGACTTTTTATACCATTTACACCACTGGGTTCACGTCTTGGTTTCGTAATTCCTCCTTTTTTGTATTTCATTGCTTTGTTTATCATTATATTCAGCTACTTATTTATCGTGCAGCTGGTCAAACAGTGGTTTATCAACAGATACGGATATGAATAACCTTGTTATCCAGCAAGTTTGTAATATGATGTAAAGTATAATTTAAGAACAAAAGGAGAAATGTGAGAGAGATTTCAGCAGTTGTGATAATCGTTTTAGTGGCATTCTGTTTTGCTGCAAGTGGTTTTACGGTTGTCAAAGAAGGAAAACCGATGGCTACAATTGTGGTGAGCAAGGTGGTTTTTGATGCAACACCAGGACAATTGTCACGGTATGCAAAATTAAAGCCAGAACAGAAGATCAAGTTTGCTGCCCTGGACCTTCAAAAATACATTGAAATGATGACCGGCGCAAAGATTGAAATACTTTCTGATGAATCACAAATTTCTGGAAATGTTATCTGTGTTGGTGCTAGTAACTATACAAAAAATATCAGAAATTTGAACATTCCATCAGGATTTACTGCTGAAAGGATTGAAGAGGGCTATACGATCTTTTGCAGGGGTAATCGACTTGTTCTTGCTGGCAACGATGAAGGCCCTTATTTTGGTACATACTATGCAGTGGTTGAGTTTTTAAGAAAATTGGGCATACGATGGATTTTGCCAGGAGATTTTGGCGAGGTGATACCCACCAGGTCAGACATTGAAGTTGGTGAGATGAACATTGTTGATAAACCTGCTTTCAGAGTACGGTCGTGGTGGTGCAATGAACCAGCGGATATGGCAGTTCTTCATGCCCTGTGGAAAATTCGCAATAAAATGACCATCTATGATAGGGATATTATTTGTATCCCTGGTGATAGTTGGCTGAGAAGATATCTTCCGGACCCAAAACTTAAGGATACAAGACCAGAATTGTTTGGTAAGAATTTTGATGGTACAGTGAATCAGTATATGGCTAATCTTACAAATCCTGAAACAATAAAAATTGTT
>Ga0116166_1001288_pt1 | contig 22957 bp, 26 predicted proteins | sample AD_JPNMR2_MetaG_FD_89884 | JGI IMG/M metagenome (GOLD analysis project Ga0116166, IMG submission 89884) | Active sludge microbial communities of municipal wastewater-treating anaerobic digesters from Japan - AD_JPNMR2_MetaG | ecosystem: Engineered > Bioreactor > Anaerobic > Digestate | place...
CTTGCTCCTCAGTTTTGCAAACTCTTCCCATTTTACAAGGATTACCGCTGGGTCGAACCCTTTTGTGGTGGGCTTGGTTTAACCTTAAGCCTTCTTCCGGAAAAAGCCTTACTTTCTGACATTTTTCTGGCAGAAATTTGGAAGACTAAGAAAATTATTAGAATTGCCAGTGAAGCATTGGAGCACTTTGAATCCATTGAAAAATCCGGCGAAAAAGATGGAGGAAAAAAGAGGACCGTATTCGTTACTAGGCCGGATGCCCCTCAGTGGGTTGTTGACATGTGCTACAGGGCACATGAGGGGTCCTTCCCGTGCGATTACGTATACGAATATATAGTTGAAACCTTGAACATGATTATTGATTGTGAAAGTGATGGTCAAATTGAGAATGTACTATCTAAGAATATTACATGTGACGTAAATACATGCGACCTTATAAGATGGCTTGCAGAGGCCATTGATTCTATTCGCTGGGTTGACACCGGGCGCGAGGAGTCGGGCCCAGGAAAGAGTATCTTGGACGACCTTGAAATGGGTCAGTACTTGCAGCGCAAGCGTGTTGCGGACCTTGTGTATGGATATCTGAAAAGTATGGCCGAGAACTCTGAAGACAACGAAGAAGAATCTGAGGATGCCAAAGAGTAATGGCAAGTAGTTAGCATTCTTGACTGACTGCGATTTAATCAGATCCGGGAATCCGTCAAGCGGATTCCCGGATCTTTTCTCTATCTATGTAGCTCGTTATGATATCATATATATTATCAACAGCACGTTGCACACTATCCAGGTCGGTATCCGGGAACCTTTCGGCGAGAAAGTCATCCAGTGACAGTGGCGGAGGAAGTTTGCGTCCCGTACCCAGATAATAGTCTTCGTGTTTATAATCGAAAGAGCATATTTTACTGTAACTGTTCGCAAAAGTTGTTCTGAACGCTGGGATTCCGTAGGCTTCTGCGATGACGATACCGTGTAGCGAAGACGACAGGATTACGCTACAGGACGTGATTGCATCTATAACGGGAAGGGGATTGCTGTTTCGGACATCTATGCAGAGCTCCGGAACGCGCTTATGGGCATCGTCGAAATCGACATAATGTGGTACGACACCGAATTTTTTGGTACTTTTGCTCTTGGGATATATCATGGGCATGATGAGTCCGGCATCGCCGTATGCTGTTTTAATGTTGAGTTTTTCTGCTGTGAGCGGTCCACGTACTGCCAATACTGTTAGATTTTGCGCATTGGTTCCGTGATTCTTAAAACTCCCGGTTCCGAAAATAATGTCGTTATCGTGTGCAGTGTGGATTATACTGCCCGCCAGTATCCAGCGACCGTTTCCGTCTCTACACAACTCCACCGATTCGTTCAGGAGTGCTTTAAGGATTACGGGTGTTAGGCAGTCACCGAAGTTTTTTGCTTGGAACCAGAAGGCTTTGGTACTTATTAAATTGCCAACCACGTACGGGATTCAACTTGGAGGTAAAGTTGATGGATATACAGCTGATAGACCTGCCGAATGGTATCTGTTGGGACTTGCAACGGTCTGGTCCAAGAAGACGTATGATTTTCTTTACAAAGAACTATGCGACGTTGATAACCGGCGATGAAACCACCGCGGTTGATTTACGAACTTTTGAAGAATTTAGTATTCCCAAATTTAACAAACTTAATACCTGTGCTCTCTATAAGAGCAACTGGTTAGTCTCGTTCCGGGTCGATGCGTATCGATCGGTTGTTTTTATAAATATAGTGATTTATGATCTTGCACTCCGGGCGGTTGTCTGGAGTGGAAACTATTCAGTTGATTATCCAGGCGTACTGAACGCCGCAGGTGACGTGGCGGCTTTTGATTATATTATTTCGCCGCTCGACGATCCATCTGTTTTCGTTCAACTGTTGAATAGATCAGGTACGATTTGGTCGGGCGTTTTTAACGCACGAACGCGGGAACTCACGGAGCTTGGGCAGTATGCGATGCCAGAGCAGCGTTATGCGGAGTCGGGCCACATACACCCGGCGAGTACTGAAGATTTGAACCTGGTGCTACTTGAGTATCTTTCACCGGTGTTCACGGACTTTAGGTGTTGGGTACGGCCAACAGCTTCCAATAAGTATTATGCACACAAAATGATTGTACCGATAAGTAGGGATCCGAACTATGGATTCATATTGCCTGCAATTAACTTTGATTTTGTTCACTTGTTTGGGTATTTTGGTTGGATGAGAATTAGGAAATATGTGTTTGCTGATTATATGTTCCGTGCCGGACCTGTGGTCTCGATTTCTGAACTTATGAAACTGCCGGACACGGAGATTAAATATTGTTCACGATTACCGCCTGGGGTGCTAATGGCCATACGTGCGCTATCGGATGACCAACTGCGTATCCACTATAAAGTGTTCAACGTGGATTCTGCGCGGCCATGGCAAGCGGTGTACACGTATAGCTGGCGGCCCGACACGAGTTTCATTGAGGCTGAGGTGATAGATGTTGATCACATCTGCACAGGACGGTGTTCGGGATATGTAATCGTGTAACTCTAAAAACGACAGCGAAGTCGAACGACCTGCGAAAAAGAAACGAGCAGTTTCTAGACACGTTATATTTGGAGATTTTTGATAATGGTTGGTATTGCCACTATGCTTCAGGACCGCCACGATCCGGCATTGCCAAGTGTTTTTCATGTCGTCGGACAGCATGGTTGGCAGGATTATTATCAACGATCTGCGTCTGCTCTGAAGGGAGTGGCTAATGTCTACGAGGTTGTAGTGCAGTACGTAAGTGCGCTGGAGCAACTGGTGGAAGATACCAAGCCTCCGGCATTATTTATCAATCACGCCTTTTGCGTTGACGCATCAGAGTGGGTCGATCTTTGTAAGCGGCATCCGATCCACAGATTCGTTGCTGTTAATCATTGTTCTCCTAACCATGCCGTGCGATGGGTTAGCACCTTTGCAAAAAGTGCTGAAGTACTTGATGCGTGCAGACTTCTTGATAACCTGTATTATGCTACTACCGATCGCCATGTTAACTGGGCAGAACTTGGTTACCCGAAGGGTAGGATTTTACACAATCCAATAAGATTGGTTGATCCCCCCGAGATCTCAGACGTTAATCCGCCGCTTGTTGCTATTGTCGGTCGGGACGACTGGGAAAAGGGGTTTGCTTCTCAGATTATTGCGATGAAAATCATATCTAAGTATCGTCCTGACGTTAGATTTGCGGAAATTGTTGGATTTAAACCACCCAACTGGTACGGATTCACGCTTCTTAAAACCTTATCGTTACCATTTGAGTCAATTCCATGGGGTGATACGGACCAGTGGTACGAGAATCTGAGGACAGGGATTTCTGTTGTAATGCAGTGTTCGCTAGCGGAGAGCTTCAACCTGGTTTCCATCGACGCTGCAATGTACTTCAGGCCCTTTATAGGTTCATTTTCGATTTCCCACACGCCAGAATTATGGCGGGCAAATCCTTCCGACCCGTCAGATATTGCTAGAAGGACTTTGTATATACTGGAAAATTACCAAGAAAATCAGAAACTTGCACGAGAGCTGGCAGAAACTGTTGCGGAGGAACAGAATGACTTATACAGAGGGGTGATTCAAGAGTTACTGCACGGATGATAGTACACTGTGGAGATACGTGTATTAGACGAGGAGCTGACTTAGGCATATTGATTATGTACTTGCTACTCGGTATTATGTATAATATACGTTGAATGGTAGTTTGTCTGGAAAACGTAAAGGAGAAAGATCATGACTGGGAAGACTATGCACAGTTTGGATCGTGTTGTTAAAACTCTTGCGGACATTGAGAATGATTTTCGTGAGTCGACCGCCAAGAAGTTGTTGAATGGAGACCTGCATCAAGTCAACGCTGACGTCGAATTTTTATCGGCTCTGCATGAGATTAACGACAGATTGCAGATGTTGATCGCAACGAGTGGAGGTACTGTTACTCCATTAGCTACAAAGCCTGTTGTTGTACCAAATTCTACAGGAACCAGACCCAAAAAGCGGAAACAGCACGGGCCTAATGCTGAAATTTTCATGGAACCAATTTTAGCGATCCTTAAAAGGCGCGATGGCACTGCGACAATAGCAGATATCGTTTCTGATTTGAAAAGGTATTACCCAACTATTATCAAAAGTGTTCGAGTTGCTGGTGAGTCTAAGAATAGGCCTCGCTGGAAACTTATGGTATACTGGTGCGGCAAGCGTCTAACCGAACTTGGTAAAATTATCGCGGACAAGGGCGTCTGGTCGTTGAAATAACGACGACCCTAAAATTTTGAATTTACTTCATAATATCCCCCCTCGCCTGGAATAATCAGGCGAGGGGGATACTTTTTTCTAGCTATGCCAAAATCCAATGGATTAATTAGTATTACAATTACAGAAACGGCTACGTGCAATATGAAGGCTGTTCGAGGAGACTTGTTACATGTTAAAAATGCACCCGTATTTTATAAAGTTTGCGGAGCCAGAACAAATTCCCGACTCCGGGGTCGAGGATAGCGTGCAATCACCCAAACAACCAAAACCGGAGACCAGTCCTGCATTGCCGGAAACAGCACAGACTGCACAACCAAAAGCGGAAACGGGTTCTGGTGCCGGAAGTGCAGTACAATCACCGGCGCAGCCAAAGCCGGAAACAGTACCGCTTGCTCCTACAAGTACAAGTCTCGCAGCGGAATCAGAAGCGCCGAATATGTGGCAAACGGTTAAACCGTTACTGCCATATATTGCACTCGGAGGGCTCCTGGGGGGTGGGGCTGGAGGAATTGCTGGAGATTTTAGGCTGAAAAACATACTTGGTGGGCTCTTGCTCGGGGCTGCGCTTGGAGGCGGCGCGGGATATTTATTGAACTGGAATAGAAAAAAGCCAGGCGAGCAAGCTGGTGAGCCTCAGCAGCCAACAGGACCAACTCCAGCAGAACCAACTCCAACAGGACCAACTCCAGCGGAACCAACTCCAACAGAACCAACCCCAACAGCTGAGGCAGAAACTAAACAGGAGACGAAGACGGTATTACCGTCAGATGCGGAAATTAATAAAGAACGAAGACCGCAATCTGAATAGTGCGATGGGTCAGGCTATGGGTGACGTTATGCGTAGCCTAGGACACACACTTGAAAGAATTGGATCATTAGATATGTCAGGCGAGGACCGACGGCTATTGGAGGAGGAGCTTGAGTGGGGATTCCAGAACCGGTTTATGAAAGAATTTTATAACATTGTTCCGTTGAGTGTAGATTCACATATAAGAACTAACAAGTCACTCCAAAGATTGCTGTTTGCCACGCTTGTTACCGAACGACTTATGCGGAAAAAAGACTGGAGCGCATTGTATAAAATTAGGCCAATACTGGAGGAAAAATTTGCGATTGTAAAGTCTGCCCCGAACTCTCCAATACGTTTGAATCGGCGTTTTACGCTGGTAGATTTGCGAGATTTGGTGCGCTTACAAAAGTATAGTTTAAGGAAACGTCCTGAAGCTCAGAATAACAGACCGTGGTGGAGTTGATGGTAGTAAGACTGTTCCTTAGATATTTGGTACCATCGTTACTATCGGGTTTTTTCTTCAGCTCGATAGTAAAGCTTATAATACGGATTTTCATATATTTTGCGCTAATGATCGCACTTAGCGGACTGGCTGGTGCGATTTCGTCGTCGATTCTATAACGTCAAATTTGAGCGTTTTTAATGTTGCTTGACAAAACTGGAGGACATGATGAAGAAACACACGGTTAAAAGGAAGTTTCTTAGAGCCGTTGAGTCGTTCAATAAAATGGCATATACACCACCTCCTGGAGATCCTGGTGCAGCCGGAGGTATGCCGCCGGGAGCTCCTATGGGTGGAGATCCGCTTGCTATGCTGGCTGCTCTTGGTGGCGGTGGCATGATGCCGCCAGGCGGCGCGCCGCCTGGTGGAGCGCCGCCGACAGCTCCTGCCGAGCAGGCACCTTTGCCGCCACCTCCGGCGGACGCCAGTGCGGCGGCTGCTGCTGGCCCACCCCCTGGAGAATCGACTGGTGTTAATACAACTGCCATAGCCCAACTTCAAGCTGCCGTTGCAATCCTCAAAGAAGGTATTAAGCAACTGGAAAAGGCAGTGGATGCAGTCGGTCAGGGTGAGTCGGCGGAACCTGGTGCTCCTCCACCCGAAGCCGCACCCCCTGTAGAAGGAGAGAAGACCGCCAGTACTGCCGAACACGCACTCTTGGATTGGTTGCGGATGTATGCAAACTCGTAATTTTGTTTAAGGAATTGTGATGAGAATTAAACTGTATAAGTCAGACACGAAAGTCCCGGACTGCGAATTATCCGGAAAGATGATTGTAATTGAAGCGGCGGAAGGCGTTCCGCTTGCTATTTTTAGGGACGTCGGTCCTGGCCAGTATGCGGTAACCGACGTCCGAGACCCGAATTTCGAGGCGGCGTTGCAGTATTTTGGCATTCCATATCAGGTGCAGATCTTCCGTGAGCGCATTAATGCTGATGAAACAGCGGACGGGAAAATTCTAACGCCTGATGGTGCACAGAAGCCATTAATTATTGGTGGATAAGATGCCAATTGAAGGTGCTGCCGGTACAGTCGCAGTTCAATCCTCATTTCCGCAGGAGCTCCGTCCTGCGGAACCGCTCACCGCATCGGTAACAAAAAAGCTCTTCACAAGACTGGCGGTTGAACATCCTGATAAGTATTCAAAAATTATTGACGAATTAAAGGATGTCTCGCGCGTTGGCGCTTCATTAAGCGGGGCGTACCCGTTCGGGTTGCGGGATATCGCCCCGCCTTCTTTTTATGATGAATACAGAAACAATGTAAACCGTTTGGCAATCGATTACATTAATAAGCACGGCAGGATGAACCTGCAGGATCAGGAGTTTGCCAAAAAGCTTGCTGAGTTGTCCGAGCAATATTACGCTCGTGTTGCTGATCATCTTAAACAAACACAGAATCCAGTTTTCACTGTCGTCTCTGCAGGAATTCGTGGAAGCCCGGTTGTTGTAAAACGATTTTTTCTTTCTGAAGGTGTGTACCCAGACTCTTGGGATCGCCTAATTCCTTATCCAATACTTAATAACTTCACTACCGGACTGGAACCGGCTGAATATTGGGCGGCAAATTATGGAAGCAAGAAAGGTATTATTGGCACGAAGCTGGCCCCGCAAGACGCTGGAGACGTGTATAAGCAGCTTGCACGTGTCACACACCGCCTAATTGTCGTTGCTCCGCATGGAAAAGAAGCTGGAGTTCTTCGTGCTGTTCCGGCTAAAACAGCCGATGACGATCTCATTGGTGCCTATCTGGCAGCACCGGTCCTGGATTTCGGTCCAGGAACACTGATTACTTCTGCTGTTCTAGAACGGCTCCGAAGTAAGGGTGTTGATGAGGTTCTGGTAAAATCTCCAATCGCGGGTGGACCTCCCGATGGTCTGTATTCGATCCAACTTGGTGCACGGGGTGGCGAACTGCCAAAAGTTGGCACAATTAGCGGCTTAGAAGCGGCACAAGCCGTTGGTGAACGTATCTCCCAAATGAGTGTTGGTAAAAAACATATGGGAGCGATCGCCGGTGGTATTGGATCGGTTACGACGCTTGTAAAGCAGCTGATTAATGTTCCAAAGACATTTCCTGGTGGTGCAACGCACGCACAGACAAGTGGTGGCGTGACAAGGATTGAACCGTCCGCCTTGGGGGGCTATACCGTCACGATCAATGGTAAGGAGCATTACGTCCCTTATGGCTTGGAACTGAAAGTTCGTGTTGGAGATCGCGTAGAAGCTGGGGATACGATTTCGACTGGACTGCCCAATCCCGCAGAGCTTGTACGTCACAAAGGAATTGGGGAAGCCAGGCGTATATTCACTGATACCTTTCTATCGAGTATCCAGTCTTTTGGCCTCCCAGCGCATAGGCGAAATGTTGAAATAATCGCAAGAGGACTTATTAATTGGGTTTACTTTAACAAGAACCATAAAGGCTACCGCGTAGGAGATATAGTTTCCTATAATGCTTTAGAGCACAATTGGGTGCCTAGAGAGGGTGCAAAAAAGCTAGTAGCCGCCTCCGCGAAGGGAAAGTTCCTGGAAGTTCCAGTTCTGCACTATACGATAGGAACGCCAATAACAGACTCGGTTATCAACACGTTGAAGAAATTCGGCATTAATGAAGTCGTGGCGCACGACGACCCGCCGCCATTTGAAGGATTTATTGAACCGGCGAGAACTTATTTGAGGTATGACCCGGATTTCATGGCGCGGTTATTTGGTAGCTACCAGAAACGTACGATTTTGGAGGCTGCAGCTTATGGAGGAACAAGCGACACCCGTTCGTATAGTTTTGTTCCGGCCCTGGCAGAAGGTACAACTTTTGGCAAGCACCTAATAAGTGGTTCGCGTTAAGCTCGAATTAGAAGGTACGAAAATGAAGCCTGCGCGTATCGACCAGCAATTTTTGAAATCGCGGCGAATTCTTGAAGAGATGCTGCAGCAGCGCCGCGGTCAGTTTTTGAAGCGCTCTGCGGACGTGAAGAAGACGTTCGAAGAGAACTTCCAACAGCTCACAGACGCAATTTTGATGGAGCATTTTCCCAAATTACGTCGGTATGACCTCGGTTTTCAGCTCGTTGACAAATCAGACGACAATTCTCGGGGACTTGGCATACGAGCGTTTCGTGTTAGGACTCTGGCCTTTATTCCGTTTTTCTACGACAACGGAATGGTTGGCGGATATGAGATAATTTTCTTGCCCAAAGAAAACCTGTGTATACCGAGCAGTGAAGCTTGGTTGACGTATCTGACCAGCAAGACCGGAGACCTTGGAAAAGCTACCGATAGAGTAAAAGAGATCGCAGTCATCGGAATGCCTAACCTACTGCCACTGCGACGTCCGATGATTTTCAAGGCGGGGAGCGAAAAGAAGCTGCTACCTCAGGCTGTTCGGAGCCACAAAAAGATCGCTTGTTCGCTTATCGCCGTGTGCGACAAATATCCATTTCTTGTTGATAAGTTAGTAAAGTTCTACGGTACCGACCTGCTCAAGACGGCGCTGCATGTCGCTAGGCAACCGGACCCAGTATACTACGACCGTCCAGTCGTACATCGAGAAATGGATGAGAATCTTATTGTATATACAGAATTCGATCCTCTCTCTGAAACGCTTGGGCCGCGTGAGCGGCATGAGCTGGAGAAGAAGGGTTATTACGTTATTGATAAACGCGCCCAGACACAAATCTCTCGGGCTATTCCTGAAAGTAAGCTGATGCGCCTGGTGCCGATCGATTCCCCCGGATTGTATCGTGTATTGGATAAAGACGGGAAGACTCGTGAAATCCTCGTTCTGTACGACATGCTTGCTTCAAAGCTTGTCGGACTTGATACTGAGAAGAACACGATATACGCAATTGCCAGCTCTAATAATCTGGCGCCGCGAACTCCACCTCAGGACTTCGCAAGAAGGCCGATGGCTATTTCAAAGGGCACCGATACGGAGTTTCGTGCGGCTGTAGATGCCCTGAACAAACGATTTAAGAATAATCCACCGTATCGTGGTGCAAGTGATGATAACGTCATTCTTCTTGTCGATAAGGACGGTCGCGCGGCGAGCGTAGGGCAGAATGTTAACGTTGTCAGTGGTGGTAGTAGACTTGAATACTTGCCCAGGTATCGTGAATTGGTTGTTCCTGTAGACATTGTCGTAATTCGGCGCCCGGCGTGGAAGGATAAAGAGTTTAGTGACTTCGTCAGCGAATTTACTGCAGATCCCTTTACTGCGTTGATAAGGGATGTCGAAAACAAATCATTGAGTAAGCTTAATATCAAATTTGCTGCACCATATTACGTTTGTAACGGCGTTTCAATGGAAAAGGGGCAGACACTTATATATCTGATGCGAGACTGGGGCTTCAGGGAATCAGACGCTCTGAACATGCTGAAGCACGCGGCCAGACTGAAAAGGGTGACGTATTTCGTAAAACGCGGCGAAGACTGGCTCGGCAACATGGCCGGTGCTCTGAACATTACTGATCACCCTTCGCCAATTTTCCCTCCAGCGCCGAGAGTAGAGTTTGCTCCTGGATATGGCGGTGAGAGCAGGTTGGAAGTGGATGTTTGGGTTCCGGGACTTAAACGTCCGCTTCCCATCAGAAGTTATTTGGATCCGCCGGAAGTCAAGCATATTCAGATCATCAAGCAGCTTGCGGACGCAAATAACGGTGAAGCATTCGACGTTGGAATGCTGGCATCGCTGCTGAATGTGTCAGATTCAAAGGAGTTGATTGACGAATATATCCCGGCGCTTGTAAGAGGGCTCGACTCGCTTGGACGTATTTTGCTTATCCTATATCGACACAAGGATGATTTGAAGGAGAGATACGGAAAAGAAGATTATGTTGTCATTATGGACAAGGTAAAGACGAATTTCAAAAACGTCGGCGAGTTGATTATCCATTTGATGCAGGATAACATCGATGCTCTCTTCCAGGGGCTGGAAACACTCGAGACAGAAGAGGAAAGGTAATATAAGATGCTGTCAATTTCCCAAAGACTGTACTACAACGATGGGACGGCAGATGCACGGATCGTTATCCCGGCGGGCCAAACATCTGTAAGTACGGCAATACCCGTACCAAGGACTGGACTGCTACACAGGCTGATTGTGAAACAAAACGCTGGGCCCAGCGTTGGCGCTACGGTTGACTTACTCGTACACAGCGCATCTGGAACTGGGGCGCCTCCTGTTGATATTGTAAAGGTCGTTCAGAGCCAAACATTAACAGCCGGTAATGCCGTTTTTTATTCGTCCGATGCTGGCACGCCGTTTAGAGCACTGGTTGCTACTTCTACAAACTCGCAGCAGTATTACTTGTATTTGAAAATTACGATTTCGGCTCAAGGATCTGCTACATATTGGGATGCGGCCATCGTCTGGCGAACTGTTGATCTTTACTAAGAGGTCCAGATGAGCGCACTCAAAGATATTACAGCATCGAATTTCTTCTGCCGCGGTCTTTCGCTCTCGAACGACTCGCCGGTACGGGATCCGGATTGGCGTTACCAGCTTGTTGCATATATCACCGAAGTTCCGGGGCGGGACGCTCTTTTGCAATGGGCAGACGAGCCAATCCGTGAGGCTGTGACATTCTGTCGTGAAAAAGAAAGACTCCGAGAGCTCCCGGAAATTGCTAATATCCACGACGACGATAAGGAGCTCTATTGTGGACTTTATTTATCGCGCTTGTATCCCGACTTATCAGCTGCGTGGAGCGTCCGCAACTCTGCAAAGCCCGATCTCGAGGTCGATCTACAATGTGCCATCCTCGCACGACTTCCTGTAGAAGATATCTGCAGGGAATTTTCACTCTCGGAGAAGGCTTTGGAATGTTATAAAAAGCTTTTTTATGATGTAGACGGGCGCCTCGATTTGCAGTATTACGTCGTTCATTACTGCATCTTTTTCAGGGCTGATTCATACAACTTCCTTGATTATAAGAACTTGTCGAGGTTCTTATCTTACTATGGAGGTCCGGATCTCTACCGGTTCATCCGGCGCCGCAACGTTCCAGACTTAATGGTGGACGGCGGTCGCTTAACTGATGACTCGATCCAGGCCATACAGCAATCCACGCGGGAAATGGTAGCAATCAGACGGTGGGCATACGTCAACACCCCAGAAGAGAAAAAGGTACTTCACAGGATTATATCTGGGATTAACGACAGCGTGGAACGGATAAGAGACTCACGTGGTGATCCATCTTCTGGAGTCGTCAAGGCGCTATTGCAAGAACTACAAACGCAGCTGCCCGGTGCTGATGACTTAGATATGGTCACAAATTACATTATTGAGGAGCAGCAAAACGTTCAAGAAATTCTCAAAAATCGGGATCGTATGCAATGAATCAGACCAAATCAGTTCCAAGACTACGCCAAGAGACAGTGCAGAAAATCCTCAAGGCTGCAGATAGCGCAAAGATGCGCGTGGAAGATGGCACGCCTGTTGATGACGCATTGGCAGAGGTGGCGCGGGAGTATGAGTTGGGGCCGGAACAGGCAAAGTTACTTGTTCAGGGTTGGAATATAGACGCAAGTCTGGAACATCTGAAATCCGCATCTTCGCTTGAGGACCGTTTGCAGAGCATTCCGATTGCGCACTACGACAATGTTATTGCAATTTTGAATAAAAAGCAGGCTGCAGTGACGGATCGTCCATCTTCTGACAAAAACGATGAAGTTTGGAGCGGTTACTACAGGCCACCGGCAGAGGAATACGTGCGTCCGATGGTGAAGGATGCGTTCGCGGAGCAGTACCCTGCGGATGCGTCCTCGGACATGGATAAGCTGGGGCGAGCCGCGAGTATTAAGGCTGCTCGTAATGCAATTCTTCGTAAGGACCTTTTAAAGTGGGCGCATGAAGAAGTTGCTGTGATGGAACATAGACTTCGCAATAAGATCGACGAGATCGACTGGGCGATGGCGGCCTCACGTGCCGACCTGAAGACCGTGAAGGACAATCTGAAGGTTGCAAGCAGAGAGGCGTATGAATTTCTTGTTCAGGTAGAACCGCGATTGCAGCGAAAATATGAGATAAATCAAGCATATATCGCTTATGACCCAAATAAATATCCTTATAGGACCATCCTCGAAGCTGTAAAGATTGCCAAGGATCTGTATCGAGCAAAAAATCTGACGGAAAAGCTCGCTAAAATCAGTGAGAATTTTGTCGATCCTGCTATTGATTATGGCGTTGAAGCCAAACAGGACCCAACTAATGCTGGCCCGCTGGGGTTCTATATACCCTATGAGCCGAGGAAATCTGTGAAGCCGCTGGTCTCAACCGATGAGGTTGAAAAGATTGCCAGTGATCAGCCGGTTGATTGCAACGAAATAGAAAAGGAAGCAGGAATTGGTGATGCGGCTACGCAGAAAGTGAAGGACATACTTGCGGGTGGTTTTCATGATGTAATAGATAGCGTAGGATTGACACGCGCTCCTGAGGACATACAACAGGAGTTGAAAGAATACAGCAGAAAAAAGCATGAGGACGTAAGAACATCAATACTTTACGATCCAACTAGTTCGTATAATAAGCGGCAGATTATGGACTTAACAACGATTACTTCGTTGTTAAGCCAGGATCCAGAAATACTAAATTATGACCCAGCAGAGGTGTATAAAGTCTATAAAGACCTTGTAAATCTTGCTCCACTGGCGATGCTCAATCCTATTGTTGCAAAAACAATGGTGCGTCAGGCTCTAGCACAGAATGGGCTCGGGACATACGACCTCAAGCTCCTGGCATCTATTGATGCGCTGATGCGTGAGGACAATAAGAGCACAAAAGCAAAAGTTATTGAGGATTAGTTATGGATATAAGCAGCGTATTAACGCCAGCGGTCGATAAGCTGCAAGATAATAGCGTCGTCAAGGCGTTGGTTTCAGCTCCGCCCGGGGAGCGTATTACATTTACTGCTGGATTCAGCGGCCTGGTTGGGGCGCTGCAGGCGTTGCTGTCGGGGCAAAAGGTTACGAGGAACGCTCTCTCAGGCACGCTTATTGGTGCTGCTATTGGGTATACACTTCCAGATCTTATAAAAGCGATTGGTTCTAACGCTCAAGGGTGACGCCTATGCCGTTCAAGAGTAAAGCGCAGATGAAAAAATTTTTTGCAATGGAAGCCAAGGGAGAATTACCCAAGGGCACAGCAAAACGGTGGCTGAAAGAGACCAGGACTCCTATTAGTAAGCTTCCCAAGAAAAAGAAGAAGTCGAAAAGGGCGAGCGTGTTAACTGAAGTTGAGAACATTCTTGCCCTTCGTGAAGCTATTCATATAAAAAAGGCCAAAGCGCTTGCGAATGCCTCAGCGGGTGTCTTGCTTGCGTATTTTATATCAAGCATTAACAGCAGAATCGCTGAAAAAAGAGCTGCTGCAAGTAGGAAAATCCATGAAGAAGATTATAAAGGATCGCTTAAGCGTGCTGGCATTTTCAGCTGGCTGGGAAGACTACTTAGGAAAGTCCCTACTGTCGATAAGGAAGTTGCTAGAGTTGTAGCCGAGGACGCTCTTATCCACACGAGCCGGGGCGTTGGAGCATTAGACAGGGGCACTGCAAACAGTCTAGCCGATGATTTAACTCATATAGCTAAAAATCATGGAATAATTCCAGGTAATGTAACCGCAGAATTGGAGCAGCAGCTAAGAGGTCAGGCTCGCGTCTTAGTCGAAAATATACGTGGAAACGCTCTAAACGACATTAAGAAGCAGCTTGTGGAAACACTCCGACCGACTGTTACCGATCAAGATGCATTTAATAGATTTTTGAAAGAGCTAGAGTATTGTGACGACATCAACGCTATTAGAAATGCTGCTACGAGAAACAATCTTAACCAAAGTATAATAGATGACGTGTTGCATACGGGAAATGTTCAGCGTATATGGCGTGAACATGCATTGTCTGCTATCGAGAACCCTGCAAAGACTATGCAGACGATCTTGTCCGATGCTCAGCGGGCTAAAAAGACTATGCAGACGATCTTGTCCGATGCTCAGCGGGCTAATACGCAGTTAAGCAAGTACATTCCTTCTTCCCCTGCGCGCGGTCGTCCGCCAATTGAAGCTACTGTCACAACAAAACGGTCATGGCCAGGGGCTATTACATTATTCACTGCAGGTGCTACTGCTGGGCATTTCGGGCCAAAAATGCTCGGTTCTACCGGGGAAACCCGGAGCAATCAGGGTGGACAGTCGAATGCCCAGCAGGGTGACACCGCGAGTAGTTCTCAGGGGGCACAAAGCAGCAGTGAGTCAATCAGACCAGAATTGAGTGATGGTGATAAGGAAATGTTGAAGAGATACTTAACGAACGCACTGGCGTATGGCGGTGCTGGTGCATTACTGGGTAGTCTTGGTGGGAAGCTGACGGGGATCGATCCGCGTACGACGGCGTTACTTGGAACAGCCATTGGTGGGGCGCTGGGTTCTGGGCTAACGTCTGGAAAATATGCAATACTCCCGGACGTGTCGTCGTATCTGTGATCATCCGCAGGAGTGACAGTTATATGATGCACCCTTGGCTGGTTCGTGCCGAAAAATTTGACCTGCGGCTGAAAAAGGCTCAGCAAGCGCCCCAGCAAAAGCCTCTTTGGGAGCAGCTTGACGAAGCAGCCGAGGGGTTAGTCCAAGCGTACGAAGGGCTACCCAATACACCTATCTTTACACGGGAATCACCGGAAGGCTTTTTTAATCAGTATTTTGGAGGTGTTACGCCGGGCTCAGTCTCTCCGTGGGAGCTCCAGACACCGACGATGCGGGCGATGTCCTTCCGTAAGGAGAATTTGCCCTACACTGCGGGCTATCTCGGACTTAACCTAGCCGCCGCCAAATCGCCATATGCATTCCCCGCATCGATTGCTGCTGAGTACGGTGCGGCACCACTAGCCAATATGCTATATGCCGACGCGGTCGGTCAGCGTATTGAACGTGAGCAAAATCAGCGAAGAGCAGCACTCTATGTATCTGATAACAAATTACGAATGGCGGAAAAAACAAAAGAACAATTGGGTGCTGCGCTCGGTAAATACATTACGGATGCAACCAGTACGTACACGAACAGGCCAGAGGGTACACAATCCGAGTTAGTGGTTCCGCTGTTGGCAGGCGCCCTTGGTGCTGGTGGAGCGGGATTACTGACTGGTAACATTCTCTCGGGCGCTGCTTCGGGATTGGGACTTGCGATTTTAATGTGGCTGCTCCGCAGCGGAAAACTTAAGGAAGCACTGAACGAATCACAACCTGGTGTAAAGAAAGCGCAGGGCGGGTGGTTATCCAGCATAGCAAAACATCTCGGTTTGTTGCTGGCTAATTTGGTAACTTTTGGCATCGCCGAACAGGCCGCCGAGCCTTATTTGCACGGGGGAATGGGCCGGGTCCGTAGAATGTCAATTGAACATACTGCAACAGACCAAGCATACCGCGATGCTGCGGCATACAATCTAGGGCTGCGATACAATACTATTGGGGATATACATCAGGGACTGGTGTTCAAGAAATTTTTTGATATCCTCCAAAAGACGAATCCGGATTTACATAAGAGCATGTTGAGTCAGATTTACAATGAGTACATCAAAAGCCAACCAACAAGCACCCAGATTGGCTCCGGGGGACCGGCAACCGGCACTCAAGCCGCCAAATCGCCAAGCACCACAACGGGCTCAGGCATCGGCGCAGGAACCAGAAAGCCAAAGTAATCCGCAGGTCCAGCAACCAGCGGACGACAAAGAGAAAAAACCGGAGCAGAAGTTACAGATTCTGCTCCAAAAAATCCGTCCGTTCTCGCCTGGAAAGACAGCCGCTGCAGCACGTCCGGATATGTTCGGGATGGGACCGATGAGCCGGGATATTAATACGTTTAATCAACAATACGACAATGATCTAATTAACGCCTTTCAACGGCAGACTCCTCTGATAGCTCAGCCAAATCCGTGGCAGCTTCCTCAAAATATAAATGTTACATTAACGCAGGCCAAACCGCCGGGTCTTTTAGAGAGCGCATTGCAGAATCCAGCCGTTTTGCAATTACTCCTTGGAATAATTTCGAATATTGCATCGTTTGGAGGTCGTAAGATGCCAGCAGAAACTAGCAATTCCGGTCGAGACATTTGGCAGAGTTCCGGCGACCCATATGACTGGAATAATATCAAACGTGGATACGATGCCAAAGAATTTCTTGAAAGAATGATCAGGCACCTCCCAACGATTCTGCTTTCTACGTCAATAGGCGGCGCCCTGGGCGGTACGCTGAACGCTAAGTCGTATGCCAAATATATTGACTTCAGCGATGACGACGAACGTAAGCGCTTCGCCAAGGCGATTACGTTTGGGATTCTCGCCGGAGCTGGAATTGGTGCGCTCGGTGGTGCGGCAGTCAGCGCGGGATCCAATCTGATTTAATCAGTGTACAGATTTTCCATCAGTTCCGGAACGTGTGTAGCCACTGACAGGGGATACGTTCCTGTCGAATATTTGTCTGTAAAGGATTGGCTGCTGACACGTAATGGGGCTTATCCAGTTGTTGCTGTCTATCCCGAGTTTGTTTCAACTCCAGCCTGGGAGTATCGACTTCACCACTGTCAGGCTCCTCTTTGTCTTTTTGGGGATAACTACGCACTTGGTGACGACGGTTCAGATATACTTCTTCGTGTGATTGGAGAACCGATCCTGCGAAGATTCGTGTTATTAAATAATGAGTCGTTATGTATAAAGTATTTTCCTGCCCTCACAAGGATGTACCTATTTACAATAAGGCACGGGTACACCGCGACTCGTTTAATGCGCCTGCGCAGGGTTAAGGTTGCACATCAGTTATCACTTCGCACGCAGTATTTGCTTCGTGGGTTTCCAGAACAAATGCCTAGGGGGCTGCTTGGCGCGCCAAGGCGGGCAATCAATCGAATATTGCCAGTTTTTCAGGAGAGACTGGCGCGGCACAAATGTGATTTTTGTTCTCTTGTTGACGCTCTGCATGTTCAAGAGCTTTTAACGTGTGCAAATATTCCGCATACTATTCGGGTCGCCCCGTCACGTATATATGCTACAGCGAACGTTCCTTTCTTTAGCCCTATCAGAACGGGAATACTTTCCGACAGTCGTATCGAATTCAGCGGTATGCGCTATTGCATAGATACGTTATCCCCAGAGATTGCAGTTAATGGGATAATCATTCTCGGATAATGGCAGAGGTTCTGTTTTTTCTTTCCTGATGTGACGAAATCCGGCTGATAATTACTTATAAAGCAATTACATTGCGTACTCCTTGGAGGGATACAATGTCTTTCATAAAGATAACAAGTCCGAACGAATACAAGTTCGATGACCCGCCCGTGCAGATGCTTAAACTGGCGTCCAGGCCGCATGCAACGGGCAAGGATTACAAAGATTTCAAGAAAAGGGCCGGGATATTTGATTTCGAAAAAATTGTAAATTCAATTAAGCCTGGAGAGGTCCCCATTCACGTCATCGCCCTCGGATGCGATGAGTGTTTTGGTCCAAATAAAAATGGTGATGCCTTCACAAAAGAAGCGTGCCGCAACTACTGTTATACATTTGCCAAGTACGGTCGCTGGTTCAGGGAGCACGATCACTACGATAGAGCCAAATCGTACGGCGTTGTAAAGCTGGCTGCATTTAATAAAGATCTTGGTCGGGTTGAACTAATCGTGGCGCTTAATGGAACCCCCGAAGCAGCCCGCAGAAATGGTGGACTCGTAGCGACGAAAGAGTTAGAAGCAATAAACAGCGGTCGGGACCTGGGCACATCTATGGCCTGTAAGGTCGCTTACGACGTTTGCAGCGGCTGCGGTAATCGCGCCAGAAGCCGTGAAGAGTACTGTGGCCCTACGGATTGTATAAAGTACGGCGGACTTAAGTTCAATATTGGTAAGACGTTCGACGATGGCCATATCCTGCGCGCGTTTAATCCAGAACCGAAGTGGTTTGATATCTCATACGTTGCAGTTCCTGCGGATCGTATTGCATTTAGTACTGGGAAAATCGATATAGACGGTGTTACAAAGCGAGCATCCGGACCCGCATGGCTATATATGTTATCAGAGCAGGAGGTGACAGAACAGATAAGAGCTCTTACAAAGTTGGCTTACACTGAAGATAACATAGACGAACAATGGTTGAAGTCAGCGTCTTTGTATTCCTGGCCGAATTACCACATTAAACGTGCTTCTGAAATAGTCGCGTACAGAGATACCCCAGAAGCGGTTTGGGAGCTATGCCACTCGGGAATCATTCTCGGTCCCGAAGATTTTCTGATGAGTTTCGGAAATGTTGATCAATCCACAGCAATAAAAGTTGGCTCACAGATTCGTGCTGCGATGCCTTATATTTTCAGTAGGATGATCAACAGGGATACACTTGGTGACCTCAAATTTAACATTTTTTATCCAAGAAAGCCTGAGGTGGAGCAGTCTATAGTTATACCAGAGATTACCGAAGGTATTCTCTACAAGTCAGCCTCGAAACCTATTTATGGACCGTACAGGAGGACGACCGAGGCGGACCTCAGGGATAGTAGGCTTAAGAAACTCGCGGAGACATATGCTTTATACCAAATCGGAAGCATTTGCTATTGGAGCGGTACGAATCTTCAAGATGAACTAATTCGACGAACTATAGTTCTAAACAGAGCGCACTAGAAGGAGTTCAAAGCATGTCTAGTGACATTTTTGATCGTATGGAAAAGCTTCTGCAGGAGTATACAAAGACTGCAGCTGAAGGAGACCAACCTTCGCGGATGGGCGAAGAGTATGACAAGGGCAAGCACGTTGCGCCAGAAAAAGAAGAATTTTTGGCTGCGGTTGAGTCGCTCCTGAAGGAACATTATCCACAGGGTCCGGATTCGGTGGAGGGCCCGTCTGATAATCCTCAGGAGCAAGTTGATGCTGTATACGAAACAGCTCCAGATCCCCAAGTTGCCGATGAGAACCGAGAGCCAGACGCCGACACTACTGGCCCAGAAGGCGGAGAGAAGGTTCTCAAGGAAAAGATTGCAAGTTTGAGCGATGGGGAACTGCTTAAGAAATATGCCAAAGCGGTTACTGGCCTGCTGGAAGAACTTGCGATGTACAACCCGGAGTACCTTAAGTATGTGGATAACCCACACCTTAAGGCTGCTGCGTTTGTCGCAAAGGTTCAGGCACAGGCAGAGTTTGATGCTGGCCTCGTTGCCGGATATCTCCATACACAGACGAAACGAGCAGCAGCGGCAGAAGAAGACCCTTCCAAAGCTGTTGACGCACCACCTGCGGGTGGAGTCGAAGAAATTCAGGCGCAGGCTGCGGTAGATCCCGACTCTGCACTGAAGTTTCTTCAGGACATTGGAATTTCAGATCAGGACCTGGTCGAAATCTTGGCCGAGATTGTTAAAGAACATCCGGATGTGATCCAGGCTATCGTTGAGTCTTCGGATAACCCGGACCTCAAGGCACTCGCAGCTGGTGAGCCAGAAGCTATTCAACGCGCATTGCAGTCTAACCCGGATCTTGCGCAAGCTGTAAAGGAAATCCTAGCGAAAGTCCAACCAGGTGCTGAAGCGTCATTCGATGAAATCGTTGGTGGTGCAAGCCCAAAAGACGACAAGGGCGGTGCTGAAGATGCTGCAGAGGGCATCGTGGATGATGTCGCAGCCGCCGCTGAGGATCAATCAGATAAGGAATCCGAATCGGACGAGGAACCCGAATCGGATGAAGATCCCGAATCAGATGAGGGTTTGGCCGAAGAAGCTTCGGAAGAAGAAGTGAAAGCGTCAAATCTTCAGCATCTGAGTGCCTTGGATAAAACCCTACAGGAAATGAATTTGACGCCAGAAGATGTAGTACTTCTGGCGCGCGGTGGATCGAGAGAGGGCGAAGCTATAAAAGTTGCTAATGCTGTTCGGGTATACCGTCAACGGTACAAGCCAGCGCTGAATAAGGCCGCTGATAGGCATACTCCGCCTGAGTTGCGGTCGTTTTTGAGGCAATATTTGTACGAACTTTTGAATAGCTGAATCAGAGAGGTGTAAGCAATGGATACGAAAATTGCAACTTTCCTTGCGTTGCACAAGGAAGTTACGCGGCGACTTGATGCCCGTGTTAAAACGGCAGCTATTGCCGACAAACGCGCGGAACAGGTTGCCGATAACTTGATTGCACGCAATATTATCGCGCCAGAAGCGAAGATAGCCACGCTGCAAACACTGCGAGACCATGCGCGTGTTCTCGCGTTTTTGGATCAAATTACGGCTCGGATGCGCCCGCAACCGCTCGGAAATCCGTCCGGGGGTCGGAAGCTCGCTAGTGAGATCTCACGTCCCGGTGAAGAGCGGGAATCCGATCGTGTTTTCCGTCAGATTTTACTTGGTCGATAACTAAACTTTACTTGATTGCTAACAATCCGATAAGGAGGTTTGAACATGGCACAAGCTTTTGATCATACTCTTGAACCTGTGCATGGCGGTCAAGCTGGTCCGCTTGTTAAACATCGTCCTATTGCGTCTACCTCGCTGACTGCAGCATACGCCGGTCGTGTGGGGTACCTTGATAGCGACGGAAACCTTGCTGTCGGTGTGCCGACTGCAAAGACACAAATGCCACTTTATATTCTTCGTGGTATTGAATCTCCGTCTGTGTACGACAGTCTTGCCGGTACGAGTTGGGTGCCGGTGACGGCTAACGGCGCCAGGGCTATTACACTCGTTGCGACTGGCGGGTTTGAAGTTCAAACTACCGAGTACGACACAGGAGGCACGTACAATCCAAACACCTATCTTACGGTTGACAGCACTGGTAAAGTGACACCGGCTTCGCTTACGAATCTCTATGCGTCCGGGTCGCCGTGGATTGTTGGAATCTGCAGCATCCACGAGAATTCCCAGAACTATGCCGACCCGTTTAATACGGCTTCTACGCCAACAGGTACGAATGCAAACCGTAAGAATGTCCTGACGTTCTGGACCTATTTCTTGCCAGGTAAATAGTTCAATTGTTAATCAGTGAAATTTTTCCTTATACAAATAAGGAGGTAACTATATGACAACTAATGAAGATACACGGCTTTTGAACGAAGTCTGGCTCAATGATGTTATTTCTGGTAACATCAAATTGGCCCAGGAATCCACCGACGCGTTTCTCCGCGTTCGTGTCCGTGAAGATGGTACTGTACGTAAGATTCTTGAGCCGATTCCGGTCACCAGGGATGATTTTGTCCCGCAGGTTGATACTGATCAACCCGTCCTCGTGGTTGAAATGGAGCCTCAATCCCCTGGGGCTATGACCATTCCCATTGGGGATAACACACCTCCGACGTACTACATGCAGGGGAAGAAGTTCCGTGTTGTACTGGAACGCTTGAGCTCGCCGATGATTCGTAAGGACGTCGCCGAGCTGGCTACCTGGCGTGCAGACGTTCGTCAGCTCCTTGCTGAAATGATCGTTAAAGATCTGACGTGGGTGGAAGATGCCAGGTTCATCAATGGATGTAATACGCTCCTCGGAGGCGCCGCTGAGGAAACAAACATTCTCAGTGGCGTGACCCAGTGGCATACGATGTCCGGTGGTGTTAGTAGGACGACTATTGGGGATGCGTTCAAGCTGGCGTTTGTCCCCGCGAGCCGTATTCCGATTTCAACCGTGCTCTGCAACGGCGCAACACTTGCAGAACTCTTCAAATGGGAACGTAACGAGGTCGGTGGTGACGACGCCCAGAATATCCTCTATGAGGGTTGGGCTGATCGGAAGATTAACAACGCAACCGTTATCTCAACGATCAAGCGAGAGCTTGTTCCAGATGACACGATGTTCTTCTTCGGTCACCACATGTTCCTCGGTAAGTTCTACGTTTGGGAAGAACCATCGTTGTATATCGTTAAGGAAGACACGGAAATTCGCTTCCGAGCTCACGAGATGATCGGTATTGCCATCGGGCACGGTGACGGTGTCCATCGTTTCGATTTTTCTAGCTGATAGTTGTCAATAATATTTGGACCGTCATGAATTGCCAGGTAGGGCTTTACACCAGCCCTACCTGGCTGCATGAGGAGGTACTACATGAAAGACAATGATTTCGTAAAAGCAGCCGCAGTTGCTCAAAACACGATCATTGAGCGCGTTTATAACCCTGTATTTTACAAGACTATTTCGGAGCTCTATGGCGCCCCGCGATCGCAGGAAGAGGCCAAAGCGCTGTTGAAGATTGCATCTGCCTTAATTCTGCGTGCTAAGGAGCTCGGATTGCCGTCAGAGCCCGAACCTCCAAGTTACACGTCGGTCAAATCGGCTGCTGCTATGCTTCAAAAGGACGAGACCGTGAAAAAAGCTGCCATTGTCCTTAATCAAGGTGGAGTAGTCCGATGAGATTTTCAAGACGAAAAGCTCCATTATATCCAGTACTCCGTGTTA
>Ga0116166_1001290_pt1 | contig 22930 bp, 24 predicted proteins | sample AD_JPNMR2_MetaG_FD_89884 | JGI IMG/M metagenome (GOLD analysis project Ga0116166, IMG submission 89884) | Active sludge microbial communities of municipal wastewater-treating anaerobic digesters from Japan - AD_JPNMR2_MetaG | ecosystem: Engineered > Bioreactor > Anaerobic > Digestate | place...
CAAGCCCTGGAAATAGCAGCAGAGATGTATGAGATCTTTGCACAGAGAGGAGCACCACCCCCCACATAACCTTTGACCCCCGGTGTCATGTATGGGTAAAGATTACCACCGGGGGGGAGGGCGTTTTAAACCCCGGCTTTAATTTCTTCTGGCTTCCCTTATCCCTCTAAAATCCCTTCAACGGCTAAACTTACGCTAAAAACTCCGGTTACTAAAAAGATTCATAATATCGCCCTGCACCTAAACATATACATTATTACTACGGGCCGGGAAACAAGCATCCGGCCGGAAGCGGAGGCCTTAGCGCTGCATGCAAAAACTGGCTGTTTCGATCCGGGATCAGATTATCTCTTATGTGCCCCGGAACATCGGTGAAATCATCGATGGCCACCCCGTCTGCCTGTGGGATGACCTGGAAGAGATCAGGCTGCGCCTGGGACGGCCCCTGGCGCTGCATGGGCGGCAAGGCGATCTTTTTTTAGACAGTAAGGGGGCGGCCGCCGCGGCGGCGGAGGCCTACCGTCCCGGGCGGGAAGACCTGGAACAGGCCCTGCACCTGATCAGCAGCGCTTCGCTTTACGCCTTCGAGCAGGAGCTGCGCTGCGGCTATATCACCATCCCCGGAGGGCACCGTGTCGGCTTGTGCGGCCAGGCGGTGCTGGAGCAGGGCCGGGTGGTGCGGCTTAAGTATATTACCGGCCTGAATTATCGCATCGCCCGGGAGATTAAAGGGGTGGCGCTGCCCTATGTCCATTATTTTATTGATTATCGCCGCCGGAGGGTCAGGCATTCCCTGATTATTTCCCCGCCCCGCTGCGGTAAGACCACTTTTTTGCGCGACCTGGCGCGCCTGATCAGCGATGGCGTGCCCGGGCTGGGCTTCAGCGGGTTCAAAGTAGGGATGGTGGATGAGCGTTCGGAGCTGGCCGGTTCTTTTCAAGGTGAGCCCCAGCTTAATGTGGGCAACTGCACCGATGTTCTGGATGCCTGCCCCAAGGCTGAAGGGTTGATGATGCTGCTGCGGTCCATGGGACCCCAGGTTATTGTTACCGACGAAATCGGCCTGGAAGAAGATGCCCGGGCCATGGAAGAGGTGATCCACGCCGGGGTAACGATTATAGCTACCGCCCATGCCGGAACTCTGGAAGAGTTGTGCGCCAGGCCGGGGTTGCGCAGGTTGATGCAGATGCAAATCTTTGAGCGAGTTTTATTTTTAGGGCGCAGTCGCGGCCCCGGCACGGTGGAGCGGATTATTGACCCGCGCAGCGGCAAAACCGTTCACGGGGGCAGCGATGTTTGAACTGGGTTTGAAAACAGCCGGCGCCGCCTGCATTGTGGCCGCTGCAGCGGCTTTTGGCGAAAACAAGGCCCGGACCCTGGAAAGGCGGGTGCAGCAACTGGAGCAGTTTCAGCGCTCGCTAAAGCTCCTGGCTACCGAAATCTCTTTTGCCCGGTCGCTGCTGCCGGCCGCTTTTACCAGTGTAGGCCGCCAGTGCACTGCGCCGGTGCGCGAACTATATTTGAATGCTGCGGAACTGATGACGGCGCACCCGGAGATGAGCGCCGGGAGAGCCTGGGAACTGTCACTTAGCCGGATTTACCCGCAAAGCTGTTTTTCCGCGCTGGACCGGGACACCATTAGCAGCCTGGGTGATTCCCTGGGCGTGAGCCAGCGGGAAGGTCAACTTAAACAAATCCGCCTGGTGGAGCAGCATTTATCTTTTAACCTGGCCAAGGCGCGGGAAGACCGGGAACGCCTGGCCCGGCTGTGGCGCTATCTTGGATTCATCGGCGGGGCGGCCCTGGTTATTCTTTTGTTATAAAAGCGGGGGGAATAAAGTTGGACGGATTCAATATTGACCTGCTGTTTAAAATTGCCGGCATCGGTATTTTTATTTCTGTTTTAAACATTGTGCTGAAGCAGGCGGAAAAACAGGAGCAGGCCCAGATGCTGACCCTGGTGGGGGTAGTCATCGTTTTGTTGATGGTCCTGCAACTGATCAACGATCTGTTCAACAGCATTAAGACCATCTTCAACCTTTTCTGAAAAGAGCGGTCTGTTGATTTAAGAAGGATGCCCGCGATTTTTCACGGCTGAAAGCATACGTCAAATTCTCACGGAGATGTTTCGACCAGATGGAGATAGTGCAGGTTATCGGCCTGGGCCTGATTGCCGCTGTTCTGGTAATTTTTTTACGGGAGTACCGGCCCGAGATGGCCATGCAGGTATCCCTGGTAGCCGGTGTCATCATTATGCTGCTGGTGATCCGCCATGTGGCCGGCGCGGTTCAGGCGATTACGGAAACAGCAGTGGGCGCGGGGGTTAACCTGGTCTACCTGCAAACACTGCTCAGGGTTATCGGCATCGCCTACCTGGCTGAATTCGGTTCCCAGGTTTGCCGCGACGCCGGCGAGGGCAGCATCGCCTCGCGTATTGAACTGGCGGCCAAAGTGATCATCCTGGTTATGGCGGTGCCGGTAGTGGTGGAAGTAATGGAAAGCATCATGGCTTTAATTCCATAAAAAAATTACAGGCGGGGTTTTATGGTTATGCCGGAGCGGGCGGGCTATTTAAAAAAAATACCGGTTTTGGCGGCAGCCGCGCTGCTGCTTTGCCTGCTGCCGCTGAAGGTAGAGGCAGCGCCGGATCCCCTGGTCCAGGAACTGGAGGAGGAACTGGACTTCACTTATTTCGACCGCTACTGGTCCGAACTGGAACAGGAGGTAAATGAATATCTGCCGGGGCTGCACTGGCGCGATTTCCTGGAACGGCTGCAGGAAGGGGAAGTGGCACTGGACCCGGGGCTGCTTTTAAGCGGCCTGGGCCGTTTTCTCGCCGGCGAAGTGCTGTTAAACCTGAAATTGATGGGGCAACTGCTGCTTCTGGCAGTGGCCGCCGCCTTTTTAACAAACCTGGAGACCGCATTTGAGCGGGAGCAGGTGGCGGCGCTGACCCGCGGCATTATCTTTATCGTTCTGGTGGGTATTTGCCTCTACACCTTCAAGGCGGCCGTGGAGGTGGCCGGCAGCGCCATTAACAATATGGTCGATTTCACCCTGGCCATGCTGCCGACCCTGTCGGCGCTGCTGGCAGCCCAGGGAAGCCTCGCCTCTTCGGCCATGCTCCATCCCCTGGTTATATTCGGTATAAACTTTTTCAGTACGGCCATCCGGGGAGCGATTTTTCCTCTGATTTTTTTAAGCACGGTACTGGGGCTGGCCAATCATTTTTCGCCGCATTTTAAAGTGGGAAAGCTGTCCGATTTTTTTCGGGATTTAAGTACCTGGGGTATCGGCCTGTTTATGACCATCTTTATGGGCATTGTGACCATCCAGGGAGCTGCGGGTACCGTCAGCGACGCGGTCAGCCTGCGCACGGCCAAGTATATGACCGGGGTTTTTATTCCGGTGGTAGGGAAGATGCTGGCCGATTCCGTGGAAACGGTGGCCGGAGCTTCGTTAATGCTGAAAAATGGAATTTTCCTTGCCGGAACGGTAGTACTGCTGCTGCTGGCATTTTTCCCCCTGCTCAAACTGGCGGCCATGGCCATTGTAATTAAGCTCAGCGCAGCTCTGGTCCAGCCCCTGGGAGAAAATAGCCTCGGTGATGCCATCAACACCATGGGCAACAGCCTGGTCATGATTTTTGGAGTCCTGGCCTGTGCGGCCGTGCTGTTTATCCTGGCGGTGACAGTGGTGGTGGGGGCAGGCAACGCCACGGTGATGTTCCGCTGAGACAAAAAATTAAATCAGGGGTGGGCGCATGGTATCCTTGCTGGGCGAGCTGGTCCGCAACCTGCTGGTAATACTGTTTTTAAACGTGCTGCTGGAGATGTTGCTGCCCCGGGGACAGTATCACCGTTATATCCGGCTCATTACCGGCCTGGTGGTGATTTTGCTGGTGGTGAATGCTATGGCCGGGCTTTTGGGCCGGGGCCCTTCAGTGGCTACACTGCTGCCGCAGCAGGGCCCGCTGCCGGACATAGCGGCCCCTCAGCAAAGTAATCTCATCCGGGTCAGCCGGGAACAGACCCTGTCCCTTTATCGCGAAGCGCTGCAGCAGTTGGCCCGGGAAGAAGTGGAAGCCGGAGGGCAGTGGCAACTGGTGTCAGCCCGTTTTACCCTGGAGGAAAACCCGGGTGTAGAAGAATACGGGGCTATTTACGGCATAGAGCTGCAGGTGCAGGCCGCCGGCGGCGCGGAGAGAGCGGTGGAGCCGGTGGATATCGCTTCGATTACCGCTTCCGGCAGCGGGGCAGAGCAGGCAGAGACGCCGGAAGCAGGTAAACAGATACGGGTGGAAACGCTGGAGCAAAAGGTGGCCCGGCGTTTCCAGGTTTCACCGGAACTTGTCTGCGTCACGGTAAAATAAAGCTGCCGCCGGTGTTGCGGTGTACCGGGCCGGGCGGCTGGCGGCTTGAAGCGTTAGGTGAAGGGGGAATCTTGCGTGAGCTTTCTGGAGCGGCTGAAAAACCTGTTTTTATCGCCCGGCGCAGGCGGCGCCGGCTCAAAATTTAATGCAAAGCTCTTGCTTTTGCTCATCCTGGGGGTTGCTTTGATTACCTTTAATTCGTTTATAAGTTGCAGCAAAGAGAGGGCTGCCCCTGTGGAAGATGCCGCGCCTCCGGTAATAACGGAAGATGTGTCGCCGGATTTACTGGAGCAGGAGCTGGCGGCGCTGTTGAACCAGATCCGGGGAGTGAACAATGCGGCGGTGCGCCTTACCCTGGAAGACTCCGGAAGGGTGGAGCTGGCCTATGATCGGGAGCAGACGCGGCGGCAAACCATCGAGCAGGACAGCGGGGGCGGGACACGCGAGATTATTGAAGATACATCACGGCTCACTCATGTGATCCTGCGTGACGCCCAGGGTAGGGAGGTGCCCCTGGTGGAGCGCGAAAATCAGCCCCGCTACCGCGGCGTGCTGGTAGTGGCCGACGGGGTGGAAGATCCGGCGGTCAGAGCCGGGGTGGTGGAAGCGCTGCGGGTTGTCCTGAACCTCCCTTACCACCGCATTACCGTTCTGCCCCGGGGGAATTGAACCGGAAGGGATCTTGCTTAGTGCTTCAGGCACTGGCATTGGATCAATTCTTAAATCAAGAAAGGAGTGAACAGAGTGAAGAGGTATAAAAAAATGCTGTGGGTGGCCATGCTGCTGCTGCTTGCCGGGGTCACTGTTTGGGTCATCAGCGGGCTGGAGCGGGAACGGCAGACCAGTTACGATGTGGTTACAGACGACGATCTGCAGGAGGTCCTCACGGGCATGGCCGAAGACGGTGATTGGGGCTACGATGAAGGCGGGGCTTTCTTTATGGAATACCGCCTGCAGCGGGATCGGGTTAGAGCCCAGGAGATGGAGATGCTGGAAGGTATCATCAATAATCCCAATACCAGCGCAGAGGCCAAGGAAGAAGCGGAAGACATGCTTATGGAGCTGGTAAAGTTGATGGAGCAGGAACTGCTCATTGAAAATATGATCAAAGCGCAGGGATATGAAGACGCCGTCTTTTTTTACCGCAACCGTGTCGCCACAGTCATGGTGAAAAAGCAGGAGCTAAGTGAAAGAGAATTTGTCCAGATTGCTGAAACGGTGGCCGGGGTAGCCGGCGTGGAAAAAGAAGAAATCCAGGTCATCTCACGTTATTAGAAGATCGGCGGGAAACTGCCAAATTGAACAGTAGGCCACATTTTGGTATAATAAAGCCGCAATATTGTATTTACAGGCGTTCATGCTTACCCTGGCAATCGTTTGCGGAATTATACTTGAGTGACCAATCTAATGGGAGGTTTGTTATTGATGACGGAAACAGGACGGTCGTTGCCTTCGGATTTCGGAACCATTCGCATTGCCGATGACGTGGTCTCAACCATCGCCGGACTGGCGGCGATGGAAGTAGAGGGAGTAGCGGCCATGAGTGGCGGGATTGCCGGCGGTATTGCAGAAGTACTGGGGCGGCGCAACCTTTCCAAAGGCGTCAAGGTGGAAGTCGGTACAGAAGAAACCAAAATAGATATATTTATCGTGGTTAAATACGGGGTGCGTATTCCCGATGTTGCCTGGGAAATACAGGAGAATGTCAAAAAAGCGGTAGAAACAATGACCGGGCTGCGGGTCCTGCAGGTAAACGTGCACGTGCAAGGGGTCAGTTTCCCCAAAGACGTCACAGACAAGGAAACCGAGGAGAGCACCCCCGCCAGAGAATTAAAATAAGCTAAAGGAGGGTCTCTCTATGAGTAGCGCAGCACGGCTGTTCCTGGTCTTGTTAGGATTATTGCTTGCCGCAGCAGGGCTGCTGGCGCTGGCCCTTGTTTTTGGCCTGGTGCAGGAGCCAGGCCTGGGGACAAGCTTAATGGATCTGGCAGGCGATCCGGTTACGGCCGCGGTGGGAGGCGGGCTACTGCTGGCTGCAATAATCCTGCTGGCTCTGGGTTTGCGCAGCACCGGGAAACCTGTCCCCGATTCAGTTCTGCAAACCAGTGAAATGGGTGAAATCCGCATCACTATCGCGGCCATGGAAAATATGGTTTTAAGGGTGGTTCAGCAGATTCAAGGGGTTAAAGACGCCGGGCGCCGCGTCTTTCCATCCCCTGAAGGCTTGATCGTTCAGGTTAAAATTAAGATCATGCCCGACCTGGAACTGCCCGGCCTGGTTTCCGAGCTGCAGGAAAAAGTAAAAGGCTACCTGGAGCAGATCACGGGACTCGTGGTCCACGAAGTAAAGGTACTGGTGGAAAATATTATTCTGGACCAGGTGCCTTCCAAGAAAATTCGGCCCAACTAGGGGGGAGAGCGCCGTGACTGAACTAAACTGGTGGACCCTTATGAGTAAACACTGGGGAAAGCTGCTGGGTGGGCTGCTCGGCCTGATTTTTGCGATCCTGGTGATCACCTTGCAATCATTTTGGTGGGCGGTGTTCATCTATTTTTGCGTGGCTGTCGGCATCTTTATCGGCTGGCGCCTGGATACAAACAAAGGCCTGCGCCAGTGGCTGGAAAAAGTCTTCGGGCATAAAGATGAACTGTAGGACGTATGGATGATAAGTTATGCCATTATAGCGCAGTATATGCTTATGTGAAGTTTTGCCGATTAAGGGAACCCAGAATTCAGAAGTCAGAATTCAGAACAAAAGATAAAAAGCGGATTTGAAATTTTGCAGCTTGCGGGAAATGAGGAAAATGAACAGGTCGGCAAAAAGTTTTCAGGATCTGGTAGTCTGGCAAAAAGCACACCGATTTGTTTTGGATGTTTACCGGTATACCAGTGGTTTTCCCAGTAATAAAGAGTTTTGTTTGACTGCTCAATTTCGCAGAGCGGCGGTCTCCGTCCCCGCCAATATAGCGGAAGGTTTCAAGAAAAAAAGTAAAGCAGAAAAAATACACTACCTGAACATAGCCCAGGGTTCCCTGGAAGAATGCCGCTATTATCTTATCTTAGCCGGCGATTTACATTACGGCAGCACGACAGATATGATGTTAAAGCTCGAAGAAACGAGCAAACTCTTGGAATCCTATGCAACAAAAATAAGCCTTTCACTATAAACATGTTTTTTTATTCTGTATTCTGGATTCTGAATTCTGTGTTCCCTAGAAAGGTATTGCGTGAGAATAAGAACCGCACTACTAAATCCAACTAACGTATGGGGGTAGTACAAATGTCCCGTCGCCTTGCCCGTGAGGTGGCTTTCCGGGCTTTATTTCAGGTGGATGTGGGTAATTCCCTTCCCCGGCTGGCCGTCAATTACGCGGCGGAGGGATACAGCTTCAGCCCGGAACAGATGCAGTTTATTAATGAACTGGTGCACGGCACCATTGAGCATAAGCAGGCCATCGATGAGATCATAAAAAAGCACCTGGTGAAATGGGAGCTAAAACGCATCTCCGCGGTGGACAGGAACCTTTTACGCCTGGCCCTGTTCGAAATTTTGCACCGGTCCGATATCCCGGCAGCCGTTTCCATAAATGAAGCGCTGGAACTGGCCAAAAAATATGGCAGCACCCCTGAGGCCGTTGCGTTCATCAACGGCCTGCTGGATCGGGTGGTGGGCGAAGCCCTTGGACGGGAAAGCTGAAAGGCGTCTCTTTTTGGGGCTGGATACGTCAGCCTATACCACCGCCGTAGCCCTGGTGGACAGGGAGGAGCGCCTGATCTGGGAAAAACGGCTGCTCCTGCCCGTAAAGGAAGGCGCCCTGGGGCTGCGCCAGTCGGAAGCGGTGTTTGCCCACCTGCAAAACTTGCCCCGCCTCTGGGCTGAAGGGGCTGCTTTTTTGAAAAACGCTTCTCTGGAGGCGGTAGCCGCTGCAACCCGCCCCCGCCCGGTAGAAGGATCGTATATGCCTGTATTTAAGGTGAGCGAGGCTTTTGGTATCTTTACGGCGCAGACATTGGGCCTTAAATTTTTGCCCTCATCGCACCAGGAAGGTCATTTAATTGCGGGGCTCTGGTCCGCCGGGCTGCCACCCGGCCGCACCCTGGTGGCGCACCTTTCCGGCGGCACTACCGAGATCCTGTCAGTGAATGAATCACCGCCGGGAACACTGGCGATCCGGCGGCTGGGAGGCAGCGCCGATTTACATGCGGGACAATTTGTCGATCGCGTCGGTGTGGCCCTGGGGCTGCAGTTTCCGGCGGGCCCGCAGTTGGAGCGTTTAGCCCAAGGGGAAAAGAGTGAAAACATCACCCTGCCGGTGGCGGTCAAAGGGGCACAGATCAGCTTCTCTGGGCCGGAAAGCCAGGCCCGGCGCTTGCTGGCCCAAGGCTGCCCCGGTGCGGATCTGGCCCGGGCTGTGGAGCGCTGTATCGCCGATTCGCTGGCTGAAGCGCTAAGCCATGCTTCCAGGCCGGGTCCTTACCAGGCTGTTCTGGTAGTGGGCGGAGTGGCGGCCAACAACTATATCCGGGAGCGCCTGCGGTCAGCGCTTTTGCTAACCCGGCCGGATTTGAAAATTTTCTTCGCCGCCGCGCCGTTTTCCGCGGACAATGCTGTGGGCATCGCCATTCAGGCTGCGCGAAAAATGAGATCCCGGGCCGGGTGCGTTTAAATTTCAACGGAAAAGGATATTTTGTTTTGGGTCAAGAATGATATACTTTTAGAAGACAGGAGACAGAATACAGCAGTCAGGAGACAGGAGAATGGGAGAGCCGCTTGAGGCGGCTTAAGGTAATCTAAGAATCAGAAGCTTCCAGAAATCTTTAAGACAGCCGGACCTGTTCGGCCAGCCATACTCTCCCCCGAAGGGCAAAATTCAGGGTGTAGGTACGAGATATAAAAGGAGTTGATGCATCTTGGAAGGAGAACTGCAGAAAGATCTGAAAAAATTGGCCAAAGAACAGCCCCTCATCGCACTTAACCAGATTGTGCGGCGCCACAACGCCGAAAAGGGCGCTGCTATTCCCATTTTACAGGATATTCAGAACACTTTCGGCTATGTTTCACCGGAGATGTTGCAGCGGGCGGCGGAATTTTCAGGCCTCCCGGTAAGCGAACTATTCAGTATTGCTACATTTTATGCCCAGTTCCGCCTTGAGCCGATCGGAGAAAACCTGATCCAGGTCTGCCACGGCACGGCCTGCCATTTGGCCGGCGCGGAGAAAATTACGGAGTCGCTGCAATTTGAAACTAAAGCTACCGCCGGGCGGACCAGCCCTGACGGCAAGTTTACCCTGGAAAAGGTGGCCTGCCTGGGCTGCTGCAGCCTGGCCCCGGTGATTATGATCAACGAAGAAACATTCGGGCGCCTCACGCCGGATAAAGTGAAAAAGATCATTAAAGAGACCCGCAAGCAGTCAGCGGAAAAAGAAGAAGGCAAGGGAGGGTGCGCCGGTGCCTGAGCAGAACTACCGCGTCAAAGTGGGGCTGGCCACCTGCGGCATCGCCAGCGGGGCGGCTAAAGTGTATGATGCACTGCAAGAAGAGCTTAAAGAGACGGGGACGCTCTTGCAGCGGACGGGCTGTATCGGCATGTGTTATAGTGAGCCCCTGGTGGAGGTAATTGAAGAGGGCGGCAAGAGCTATCTTTATGGCAAGGTGGATCCTGCCGGCGCCCGGCGTATCGTGGAAGAACATCTCCGGCAAGGCCGACCCGTAAAGGATTTACTGATTCTGGGTGAGAGTGCTGAGACCGATGATCGCTCCTTCCTGGAAAAACAGCATCGCATCCTTTTAAAAAACTGCGGTCGGATTGACCCTGAAGATATTGACAGTTACATGGCCACAGGCGGCTACGAAGGGCTGCGCAGGGCTTTGACCACAATGACGCCGCAGGAGGTAATCGCTGAAATTGAACGCTCCGGCCTGCGCGGCCGCGGCGGCGCAGGGTTCCCCACCCATTTAAAGTGGCGCTTTACCCGCGAGGCGCCGGGAGAACAGAAATATATCGTGTGCAACGCCGACGAGGGCGATCCCGGGGCGTTCATGGATCGCAGCATCCTCGAAGGAGACACGCACAGCGTGCTTGAAGGTATGCTCATTGCCGGCTATGCCATCGGCGCCTCGGTAGGTTATGTCTACATCCGGGCCGAATATCCCCTGGCCATCCGCCGGTTGAAACTGGCTTTGCGCCAGGCCGAAGAGCACGGCCTGCTGGGGGAGCGCATTCTCGGTTCTGATTTTAATTTTAAAGTTATCATCCGGGAGGGGGCCGGGGCTTTCGTCTGCGGGGAAGAGACGGCGCTGCTCATGTCAATCGAAGGCAAGCGGGGCATGCCCCGCTTCCGCCCGCCCTTCCCGGCCCAGAAAGGGCTTTTCGGCTGCCCTACCTCCATCAACAACGTGGAGACCTTCGCCAACGTGCCCCGCATCCTGCACCAGGGAGCCGATGCCTTCAGCGCCATGGGCACGGCAGAGAGCAAAGGCACCAAGGTTTTCGCCCTGGCCGGGAAAGTGAAGCGGGGCGGCCTCATTGAGATACCCATGGGCACGACGATCAATGAAATTGTTTTCGATATTGGCGGCGGCATCTCTACAGGCAAGCCCTTTAAGGCGGTGCAGACGGGCGGGCCTTCCGGCGGCTGCATCCCCGCTTCCCTGGGGGACACGCCTGTGGATTACGAATCCCTGAAAAAGATCGGGGCGATCATGGGCTCAGGCGGCCTGCTGGTCATGGACGAAGACACCTGCATGGTTGATGTGGCCAAGTATTTTCTTACCTTTACCAAGAATGAATCCTGCGGCAAGTGCACTTTCTGCCGCACCGGTACCAACCAGATGCATAAGATCCTGGAGCGGATCACTAAAGGCGAAGGCCGCGAGGAAGATATAGACACCCTGGTGGATCTGGCGGAGAAAATCAAGGTCGGGTCGCTTTGCGGCCTGGGCCAGACGGCGCCCAATCCGGTGCTGACCACCATTCGCTATTTCCGCCACGAGTATGACGCCCATGTGCGCGAAAAATATTGCCCCGCCAAAAAGTGCAAGGCGCTCATCGAGTACCATATTGACAGCGAATCCTGCACCGGCTGCACCCTTTGCGCCCGGCAATGCCCCGCCGGCGCTATCGCCGGAGAAAAGAAAAAAGCGCACCACATTGACCAATCCGCCTGTATTCGCTGCGGGCTTTGTCTCAACAGTTGCAAATTTGAAGCCATATCAGTCGTTTCGGAGCCCCGGGTACGGACCTGAAGCTCCGGGACCATTCCATAACCAGAGATATTCCCGGGCAAGGGACAGATAAGGGGGAGGACGCATGCCTGAAGTTAAATTTACTATAGATGGAAAAGAGATTACCGCCGCCGCGGGTGCCAACCTGCTTGAAGTGGCCCTGCAAAACGGCATTGAAGTACCACACCTTTGCTATGATCCCAGGATTAAACCTTTCGGCTCCTGCCGCCTTTGCTTCGTGGACACCGGCGACCCGAAGGGACCGGTGCCGGCCTGCGGCGCCACTGTGGCAGAAGGAATGAAAGTGGTCACGGACAGCGAAGCCCTGCGGGACTTGCGCCGCACAGCCCTGGAGCTGCTTCTGTCCGAGCATTGCGGCGACTGCATCGCCCCCTGCCAGCTGGCCTGTCCGGCCCATATCGACATCCAGGGCTATATCGCCTATATCGACCGGGGCGAATATAAAAAGGCGGCAGAGTTGATCAAAGAGAAGATGCCCCTGCCTTCCATCTGCGGGCGGGTCTGCCCCCGCTTCTGCGAGGCGGAATGCCGCCGCAACCTGGTGGACGAGCCGGTCAATATCTGCGAGTTAAAACGTTTTGCCGGGGATTTTGACCTGGAAGCGGTGCAATCATATCAGCCGCAAGCCGGGCCCGACACGGGCAAAAAGGTGGCCGTGGTCGGCGGCGGGCCGGCCGGGCTGACCGCCGCCTATTACCTGGCCCTGGCCGGGCACCGGGTTACTCTTTATGACCGGGGCCCCAAACTGGGGGGGATGCTGCGTTACGGCATCCCCGAGTACCGGCTGCCCAAGGAGCTGCTGGATCGGGAAATTAACCTGATCGCCGGGCTGTGCCGGGAGGTGCGCTTAGGGGTTGTGCTGGGGAGAGATTTTACCCTGAGCCAGTTGAAAGAGGAGTACGACGCCGTCTTCCTGGGGTTGGGCTGCCAGTCGGCCCAGGGGATGGGCCTGGAGAGAGAAGATTTGCCGGGGGTCTTGCGCGGCATCGATTTTTTGCGCAGTGTCGCCGAAGGGCGCCCGCCGCAACTGGGCCGGCGCGTGGCCGTAGTCGGAGGCGGCAACACGGCCATGGACGCCGCCCGTACCGCGCTGCGTCTTGGCGCGGCAGAAGTGTATGTCCTTTACCGCCGCAGCCGCAACGAGATGCCCGCCAACCCTGTAGAAATAGCTGAAGCCGAAGAGGAAGGGGTCCGGTTCCACTTTCTAACCAACCCTGTTTCCATTCTCGGCGAAGAATGTGTCAGCGGCGTTGAATGCGTGCGCATGGAGCTGGGTGAACCCGATGCCAGCGGCCGGCGCCGCCCCGTGGTGATCGAAGGTTCCGAGTTTAAGCTGGAGCTGGACAACGTGATCATGGCCATCGGCCAGACCCTGGACCGGGAGAATGCCTGCGCCTGCAACCTGGAGCTTTCCGGGAACACTCTGGCCGCCTGTGCCGGGACCGGCTGCACCCCGATGGAAGGTGTCTTCGCCGCCGGGGATGCCGTAACCGGGCCGGCCACGGTGGTTGAAGCGGTGGGCGCCGCCCGCAAAGCAGCACTGGCTATAGATCGATATCTCAAAGGAGCGGAGATCTGCGCGGAGCCGGAGCCCTACAACTGCTCCATGGGCGCGCTGGACGAGCTGGATCCCGCCCTTTTTGCCGACCGGGAGAAGCTGGCGCGCCAGGAAGGGCGGCATGCACCGGCGGAAGAGCGTAAAAGAGGTTTTCGCGAATATAATCCGGGCTTGAGCGAGGCCGAAGCGCGGCAAGAGAGCAAGCGCTGCCTCTCCTGCGGCTGCCAGGAGGTATTCGACTGCAAGCTGCGCCGCTATGCCACCGCTTTCGGACTGGACACCAGGCGCCTGGGCGTGGAGCAGAGGCGTTATTTGATCGACGACGATCATCCCCTGATCCGGCGCGATCCGAACAAGTGTATTCTCTGCGCCAACTGCGTCCGCATCTGCCAGGAAGTGCAGGAGGCCAACGCTATCTGCCTGGTCAACCGCGGCTACGACACCGTGGTGCAGCCTTACCTGGGTCTGCCGCTCCAGGAAACCACTTGCGAATCGTGCGGGCAGTGCGTCTCCGCGTGCCCCACGGGGGCGCTGTCAGCCAAAGGCCCCTTTGTTAAACCCGGCCCGTGGAAAGATGACCGGGTGGTACACACTACCTGCGTCCAGTGCGGCATCGGCTGCGTCCTGGATTTGCATGTGACGGCGGAAAAAGTTAGCCGCATTACTTCACCCCTGCGCCAGGAGATCAACGACGGCAACCTCTGTGTAAAAGGTGCTTTTGCCTACCAATATATCCACCATGAATCCCGCCTTAAAACACCCCTGGTGCGCCGGGAGGGAGCGCTGCAAGAGACCGGCTGGGAGGAGGCGCTGGCCGCGGCGGCGCAGGGCCTCCAGGAAATCATGGAAGACCGGGGCCCGGAAGGCCTTGCTGTTCTTGTTTCGCCGCAGCTTAGCTGCGAGGAAGCGATCCTGGCCCGGCAGTTGGCGCAGAAGGCCCTGGGGGCGGCGCACCTGGACAGCACTGCGCCGGTGTTTGGCGGCGCCGCGCCATTGATCCGGCCGCCCGCTTATGAAGCGGTGGCTGAAAGCGATCTGGTCGTAGTAGTGGAGGCAGACCTGCCTGAAGATTATCCGATCATTGCCCAAAAGGTAAGAAAGGGCCTGGAGCGCGGCGGAGAGCTGGCGCTGATCGGCCAAAAGTCGACCCGCCTGGAGCGGCGCGCCACGCTGATGCTGCCCCTTAACCCGGGAAAGACCGCCGCAGCGCTGCGCGGCTTGCTGGCCTACCTGGCCGGACCGGGACAGGGAAGATCCCTTTCCGGCAAGGAGCTGGCTGATGCTTTACGGGGACTGCCGCAAGCCCTGCGCGTCAACCCCGCCATGCTGGCGGACCTGGCGGCGCGGTTCAAGGCGGCCCGGAAGCCAGTAATCATTGTCGACGGCCAGCAGGTGGGCGGCGCGGAAGCGGCACTGCTCAAAGAGGCGCTGCGCCTGGCCGGCAAAGAAGAACAGGGTGCCATTTTACCTCTCTTCCGCGGCGGTAATGCACGGGGGCTCCTGGAGCTGGGTGTGGGGGCGCCGGCAGAATATCAAGATGCCCCGGCTGCGGGGAAAACCCTGCCGCAAATCCTAAAAGGCATCGCCGCCGGAGAGATCAAAGGCCTGCTGCTTATTGGCGACGATCCCGATCTGGAGGCTGAAATTTCCGGATCGGGGCTCTTTGCCGTGGCCGTGGCCTCAGCCCGCCGCCCCGGCCTGGAGAAGTTTGCGCAGGTAATCCTGCCTGCAGCCACCTTTGCTGAAACGGCAGGCACGGTGATTAACTGCGAAGGCAGGGTGCGGGAGCTTGAGCCCGCGTTGGCCCCGCCGGCGGGCAAAGACAACCGGACTGTGATCATGGAGCTGGCTGCGGCGCTGGGCGCGCCGCTGCAAGGGGTATCCCCGGAGGTTTAGCCGCCCTGGTGAGCAAGATCACCGGGCGCTGCCGGGTAGCACCGGAAGCATGAATAAACGCTTGCTTCCTGGCTAAGGGTGACTTATGCAGGTAAACGGCCCTGTTTTACAGGTATCGGAAATAAACCGTTACGTCAAAGGTCTAATCCAGGGCGATCCCCGCTTGCGCGATCTCTGGGTGACGGGGGAAATCTCCAATTTCAAGCACCATCGCTCGGGGCACATGTATTTTACAGTCAAAGACAGCGCCTCCGCCCTGCGCTGTGTCTTTTTCCGCCGTGAAAACATGCGCTGCCGTTTTATACCCGCCAACGGCATGGAAGTAATTTTACACGGCAGCCTCTCCGTTTACGAGCCCGACGGGGTCTACCAGCTCTACGTCAGCGAGATGGAGCCGGCCGGCATGGGCTCACTTTTTCTGGCCTTTGAACAGCTTAAAGCAAAGCTGGAAGCAGAAGGCCTCTTCAGGGCGGAAGCCAAAAAGAAGCTTCCTTTTCTGCCCCGCACGATCGGGGTGGTGACATCGCCGACGGGGGCGGCGCTGCAGGACATATTGACCACGGTAAAACGGCGCTTTGCCCATGTCCGCCTGGTGGTGGCGGAAAGCCTGGTCCAGGGGGCAGGCGCCCCGGCGGATATTGTGCGGGCCCTGGAGGCGCTTAACCGGCGCGAGGATGTTGAACTGATTATTATCGCCCGGGGCGGAGGCTCCCTGGAAGACCTGTGGCCATTTAATGACGAGGCCGTAGCCCGGGCCATTCACCGTTCCCGCTTGCCGGTAATCTCGGCAGTAGGGCATGAAACCGATTTTACCATCGCCGATTTTGTGGCCGATGTCCGGGCAGCCACGCCCACAGCCGCGGTGGCGGCGGCGCTGCCCGACCTGGAGGAACTGCTCTTTCAGCTCAAACAGTGGCACAAGCGGGCCGGGATGGCCCTGCAGCGCCGCTTGCAGCAGGAAAAGCAGTTGCTGGACTATACGGCAAGCATCCGCTTTTACCAGCGCCCGCGGCAGCGTTTACAGCGCGCGCAAGAGATGCTGCAGCGCCTGGAAACGGCCCTGCACCAGGAAACGGTGCGGGGGCTAAAGTTAAAAGGCATGAAACTGGCTTCCCTGGATGACAGGCTGGAGGCGTTCAGCCCGCTGAAAGTGATGAACCGGGGCTATTGCTACTGCCGGGACGAGGCGGGCCGGATTATTCGCTCCATCAAGGAAGTGCAGGTAGGCGGGGCGCTCAGGCTTACCTTTAAAGACGGGCAGGCGCGCTGCCGGACCGAAGCAGTGGAGGAGGGGACCGGACTTGAGCGATAATAATAAAGAAAAAGAGCCGACCTATGAAGAGGCGATCAAGCGCCTGGAAGAAATCGTGCGCCGCCTGGAAGACGAGAATATACCGCTGGAGGAATCTCTGGCCTGTTTTCAGGAGGGCATCCGCCTCTCCCGCTACTGCCGGGAGAAGCTGGCGCAGATTGAATTTCAAGTGGAGTACCTGCTTAAAGAAGAACAGTTGCTGCAGGAGGATCACCTTTACCTGGACGAGGGCGAGGAAGAAATCAACCCATGACAGACTATGAACAATATCTGAAGCAGGAGCGCGAGCGGGTCAACCGCGCCCTGGAGCAATATCTGCCGCCGCAGGCCGAACCCGGCATTATCTATGAGGCCATGCGCTACAGCATTGCCGCCGGAGGTAAGCGGCTGCGGCCCCTGCTTACCCTGGCCGCAGCGGAAACCCTGGGCGCAAGCGGCGAAGAGGTGCTCCCGGTAGCCTGCGCTGTAGAATATATCCATACCTATTCCCTGATCCACGATGACCTGCCGGCCATGGATGACAGCGATTTGCGCCGGGGGAAGCCCACCTGCCACCTGGTTTACGGTGAAGCGGTGGCTATTCTGGCCGGGGACGCCCTGCTAACCCTTGCTTTTGAACTGCTGGCCCGCTTTGGCCTGGAGCAGGGGAGGGAGAGGGCAGCCCTGCTGATCAGCGCCGAGCTGGCTGCAGCGGCCGGAGTGGCCGGCATGATTGGCGGGCAGGTCCTTGACCTGCAGTCCGAGGGGAAGACGCTTACCCTGGCAGAGCTCGAGCGGCTGGATGGCTTAAAAACAGGGGCCCTGCTCAAAGCGGCTGTTCGCAGCGGCGCCCTGGCGGCGGGAGCGTCTGGCACCGAACTGGAAGCGCTGTCCGGTTACGCCTCCTGCCTGGGACTGGCCTTCCAGATCGTTGACGACCTGCTGAACCGGGAAAGCACCGCCTCAAAACTCGGTAAGCCTGCCGGATCCGACCAGGCCCGGGCCAAGGCCACCTACCCGGCCCTGCTTGGCCACAGCGCCGCCAGAGAGCGCGTCGCCTCCCTCTACCGCGAAGCGCTAGCGCACCTTCAAACCCTGGAATCCCTGCACCGCCCCACCGGCCTGCTGCGCCACCTCGCCTACACCATTGTCCACCGTCAAAATTGACTCCATGAAATAAACCACGCGGGGCCAGGAACCGGGAGTTGTTTCTCCGGTCCTGGTTGAAGGAAACTGGTAGAAAAGGGGGAAATATATAGACATAAGTGTACAAATTACAGAAAAAAGGAGGTTATGGTAAATGGCGATGGCGGAAAAAAGCTGCGCTTATTTTCTGGACGTCCTGGCTTCCAAGGCCCCTGTCCCGGGCGGCGGCGGAGCGGCGGCCATGGGCGGGGCCATCGGGATGGCTTTGTCCAACATGGTCGGCAACCTCACCGTGGGGAAAAAGAAATTTGCCGACGTGGAAGACGAAGTGAAGGCGCTGTTGGAGCAAGGCTACCGCATTATTGAAGATCTGAAAGCCCTGGTCGATAAAGATGCTGAAGTATTCGAGCCGCTGTCCCGGGCTTACGGCCTGCCCAAGGATACCCCGGAACAGGCGGAGCACAAGGCCAGGGTTCTGGAGGAATGCTCCATTACCGCCTGCTCGGTGCCGCTGGAAATCATGCGCAAAGCCTATGCCGGGATCAAGATTCATGAACGGATGGCTCAAATCGGCACTAAACTGGCGATATCCGACGTGGGCTGCGGAGTGGCATTTTTAAAGGCCGCCCTTATTAGCGGACAGCTCAATGTGCTGATCAACCTGGGTGCGATTAAAAATGAGAAATTTGTCCGGGAAACAACGGAAGAGATGAACCGCCTTCTGGAAGACGGCTGCAGGATTGCCGACGAAACGCTGCAGCGGGTTATTGAAAAACTTAGCTAGGCTTACGGAGCCCGGCTGTGGGAGTTGACCTAAAGTTTAAGGGACCTCTATTTCTGCTTTTACTACCATTACACAGGCTTAAAAAATTTAAAAAAAGAAAGGGGTATATTGCAAATGGCGCTGGTGATTGATTGTGTAGCCATCGGTGACGAAATCATGAAAGAGATTGTGCAGGAGACCGAGGCTTTAAAAGCCAAGGGTATTACTCCGGGGATCGCCACCCTGTTGGTTGGCGACGATTTCGGCGCGAAAATGTATCGCGGCCAGGTGGAAAAATTCTGTGAAGAAGCCGGTTTCAACTACATCAATGAAAATCCTCCAGCCGATATAACCGAGGAAGAGGTTATCAAAATTGTCAAGAAGCTCAATGAAGACCCTGCCGTAAGCGGCATTCTGCCCTTGCGCCCCTTCCCCAGCCATATTGCAGACAGCGCAGTAATCAATTCCATCGACGTCAACAAGGATATCGATTGCTTCCATCCCTTTAACATGGGCAAACTGGCCCTGGGTGAGCCCACTTTCCCGCCGGCAACGCCGTCTGCGGTGATTGAGATCCTTGAGCGCTACGCCCGGGAAGTGGAAAAAGTAGACCCCAAGGATTTCTTTGAAGGAGCCGAAATTGTGGTCGTGGGCCACTCCAACATCGTCGGCAAACCTACCGCTTTCCTGGCCTTGAATCGCAACGCCACCACCACGGTCACTCATGTCTTCACCAGCATGAAGGGCAACCTGGTCAAGCATACTGCCGGAGCGGATATCCTCATTGTGGCCGCGGGCAAACCTGACCTGATTGGCCCGGACCATGTAAAAGAAGGGGCCATTGTGGTGGATGTGGGCATCAACCGGGTCAAAGTGCTTGATGCAGACGGCAACCCGGTCCTTAATGAAAAAGGAAAACCGAAGACCAAGACCGTGGGCGACGTCTCCTTCGACGCGGTCAAGGATAAAACCAGGGCGATTACGCCTGTTCCCGGTGGAGTCGGTTCGGTCACCAACCGCATGCTGATGAAAAATGCTTTGAAAGCCTGCAAGATCCATCACGGCCTGGTTTAAATTTAAAAATTATACCTGCGCCTGCCGGTCAGGCGCAGGTTTTTTTACGTGACATTGGGGACGGGGCAATTTGTCACATTTCCAACACTGAATCCTCGATTCCCCAGATATTCCTTTGTTCCTTCTAAGGTTTGTTGAGGGGCTTGTAGGCTGGGTGAGACTTCATAATTCACCTATTAAATTGATGGTAAACTTACGAAAATAACTCCCGGTTCCTGCCCCATCTAGTTTTGCCAGGTCCGGTGCGTTGTGAGATCGAGATTAGTGTGCTATAATACTTTGTAAACTGGGACATAAGTGGTGCAGTATTCTAGTTGCCGCAGCCTCTCTGAAAACGGGCCTAAAAATCCGTTGCGGGCACATCGATGAAGTTCCTGGTGCTGGCTGCCGACGCCCAGTCGGGAGCTGGTGCTGGGAGTTAAGAGGGACGGGGCGATCTACAATGGCATGTAGGCGTTGACCCTGCCTTCGCGGAGACCCAGTGCCGGTGGTGTTAAGAACAACGGCTACTGCCTGGGAAGAACCTGTATGCGGTGGCAAGCTGTGTACAGTGTAGCCTGCCTTGAGTGGAGCGGGTGGAGGAACACCACTTCTTAAACCCCCTCTGCAAAAGAGGCTAGGAGAAGGATGGGCGGCAGTGAGGAAATCTCCTAGACTGCTCTCTTCCGAGAGGCACGCCAGGGATTAAAGTGCGAGCTAAGTGGCAATCCAGCTTCGCCAGTGGCGACACGGCGAGGATAGTCTGAAAAGGGAACTGCCTGGGCGGCAACGACAGGTGACTATCCGGGAAATCCTGCTGGACCTAAGCCGCAACGTTTACCTGGCCTGCTACCACTTATGTTTTCTTGTACAGACGGCAATGATAACAACAGGAGACATGAGAAGTGCCTGTATACTGAATACTACTTGCTAAGTGGTGAGATCCTGTTGGCCAGAAATAAAAAAAATCAACGGGTGGGGCGCTGGATCGCCATTATCTCCTTCTGGACCTTCATCCTGGCGATAGTCCTCGGTTTTGTAGCCCAATTCCTCGTCAGTACCATCTATTCAATTATTCTGTCTTTTTTAATCTTGCTGGCGGTCATCTTATTGGGGATTATTTTTGATTTAATCGGTACCGCGGCGGCTGCGGCCAGAATGGCACCTTTGAATGCCAAGGCGGCCCGCAAAGTATTCGGGGCGCGCCGTTCGGTATACCTGGTCCAGCATGCCGAGCAGGTAGCCAACTTCTGCAACGATGTGGTTGGTGATATCAGCGGCATTGTCAGCGGCACCCTGGCCGCGGTAATTGCACTCCGCCTGGCCCTGTCTCTTCCCGGCGAAAGGATGGAACTATACACCGGCATATTGTTAACCGCGGTAGTGGCAGCCCTGACAGTGGGTGGTAAAGCCTGGGGCAAGAGTGTAGCCATACACCACCCCACGGAAGTGATCCTGGTAGTCGGCAAGATTCTGACTCGCCTCGAAGGGCCCCTTAACTGGATCACTCCGGCGAAGCGCAGCGGATCGAGGTGATATGAAAATATGGGCGAACTGGTACGGGGATTGGATCTCCCCGGCGACTTGAAAAAACTTTCTCCAGACGAGCTTAAAAGGCTTGCCGCAGAAATCCGGGATTATATGATCCGTACTGTGGCCGATAACGGCGGGCATCTGGCGGCAAACCTGGGCGTGGTGGAGCTGACCCTGGCCCTGCACAGCACCTTTGACAGCCCCAGGGACCGCATTATCTGGGATGTGGGCCACCAGAGCTATACGCATAAGCTTTTGACCGGGCGCTGGGATCGTTTTCCCACCCTGCGGTGCTACCAGGGTTTAAGCGGCTTTCCCAAAAGGGAGGAAAGCGAACATGATCCTTTTGGCACCGGCCACAGCAGCACCTCCATCTCCGCCGCGGTAGGCCTGGCCCAGGCTCGCGATCTTAAAGGAGAACAATACGCGGTCGTGGCTGTAATCGGCGATGGGGCCCTTACCGGCGGCATGGCTTACGAAGCGCTGAATCATGCCGGTCATATCAAGGCAAACCTGCTGGTAGTGCTGAACGACAATAAGATGTCCATCGGCTCCAACGTCGGCGGCATGGCTGAATACCTGGGGCGGCTGCGCTCCGATCCCAAGTATTTTCGCTTGAAAGCCGAATTTGAACATACGGTAAGCCGCATCCCCGTCTTCGGTAAAAAGGTGGTTAGCTCTGCCGAGCGGATCAAGGGCGGCTTGAAATACCTGGTTATGCCCGGAATGATTTTTGAAGAGCTGGGCTTTACTTATTTCGGACCGGTAGACGGACATAATATTACGGCCATGAAAAACACTTTTCGGAGGGCCTTACGCATCAAGGGCCCGGTGCTGGTTCACGTGGTTACGGAAAAAGGCAAGGGCTACGGTTTTGCCGAAGCGGCGCCGGAGCGTTTTCACGGCATCGGCCCCTTTGATATGGCCAACGGGCGACCCCGGAGCAAAAAACAAGGGCCCACTTATACTGAAGTTTTCGGACGGACCCTGGTCCGGCTGGGCGAGGAAAAACCGGACCTGGTGGCCATTACCGCCGCCATGGCCAGCGGGACCGGACTGGATCAGTTTGCCGAAAAGTTTCCCGACCGTTTCTACGATGTTGGCATAGCCGAGCAGCACGCGGTGACCATGGCCGCAGCCCTGGCTGCGGGCGGCGCCCGCCCCGTCTTTGCCGTGTACAGTACTTTCCTGCAGCGAGCCTACGACCAGATTATACACGATGTCTGCATTCAGAATCTGCCGGTGGTCTTTGCCGTTGACCGGGCCGGCATTACCGGTGAAGACGGTGAAACCCACCAGGGTCTCTTTGACCTGACCTTTCTGCGCACCATTCCGCGCATGTCCATCATGGCTCCGCGCAATGAAGATGAGCTGCAGCATATGCTTTATACCGCGGTTCACGCCGCCCCGGGGCCGGTGGCCGTGCGCTACCCGCGCGATCATGGCGAAGGGGTGGAGCTAACGGCGCCTTCCCTGCTGCCCTGGGGCAAAGGCGAACTGCTCAAGGAGGGCGATGACCTGCTGATTATCGCCGCCGGCACCCGGGCCGGCGCAGCCCTGGAGGCGGCGGAGAAGCTGTTCTGGCAGGGCATCCGTGTGGCACTGATTAATCCCCGCTTCATCAAACCGCTCGATGAAGAGTTGATCCTGACCTGGGCACGCCGCTGCGGCCGCATCCTTACCGTGGAAGACAATGTCCTGGCCGGAGGCTTCGGCAGCGCGGTCATGGAACTGCTGGAGCAAAAAGGGCTATATCTCCCGGTTAAACGATTGGGTATTGCTGATATTTTCGTGCCCCACGGCCCCCGGGCGGCGCTCCTTTCCTACTATCACCTGGATGCGGCGGGGATTTACGAGGCCGCGGCCTCTTTCGTCGGGGCGAAGAAGGCGAAAAGTACAAGGTGAAAAAGCACACGGCACCCCGGCGCCTGGATTTGCTCCTGGTGGAGCGCTACCCCGAGATGAGCCGCAGCCGCATCCGGAGTGAGATCGGGTTGACCCCCTATAATTGGAGATTATCTGCGTAATAATTTTTCTACCTTAAAATTTCATTATTTTTCATACCTAACCA
>Ga0116166_1001295_pt1 | contig 22877 bp, 21 predicted proteins | sample AD_JPNMR2_MetaG_FD_89884 | JGI IMG/M metagenome (GOLD analysis project Ga0116166, IMG submission 89884) | Active sludge microbial communities of municipal wastewater-treating anaerobic digesters from Japan - AD_JPNMR2_MetaG | ecosystem: Engineered > Bioreactor > Anaerobic > Digestate | place...
AGACAGGAAGTTGAAAAAATTCAACTGACAGTCAGGGATGAGGTAGAGAAGAACCTCTCCCATATCATCTCCCAGGAGGAGGCAGCAGCACATCTGATCGTAAAGCGACAAATTCTGAACGCCCAGAAGGATTTAATGGACCAGGTGTACAGGCAGGCACTTGACAAGATCATTACTATGCCTGAATCCTTCCATGAAGAGGCCATCACTTCCCTGCTTCGAAAGGCAAAGCAGGAGATCGCAAAGGGCAGGGTCAGCTGCGCAGCACGTGACGAAAAAATCCTCAAAAAAGTCCTGAATGAGTCTGAATTCTCTGCATACACATTCGGTTCTGTCATCGAGATTGACGGGGGTATCATCGTGGAGAGCGATGACGGACAACTGCAGGTCGATTACAGTTATCGTACATTCCTGAACCAGGTTTGGGAATCAGGATTAAAGGACGCATCAGACTGTCTCTTCGCGTAGATAACAGGGGTATAAGAAATGGTTCAGAACAGTGGCGGCCCGGCTCCGTATATCTATGTCAGTACACGGTTACGGGTCAGGAAGGCCAAACTGCTCCCCCCTGAAGAATATCAACGGATGCTCAATATGAGTCTTCCGGAGATTATTCGTCTGATTGGAGAGACAGAATACCAGAAAGAGGTTGATGAACTCGGAACTTCCTTTGAAGGTATCGATCTGATTGAAGTCGCTCTTTCCTGGAATCTTGCCAAAGAATATCAGCGTGTTATTGAACTTGCCCCCGGATCCCTCAAGGAATTTACCATGGCATACCTTCGCCGGTGGGATATCTATAATATCCTGACGATTCTTCGTGGGAAGATGCAGGGTATGAAGGAAGGAAAGATCAAGGAAGTACTCATTCCTGCCGGAAGTCTTGACCGGACCATCCTTGACCGGGTTCTGGCTGAAGAAAACTGCGAACGGGTTGCAGATGCCCTGAAGAACTGGAAGATGTATCCGACTCTTTCCGCAGAACTATCTGAGGGATGTGCAGTTGGTTCATTTGCCAGACTTGAAAACGAACTCTACAAGAGATTATATGCAGACCTTCTCAAGATTGCCAGGAGAGGGGTAAAGGGCGGAAACCAGTTTCTGAAATTTGTTCAGCTGGAGATTGATGTCAAGAACATTAAGACGTTATTCAGGATGAGAGGCGACGGATATGAAGAAGACGCTCGGGAATTTTTCATACCCGGGGCCACATTTACTCCTGAAGAATTGCAGCAGATGAATCAGATGACCACCAGGAACGAGGTCATTGATGCCCTGCTCGCACGGATTAAGGCAAAGGCAATACAGGTTGCACTGGAAGATATGAGAACAGAAAAATCAGAGCAGGAGGTTGACGCTGAACTTACCAAGACCCAGCTTGACCATATGGAGCAACTCTCCAAGATTAACCCGTTCTCAATTCATCCCATACTCGTATATCTTGAGAAGAAGAAGTACGAGGTTTTTAACCTGAGAGCTATCGCCCGTGGAAAGGAATCCCGACTGGCCGGAGATACCATTGCAAAATATCTGGTGATATAAATGGAGATCGCGGTTATCGGAAATAGCGAATTTATTCTCGGGTTCAGGCTTGCCGGCATTACAAAAACATACGCGGCAGAATCTGATGAAAAAGTTGTTGAGTATGTTCACAAGGTGCTTGATGATGGCAAGATAGGCATCCTTGTTCTCAACAGCAGTGATATGGCAAAGATTCCAGTACGACTCCGCACTACCCTCGAAAACTCAGTTCACCCAACGGTAATCACACTCGGTGAAGAGGAAGGCGGCCTGTCGATGCGTGAGAGAATTAAACGATCAGTGGGTGTTGATCTGTGGAAATAAAACGAACCAAAGGGGTTTTAAAGAGAATTGCAGGACCTGTCGTCACTGCAGTCAATCTCGACGCACACATGTATGATGTGGTAAAAGTCGGGGATGAGCAGCTGATGGGTGAGGTCATCAAGATCAAGGGTGAGGATATCATCATCCAGGTCTATGAGGATACCTCAGGCATCAAACCGGGTGAACCGGTAGAGAACACCGGTCTCTCGCTCTCTGTTGAGCTGGGACCAGGACTTCTGACCAGTATTTACGATGGTATTCAGCGCCCGCTCGAAGTACTGGTTGAGAAGATGGGTAATTTCATCGAACGTGGGGTGTCTGCTCCCGGTCTTTCCCATGAGAAGAAATGGGAGTTTAAGCCGGTCAGAAAGGCAGGCGATAAGGTTACTCCGGGCACGATAATCGGAGAGGTTCAGGAGACCAATATCGTCCATAAGGTTATGATCCCTCCCTACTGTGATGCAGGTACGATCAAAGAGATCAAGAGTGGATCTTTTACCATCGACGAGATCGTATGTACCCTTGATAACGGGGCAGAGATAGCCATGATGCACAAGTGGCCGGTTCGTCTGCCACGTCCGGTTACAGAAAAACTGAATCCGGATATTCCACTTATCACCGGTCAGCGTATTCTTGACGGTCTGTTCCCGGTTGCAAAGGGTGGAACAGCAGCAATTCCCGGACCATTCGGATCCGGTAAGACGGTTACCCAGCAGGCACTTGCAAAGTGGTCTGACGCCGAGATCGTCGTGTATATCGGGTGTGGAGAGCGTGGAAACGAGATGACAGAAGTCCTGACCGAATTCCCCGAACTCGAAGACCCAAAGACCGGGCGTCCGCTCATGGAACGTACCGTCCTTATTGCGAACACCTCAAATATGCCGGTGGCTGCCCGTGAAGCATCTGTGTACACCGGTATTACCATCGCAGAATACTTCCGTGACATGGGATACGACGTTTCCCTGATGGCTGATTCTACCTCCCGGTGGGCAGAAGCCATGCGTGAAATCTCATCCCGTCTTGAAGAGATGCCTGGTGAGGAAGGATATCCGGCATATCTTGCAGCCCGTCTGTCTGAATTTTACGAACGTGCAGGAAGGGTCAGGACTCTGAACAAAGACTTTGGGTCAGTCACGGTTATCGGTGCGGTTTCACCTCCTGGTGGAGATTTCTCAGAGCCGGTTACCCAGAACACCCTGCGTATCGTCAAGTGTTTCTGGGCCCTGGATGCAAAACTTTCACAGCGGCGTCACTTTCCGGCTATCAATTGGCTGAACTCATACTCACTGTACCTGGACACTTTAAGCCAGTACTATGACGAGCATGTCTCTCCGGAGTGGAACCCGCTCCGTACCTGGGCAATGGAAGTTCTCCAGAAAGAAGCCGAACTGCAGGAAATCGTGCAGCTCGTCGGTTCAGATGCACTACCTGATGAGGAACAGGTTACTATCGAAGTTGCCCGTATGCTTCGTGAAATTTTCCTGCAGCAGAATGCATTTGACCCGGTTGATACCTATTGTGACATGACCAAGCAGTTTGACATCCTCAAGGCAATTAGATTCTATTCTGACCAGGCATATGCAGCGCTGAAGGCAGGCGTCATCACCTCTCATATCACCGGTCTGAAGGCTAAGAATGATCTCCCACAGATCAAATATGTCAAGGAATACAAGCCAGAAATTGAGCGTATTGTCAAGGCTATGGAATCCGAGTTTACCAAACTCCGGGAGGCGGCTTAGATGAAGGAGTACAGAACTATCTCACAGGTGGCAGGTCCTCTGGTATTTGTGGAGAAGACTGAACCGGTGGGATACCAGGAACTCGTCACCCTTGTCCTTGCCGATGGATCAGAAAAACGTGGTCAGGTCCTTGATACCTCTGACGATATCGTCGTCGTTCAGGTGTTCGAGACAACCACCGGTATCGGAAAGGACACTGGTGTCCGGTTTACCGGCGAGACCATCAAGATGCCCGTCGGCAGGGATATGCTCGGCCGTATCCTCTCGGGTGCAGGAAAGCCAAAGGACGGCGGTCCGGACATTGTTCCGGAGAAACGTCTTGAGATCACCGGTGCGGCTATCAACCCCTGGGCACGTGGTTCACCACGTCAGTTTATCCAGACCGGTATCTCAACTATCGACCTGACAAATACCCTTGTCCGTGGACAGAAACTGCCAATCTTCTCTGGTTCAGGTCTGCCACATAACGAGATTGCCCTGCAGATCGCCCGTCAGGCAAAGGTTCCAGGATCTGATGAACAGTTCGCCGTCGTTTTCGCAGCCATGGGTATCACCAAGGAAGAAGAGAATCAGTTCATGGCTGAGTTCGAGAGAACAGGAGCTCTTGAACATGCTGTGGTGTTCTTAAACCTTGCAGATGATCCGGCTGTCGAGCGTATCATTACCCCCCGGCTTGCCCTGACCACCGCCGAGTACCTGGCATTTGAGCTTGACTATCACGTGCTGGTTATCCTGACCGATATGACCAACTACTGTGAAGCACTCCGTCAGATTGGTGCAGCTCGTGAAGAGGTTCCAGGTCGTCGTGGATATCCGGGATATATGTACACTGACCTTGCATCCCTGTACGAACGTGCAGGTATTATCAAGGGTAAAAAAGGGTCAGTTACCCAGCTGTCTATCCTGACCATGCCTGGTGACGATATCACTCACCCGATCCCTGACCTGTCCGGTTACATTACCGAAGGCCAGATTGTGGTCAACCGTGAACTGCACCGGAAGGGTATTTACCCACCGATTAACGTCCTGCCGTCACTGTCCCGTCTGATGAACCTTGGTATCGGAAAGGGTTTCACCCGTGAAGACCACAAAAAGGTTTCTGATCAGCTCTATGCAGGGTATGCAGAAGGTGTTGACCTTCGTGGACTGGTGGCAATCGTCGGGAAAGATGCATTATCAGACCGTGACCGACGGTTCCTCGAGTTTGCTGAGAAGTTTGAGAACCGCTTTGTCCGTCAGGGCAAGGATGAGGACCGGACTATTGAGGAATCGCTTGACCTTGGATGGGAACTCCTTGCAGACATACCGGAAGAGCAGCTGGTTCGTATTGACCGTGAACTTATCCAGAAGTATCATCCAAAATACCGCAAGAAGGCAGAGTGAGCCTCCATGGCACTGAAAGATGTCAAGCCGACCCGGTCTGAGCTGATCAATATTAAAAAGAAGATCAAACTCTCCCAGAACGGCTACAAGATCCTCAAAATGAAACGTGATGGACTCATTATGGAGTTCTTCAAAGTGCTTGAGGAGGCAAAGGACTCCAGAGGTGCTCTGCTTGAGAAATATGCCCGTGCACAGGAGATGATGGCTATCGCCAACACTATTGAAGGATCAATTGGTGTGAAGGCAGCAGCATTTTCGGTCCGGGAAAATCCGGATATCACCCTCAAGAGTAAAAACATCATGGGTGTCGTGGTTCCGGAGATTGCATCGACACAGGTCAGAAAAGGGATTGCAGACCGGGGGTACGGAGTGATCGGTACAACCCCTGTTATTGATGATACCGCAGCCGCCTTTGAAGAGCTGGTCGAGGCTATCATTAAAAGTGCAGAGATAGAGACCACGATGAAACGTCTGCTTGATGAGATTGAATCCACCAAGCGACGGGTCAATGCTCTGGAGTTTAAGGTTATTCCTGAACTTTCCGAAGCTCGTGACTTTATCAAGATGCGGCTTGATGAGATGGAACGTGAAGAATTATTCAGGCTCAAAAAGATCAAAGCCAGATCTTCCACATAATTTTTTTACATCTTTTATCAACGATTTTTGCTCATTGTCCATTAATTAATATAAACTCTTTCTTAATTAGGCAATATTTGGACTCGATTTCGATATCTTTTATCCATTTTTAGCCGTTCCGGTTCAGAATGCTTTCTTGCATCCATAGGTAATGATTATCATCAATTCGTAGGATAAATCATGAACTGTATGACACTTGTAAAAATATCAAATAAAGGACAGATCGTCATACCTGCATCATTCCGAAAGAAATGGAATCTCGAAGGAGGGTCAACGATTATACTCACAGATGATGCAGATGGCATACATATCAGACCTCTTGTCCGTCTCTCTGACCTCTCCGGGATCGATGAAGGGAAAGGATTATTGCAGAAACTTCAGGAGATGAGAGAGGAAGAAGGGGGCATTTAATGCCGGATCTGCTTTTCGACACACATGCCTTTATCACCTTGTTCGAACGACATCTGGATGGGAAATTGTGAGAGACTATGTGAGAGCCGTTGATGATAACGAATGTTCAGGTTTTATTCCAGCGGTTGTACTCACAGAGATGATGTATGTGTACATTCAACAAGAGGGGCATACTATCGCAGAACAGAGAATTGGACAGATAATAAATTCCAGAATGAAAACTCTCCCAATGGATGAAAACATTTCCCTTGTGGCAGGGATGATTAAAAAACCTGGTATCTCGTTGGTTGATGCATATATTAAAGCGACTGCATAGGTCCCCGGACTTTCGGTATTATCAGGGGATACGCACTTTGACCAGATGAATATCCAGCGAATCCGGTATCCCTGAAATTCTGGTGAAAGGAGTATGGTCTCCACCATGGGGGATTTACGCTGGATGAGATTAAAGGTTCAATTGGTGTGAAGGCAGCCACATTTCCTATTCGAAAACCCGGATATCACTCTTAAAGGTACATTATTATGGGAATCGTGGTTTCGAAGATAAAATCAACAAAAATTGGAAACGGAGTTGCAGACCGAGGATACAGAGTTGTTACGCGACTCCAGACACGTATCGCTTTTGACCCTTCGGATAAACCCCGGGATGTGAAGATATTCACGGAAATGAGATCAAAAGACCAGTATCAGGTTGAGATTTTTGGAATGTGATACGAATACTCATCTATATTTCTCGTTTCAGGATCAAAAACAATCCCAATTTCTATTAATTGTCGTTTATTAGAGAGGTATTTCTCTGAATATCCCCTGTTCTGTATTTGCTTGAGGGGATTTAAATCTCCGGTTTTGTCGATCCCTTTCACTTTAAATTCTAAGATCCAGGTATATGATGGAGTTATAACCGTTAGATCAATACGACCCTTGTTTGTAGTATCCTCCGGAATTATCTCATATCCAAGACTTGCAAGATATGAATAAACCAGACTTGCCCAGTACCCTTCAAATTGCGCAAGTGGATTTTTTCTAAACCAATCATGAGGAATAGAAGCCAGAAAAGATTTCAATTGGCGATAAAACCCATCAACATTCCCTGAACTAAGAAGGTTACGGATATTTGGAAATGATAAGGGTGTTGCATCCTTTCTGAGAAGATTGAGAATGCTCTTATGAAATGATTCTTTTACTTCCCGGTTTGGAAAACCAAGGATATACCATGTTCCCTCCTCCGGGTTACTGGTCCAGGATTTGATCGTAAGATATCCAGCCTGAAAAAGAAGGGTTTCGAGCCGGATTTGGTCAGGATCAAAAGAACCAAGCAGATCATCCCCTGCAACGAGCCCCTCATATTCCGCCGGGATCCTTGGTTGTGATTGCCAGAGTTTTAAAAAAAAAGATGGGGTACCGGTTTCAAACCAATATGGCTTGAAAAGATCTGAATCAAAATAGAGCAGAATATCAAAGGGATTATATACTGACTCACCAGTCCAGGAATACCCATTATACCATTCACGGACAAGTTTTTGATCACGTGTTGCAAACCAGGCGGAAAAATCATCCCGGATATTTTTTTCTGTGTACCCACATATAGAAGAATACCTTCGGTCAAGCGTGATGTCCTTTAGATTATTGAGTCCGGAAAAAATCCCGGTTTTAACAAATTTTGATACTCCGGTAAGAAAGACAAATCGAATATCAGAGTCTAGAGGTTTGATTATCGCATAAAAATCACGCAGGATGTCACGCATCTCAGCTGCCCGTGATGTATCCTCAAGAACATCGAGAATCGGTTTATCATACTCATCCACGAGGATGACAACCTGTTCTCCGGTTTTTTTGTGAATTTCGCGAATAATAGCGGAGAATCGACCACCTATCGTCGTTTCAAAAGGCTCAAAATCCCATTCCCTTGCCCAGGTAGAGAGGATCTCATGTATCCTGGTCTTCAACTCATCTCCAGTACGGGGAGAAGAAAGCGACCAGTCAATTTTCAGGACTGGATGTATTCTGTCCCAGTCCCAGGCAGCTTCCGGGGAATCCAGGAATAATCCGGAGAACAAATCCCGTTTGCCGGAAAAGGCACAGTGTAAGGTATCAATCAGAAGACTTTTTCCAAACCTGCGGGGGCGTGAGAGAAAAAAATATTTTCCTGATCTGACGAGTGAATGAAGAAAAGGTGTTTTATCGACATACACGTACCCACCAGTCCGTATTTCCACAAAAGACTGAATACCAATGGGTAGTTTCAGGTCAGTCATTCTTCCATTATTGTACCCGGTTTGAAGTAAATAAGTATTCATCATCCTACTGAAAGAAAAAATGGGAAAACAATCGATCTGATTAAATCAGATCATGACAGGAATTAATGTACTACCAGCTTGAATGGAACTGTGATTTTTCCGATCCAGGCATTAACCGGGGAAGTCTATGGGCACATATTCAAAAATTAAAGGATTATCTGATGTTGACGTATCTGGAAAAACCATCCTTTTAAGAGTTGATTTTAACTCACCGATTGACCCCCAGGCAGGACTTATCCTTGATGATAAGCGCTTTCGGGAACACCTGTACACGATAAAGGCGTTGGAGAAGGCAAAAACGGTCATCATTACTCATCAGAGCCGGCCGGGAAAGAAGGATTTCACATCGCTTGTATCCCACGCTCACCGTCTTTCTGAACTCCTGGGAAAACAGGTAAAATTTGTCGATGATATCTTCGGCTCATGTGCCCAAGATGCTGTACGAAGCGCAAAGACGGGCGATGTAATCATGCTGGAAAATGTCCGCTTTAATGCTGAGGAGAATTTGAAGTTATCAGGGGAAGATGCGGCAAAAACAGTTCTAATTAAAAATCTTGCCAGAATGGGTGACATCTTTGTTAATGATGCGTTTGGGACAGCACATCGATCCCAGCCAACCATTGTGGGCCTGCCGGAAGTACTTCCTGCGATAGCCGGGCTTCTTATGGAACGGGAGGTTGAAAACCTCTCACGGGTATTTCATGGTGCTCCCCGCCCGGTGACATTTATTCTTGGCGGGACAAAGGTTGATGACTCAATTGATGTAGCAAGACATGTTCTCACAAATGGCATTGCCGATTATGTGCTTGCTGTCGGTGTAGTCGCAAATATATTCCTTGCTGCAAAAGGATATGCCATAGGAAAACCCTCGATGGACCTGATTGAGCAACTCGGATACACCAGCCAGATTGAGATTGCACGAGATATCTTATCCAGGTTCAATGATAAAATCATAGTTCCTGAACACGTTGCCATAAAAAAGGAGGGAAGCAGGGTTGAGATGCATGTACGTGATATCCCCGTGGATTGTCCGATTCTTGATGTAGGATCTGAGGGACTTATCCCATGCCTTGATGTTATCAGAAGATCAAAGACCGTTGTATTAAATGGTCCCGCTGGTCTGTTTGAAGAGGCAGATTACTCGTTCGGGACCTATGAGATAATTAAAGCCGCAGCTGAAGCTGAATTTTCTGTGGTAGGCGGGGGACATACTGCTGCAGTCATCGAAAAAATGGGATATGATACCAGGTTTACTCATATATCCACCGGTGGTGGTGCATGCATCGAATTTTTAACAGGCAAGAAACTGCCGGCCATTGCAGCCCTTGAAAAAAGTAGGGAGCGGTTTGCTTAACCCGGATCTAAAAAGGCAATCGTAATTTCCTGCTGATGACCTTTGAGAAATATTCTGGATCCATGAATAATTCAAACAGTACCATCAATCATATCGCATTGTATGTAACAAATCTGGAGCGAAGTATCCAGTTCTATCAGGAGATATTGCATATGCAGGTCTATGGACCGGTTCATCTTGGGTCACGATCTGCCAGTGGGAGACTTATTGGAAAAGTTGCCGGTGGGCAAAGTCCCTTAAAGGGCATTATAGGCAGTATCTCATCACGGGCACTTCAGGATCAATATACCGATGTCGCTCTTCTCTCCTCGTCGGGGGCAGCCTATGATATTCTCCTTATCCAGAAACGGTACCCTGAAACGAACGTGACCAGATCGGTTGATGGATGTACCATATTCGGTTTTTCCTGCTTCCTGTCATCTACGGTTGATCCTGAAATCCTGGGCTGGGATCTTCACCAGGCTGAAGCTGATTTTGTCTGGGGAGACCCCGGATTTGACGGAACAATATATACCAATGACTGCCCAAATCATTCCTTATACATCCGTGAACCAGATGGCCGTATGATCGAATTACTTATGCAAACCGATACCAATCAGCCATCTTCTTTTATCACCGGTCTTTCGTCCATTACTCTGCATACAACCTATCCGGATGTAAGTAAAAAGTTTTATCAGGAAAAACTGCGGCTGGCGGTTGAGTATGACTCTGCTGCATCCGTAACCGGAAAACGGTTTATCCGGCTGAAGAATGCAGAAGGAAAAAGATGTATTCTTCTGCTTGGTCAGACAAAACCGGATGGAAATCCTGTGAAAGCAGGCGGGTATGGGCTTGATCATTTCGCTCTTACCGGATACCCGCGTTCAGGGGAGAAAAAAACCGATGCGACTGATATCTGTATGGATCCGGAAAGACTGGCAGAGCAAACCGGCTCATCATATATGAAAGACCCTGACGGTTACTGGATTGAGTGCATGTAACGGTGTGTCCGGTTTTAAGGAGATCTATGTCACTATTTTGGAAAGTTGTGGGCGGATATGGAGCTCATATAAAATCAAACAGGACAGAATTAATCATTCAGCATAAAGGTACCGTATCAGAGATACCAATTAAGGATCTTACGCATTTTCTTCTCATTGGAGGTCATACAATACAGACAGCAACCATCACATATCTCATAAAAGAAGGGGTTTTTATCTCATTTTGTGAATCAGATGGAGAACCGATTGGGTATATATCCCCCTATGATTATTCATCCTACAGCGAGATCCAGCATCTGCAAAAGACGGCAGCTCCCTATTCATATGCTCTGACCTTTGCAACAGAATCAGTCAAATCCCGTATTCTTGCTATTGAAAAATATGCGGAAGAGAGTGAAGCAGATATTCTTTTCTCCGGCGAACTTGAGATCCTGTCAGATTATTCACGAGAACTTGGGAATATGGTTCTCATTGAAGAACTTCGGAGAATTGAGCAGCTGGTCAGGGATATGTACTATGAGATCCTGGCAAGACTTATTAGTCCGGTATATCAGTTTAAACGAAGAACCAGTCGCCCATACCTGGATCCCGTAAATGCTATCTTCTCATTTGGATACGGGATGCTCTCATCAGCCTGTACCCGTTCCATTGTCGGTGGCCATCTCGACCCTGGACATGGATATTTAAGCAGGGGGAATCAGGCTCTTGTGCAGGATCTCATTAATTGCTGGAAACCGGAAATGATAGATAAGCATGTGATAACCTTTCTCAGATCAGGAAAACTATTACAAAGCGGGTATGAAAGAACGAAGGACCGCTGTCTCCTGCATGATGATGTGATTGCAGAATTAATTCAGATGTTCAAAGAAACCATAGATCAAAATCTTATTGATTCTCAAATAGAATTGCTCATTCAATCCTTATATGGGAAAGAGCAATTTTCAATTATGAAACTTTAGCCAGGATTACCACTTTTTTTAATTCCTCATCGTGAGGGATCAGGAGATCCATGTTTTACCAAAGTATCGTTTTTATTTAATATATTTTGTACTATTAACACACATCTAATATATAGCATCATATGATTTATTATATAAGGGTTGCGTTTTACAATAACGCAAAAAAATATGAGTTAAGAAAAAAAATCAGATGAAGGTAGAAATGCAGGATAGTATTTCCTGTTCAAAATCTTTCGCTATTTTGTCATCTGTTGATTCTACATATAATCTGACGAGAGGTTCTGTCCCAGACGGACGGATCAGTGCCCATGCATCTTTTCGATCGATTCTAATTCCATCCACCTGATTTAGTGTATCATGCGCAAATTTCTCCCTCACTGCTGCAAGAATCTCATCAGCTTTATCGGTATGGAATTTATGCTTCAGCATAACCGAGGGGGGAAGACCATCAACCAATGAAGAGAGAGGCTGCTTCTTTTTAGCCAGAAGAAGAACCATCATTGCTGCTGTCATACCTCCATCCCGGCAGAACTGATGATCCGGATAAATAAGACCCCCATTTCCTTCTCCTCCAAAGACAACGGGCTTTCCTTCAGCCAAAAGCGACCGCATCCGCCTGGCTACATAGATGCTGCCAACTGCGGTATAATCAACCGTGCACCCATAGGGGGAAATAACCGTCTCGATGAGGCGTGATGTGCTGACCGGAGTGACTACAATACCTTTCTTTTGAGAGCAGATAAAATCGGCAATCAGAGCAAATTCTTTATTTTCTTCAACAAAACGACCCTTATCATCAATAAACACTGCACGATCCGCATCTCCGTCATGAGCTACTCCGAATGCTGCACCAGTTGATACCACCATCTCAGCGAGTGGTGCCAGACCTTCAACGGAGGGTTCAGGTTCACGAGCAGGGAAATTGCCATCCGGATATGCATTTAAAGTAAATACCTTACACCCGATTGAGCGGAGTATTTCAGCAGTTGTCCGGTACGCCGCACCACAGCCGGGGTCAATTACAACGGTGATTCCGTCACCAATTTTTTCAGGCACTTTTCTGACCACACCTGCAATATATTTTGAGACCAAATCTCCTTCCGGAATTACAACGCCCACATCTTTCCATTCTTTCAGGTCAAAATTATATGAAAAAACACGCTCTTCTATCTCAATGGATGCTTCATCGTCCATCTCGGTCCCGTCTTTTTCAATAACCTTGACTCCGTTATATGCACCCGGGTTATGCGATGCGGTGATCACCACACCGGCATCATACCGGTTCATGACAATATACTGAAGGGCAGGAGTTGGAAGGATACCACAATCAACAACATCACATCCTGTCGCCATAAGTCCTGCTTTCATTGCATGAATCAAGGCAGGTCCGGAAGTCCTGGTGTCCATTCCGACTGCAATGGTGCCCGGCCTCATAGAGCCAACCGCCATTCCGATCTTCATGACCAGTTCAGGAGTGATAAGTTCCCCAACGATACCACGAACGCCGTTTGTTCCAAATAATTGCTTTTTCTTCTTCTCAGTCATATCCATCTTCTTGTGTTCCTGACTGAATGCCAGACTCTGCTACCGGTTCAGGCTCAGATTCCTTTTTCTTACGTTTTTCCTGCTTTTCCTTCAGCTGATCCTCACGAATCTTCAGGAGACGTGATGACGCCAGCGCAACATGACGCATTACCTCAGTTACCCGATCTTCCACTTCAATCTCATCATCAACATCTATGGAAGTGCTCTCTATCTCCATGAGAAAACGGGCAACCTCACTCACCTCAAACAATAAATCATCAAGTTCTTCAGGTGTATAAAACCCGCACATTGCCCCGTACAGAAAAGTCGCACCAGCCTTACTCACTTTTTTCTTAAATGAACTTCGTGCCTGGTTGACTGCCTGAGGTGTATATGTCCCAGTCATGAAAGGAACCAGTTCCGGGAGGTTTTTTCCGATGTATGTCATTTCAGCGCCTGAAGAGGTCTGAAAATCAGCACATAGCCGGGATATCGCCCATTCCCGGGCTGTAATAAATGTTCTCTTTCTAAGGAACTGGTTTACCTGATGATATGATGCGCCGTCAACCTTCCTGAACTTGTGATACTTGGTAGGATCCCGTGAACGGAATGGTGTTGCCATCATTGTACCTTTAGATGTGCTATACAGATAATTCCACGGAAAGGCTGTGGATGAGATATCCATCAGATTTTTTATACTGGAAAGACAACATGTATAGGGGTTGTCCCAAAGCCCAGATAGTGTAGTGGCCTATCATGTCGGCCTGTCACGCCGACGACTCGGATTCGAATTCCGATCTGGGCGTTCTATTCATTCTTGTTTTCTTCAGCATATCCGCCTGACGGTACCCGTATCTCAAATCGTGCGCCTTTTCCATATACACCGGTTTCGATGATGCCAATTCCTGTAATCGACAGTATTTCCCGGACAAGAAAGAGACCAAGACCAGTATTACTTCCATAGCCACGCTCAAATATCCTCTCCTTGAGATTACCCGGAACACCTTGACCATCATCTTCACATACAATACAGGCCGCACTTTCATCAAGATGCCATGAAAACCGTATTCTTGACAGGTTTGGTCCTCCATGACGGATTGCATTGTCAATCAGATTATAAAATACTCGTTCCAGCAGAGGATCTGCATAAATATAAAGACCAGATAGATGATTTTCAACCGTAATCCGATCAGGAATGCCGATTTCTGATGCTTTTTGAACCAGATAACCGGCATCCTTCCATTCAGGAGACTGAATGCCAAGATTCTGGTACATTCTCGTAAATTCTATCTGGTCATGAATCAGTCTCGTGGCATTATCCAGTATCTTTACAATTTCTGCCGTCTCCGGATCATCTCTGGCTTCTTTGAGGAGGGGCAGGAGGCCAAGAATGACCGTCACCCGGTTTCTGATATCATGTCTCGTGATACTTGAGAGAAGGTTTAATTTTTCATTTGTTCGCATAAGGGCTTTTTCAGCCATAATACGGGCGGTGATATCACGCATACTCTGAATGGCACCGATGATGTTTCCCTTTGAATCATAAATCGGACCTGCCATGGAGGAGAAATATTTCCCTCCTTTTCCCATTTGGGGAAATGATTCATCAGTAAACAACGAATCCCCTGATCTGCTTACATTAGGAAACATCTGAATTATGGTTCCTTCCTTATCGAGCACTGCATTCAGAAGCATCGGCCTCTTCTCACCATAGAAAGGTATTGCATACTCGTACCGTCCCCTTCCAATAATCTTCTCTTCCGGAATTCCGGTCAGTTGTTCCATAGCCTGGTTCCAGAAGATCACCCATCCATCCTTATCGATCACAAAGGTTGCATCAGGGAGACGGGAAATGACATCACGAAGTTGCCTCGCAGACTCCCGAAGAGACTCACTCTCAAGAAGTGCCTTCCATGCCAGCCGTTGTTCCGTGATATCCTGAACATTCAGAACCCATACCACATTCTGAGCAGATGAACCGGACAGTATCGTCAGATCATGAAGGGCCGGGAAGAGCGTATTATCTGATCTGATATGATCAAGCTCAAACGTGGCATGACCGGAATGCAGGGCAGTTTCCAGATATTGGAGAAAATTTTTTTTCGGGGAGGCATTTACGACAATAAATGGACTTTTTCCGATAAATACTGCAGGATCTGCTCCATGCATCCGTGAATATGCGGCATTGACATAATCAACAACCGGCCCTGTACCGGTCACAATACCAGTGCTGGTATGTTCTACGATTTCTGCAAGTTTGCGAAGTGATGTCTCAATCTCTTTTCGTTCAGATATGTCAATGGCAAAACCACGAAGACCAATAACTCTGGATTCCTGCCAGATTGGGGTTGCATACACGACAACCGGAAAAATCTCTCCATTTCGTTTCATCCCGGTAAACTCATATCCAGTAATTGATCTCCCCTGTCTAATCTCTTCCAGGGCAGATTGGAATTCGGAGTGGTTACTGGGATGTAAAAAGGTAAGGATATGAAGGCCTCTGCTCGCTTCTTCGGTGCTATACCCGGTAATATTTTTCCCCATCTGGTTTATGAATGAGATATTGCCATCCAAATCTGATTCAAAAACAAACTCAGGAAGCAGATCGGCAAGTTCCCGGTATTTTCTCTCACTCTCAATAAGCAGCCGGTTATGCTCTTCAAGTTCCATTCGAGACCGGTTTAATTCAGAAAAGATCGGATGTATCTCTTGTGCCAAGGTAGAAAACTCATCATTCCCATTCAGAAGGGGAGCCTGCATTTCTGTTCGTTCAGTATTCCGCCTCTTGATATTTTCAATAAGGGTTCGTAACCGGATGAGAACAAGCCGGTCAATAATGAGCAATGACACCCCAATAACAACAAGGCCCAGGATCATGAGGATTATTATATAAGTGACTATGGTCTCAGTCCCCTGCCTGATGATGTCCCTCGGCAATCTCACGGTAAATTTTAAAAATCCCTTGGAATCTATTGTCGGAAGATAGGTTGTTGCGGTAATATTCATATCCGACTCAGGAGTGACGATGATATCAGAATCCGTACTATCCCGGATATGGGAAGCGACTTTTTCCAGGGGTATACTCATAACCGGAGTGATTGAAAGATGAAGACCAGATATGCCAGAGAGGGTCTGGATTGTAGAATTATCAAGATATTTTACAAAAATCAGTGTTCCAACCGATGGGCCCTGATAGGTACTGGTTATGATGGGTTGAGAGGTTATAATGGCCGGGTCGTCCTGGAGAAGAATATAACCAGATTTCCCATCCAGTATCGATTCAAATGTGAAGAATCCAGGTATGGCTGATACCTGTGAAACCACAAGATCTGATACAGATTCCATATGCCCTGCAGTGGTGTTTATCTGTGTCGCATACTTCAGAGAGTTATCTTTCCGAAAAAATATCAGAATATCTATGCCAAGATTATATATTGACGCATAATTGAGGTTTTTTATGATATAATTTTCATTTTTATCCTGAACAAAGAGATATGTTTCATCCCATCGTGACCAATCCCCGGTCAGGGAGTAGATCTGATCTTTTTCATTCGAAAGGACCTTAAGCCCATTTATCACATTCTGTCTTGCATTATCTTCCTCAAACCTGGAGTAACTTTCAGTCAGAAGGGTAAATGAAAAGAGGATAATGAGAGCGATTCCCCCAAGAAGGGTCAGTCCGATTATCAGGAATGTTTTCGCCCGGAGATCCATTTGTTCCTCCTTCGGATCATTCCCCCTTCCGGGGCCATGGAACTGATGCCAGGTTACGATGGCTGCGTGATCGTAATAAATGAACCGGAATATGTACCAAACATATTCATAATCGGCCGGGCAGTTATTATATATTGTCTTTCTTCCTGAGGCTCACCTGCACACAGCCGCATATCACATTCTTCAGCGGATGTGAAAAAGGCAGCAGAAATGTCAAGGTCAGGACTCAATACCCTGAGTGCCTCACGGATATCCCTGAGGAAGAGTGCTGATCCCCTCTCTCCAATACATTCTTCAGCAGCCTGGTTCATCCAGATAATTGCATGATCCGCATTCGTAATCAGAACCGGATGAGATGAATCAGATATCTGTACCCACATCGACGGGGAAAGTCCCCCCTTTTTTCCCTCTGTTGTCTGACGGATTTTGTCACAGAGGTTGATACTGACCCTGATTGTGCTATAGAGAAGATTTGGGTTGACCGGTTTTATGAGAAAACCAAATGGCATCGAACCCATGGCTTTTTCAAAGATTTTCTTCTCATCATGGCCGGTCACAAAGATCACGGGTATCGAGAAGATATTGAAGAGTTGTGCCGCAGCCTCAATTCCTGACATTGCTCCGGGCAGGTCAATATCCATCAGGACAACATCAGGTTTTTCTGCGGCAACCTGCTCGATGACCTGTTCGCCTGAGTTCACCGGAGTATGAATCGTAAAGCCACCTTCGCGTAGGATAGTCAATAAGACCCGTACAATTATCTCATCATCCTCTACAATCAGGACCGAATTTTCAGGCATATATTCAAAACCTCAGCGGTTGGTTGCCCCTGATGGCGGGCAGCACCTGTATGTAACCGATATCATAGTTGGAATAGTCGATATAAAGTAATTCCGAGATCCTGAATTTCGCAGAATAGGTATTCTACGAAATAATTAATATTTTAGAAATGAAGAATTCTTATAAGTGGAAAACGGATATTTTTCAGAATGGATTCCCCGGTTTATCCAATATCTGAAAATGAGGAATTATTCGGAGAAAACATTGCGGAGTTATGATCTCACTCTCCGAAGGTTTGGTCAGTACCTGTGGCTGACCAGATCATACCGGGGTGACCTTTCGAAAAAGTGGGATCATAAAGAGCTCCTCCGACTTGAGACAGATGTCCGGATCACTGCATCAGATATCTCCCGGTACCTCGAATTCATCTCCTCAAAGCGTCAGTATCACGCCACAACATACAACCGTATCCTCTCATCCCTCTCATCCTTTTACCGGTTCCTTCTCATGCAGGGGGTGATTGATGCAAATCCGGTCCCCCGTGTCGATCGTCCGAAGGTAAAAGAGAAGGAACTGAAATATCTTAAACACAGTCAGGTCATGCGTCTGCTCCAGAGTATTCAGGACGAACGGGACCGGCTCATGATCAGGATTATATATGCCACCGGGGTCCGGGTCTCAGAACTCTGCACCATGAATGTCGAGGATGTTGACTTTGATGACCAGATGATCCGGGTCCTGGGGAAAGGGGGGAAAGTCAGGATGGTCTTTGTTGATGAGGAGACCCTTGAGGAGATCGCACGTCTTATCGGGAACCGACTCTCCGGACCGCTCTTCCCCGGTCAGGGAGGGAATCATATATCTCCAAGAACCGTCCAGCTTATCTTTAAAAAATACGCTCCACCAGGAATTACCCCACACAAAATCAGGCACAGCTATGCAAGTGAACTCTATCGGAGATCACGCAACCTCCGGGTCGTGCAGGAGAACCTGGGGCATGCATCCATAAAGACAACTGAAGTGTACCTGCATACCGATGTTGATGAACGCCGCCAAGTGTACCGTGAGTTTTTCCCGCTCGCAAATCTGAATCGAAGACAGATACAACAATCAGGTGTTCAGAATAATTATCAGAGAGAAGAACCATGAAAACGATATTAACAACAGATGGAAAGTGGCTGCAGGTTGATCCAAAGACTGATCCTTGGATCTTTAAGACTCCACACTCAAACGTCAGGACATCACTTGATTACCGTCAGGGGGAAGACCTTCATATTCGTACTCTTCCTGACGGAACCAGGTATTATTATCTCATCACCTGGACTGACTGGCAGCGCGAATCAAAGGAGGCATTCAGAACCCTCTCTGAAGAGGAGGTAAAGGATTTTCTTGTCCATAAAGCGCAATCAGCAGGAAAAATCGGACTTGACCCTGATATCACCGATCGGATTGAGAAATATTTTCCTGGTCTTCTGAAACAACGCAGATGAAGAACGCGGGAATTTCTATATTCTCGAAGTACGAATATGTAAAGGCAAGGTCAATCCTGCATTTCATCACTCCCGTAGTGTAGAGGTCAATCATATCGGATTTTGGTTCCGATGACGACGGTTCGAATCCGTCCGGGAGTATCTTTTTTAGTACTCCTGTTTTTCATACGTGGATGTTCTTTCGAATGATACCTTCCATTTGGGCATCCATTAACTATATACGATATATGAAGATAATCACCTATCAGCAAGAGTGCAGGACAAATTATGATAGGCATTCGATGGATAGATTTCGATCATATACCTGACCGTCTTTCAGGACTAATTGATCTCTCATATAATCTCTGGTCCTCATGGCACCCTGAAGCATGGCTCCTTTTTAAAAACCTGAACCGGCAGGGATGGAAAGAATCCATCCATAATCCGGTCAGGATGCTACAGGAGCTTCCCCCTGAATTACTTGAAGCAGCGGCATCCAATGTTGAATATACCAATCACTATGATGCGGTCATTGCCAAATTTCAGCGATATATGCTGGCAAAGAACCAATGGTTTGATGAGTATTACCCTGAGCACCAGCATCATAAGATTGCATACTTTTCTGCTGAATATGGACTTCAGCATTCACTCCCCCTTTATGCCGGAGGACTTGGATTTCTTGCAGGAGACCACCTTAAGGAGTGCAGTGACATCGGAATTCCTCTTGTCGCAATCGGGTTTATGTACTCTGATGGGTATTTACACCAGCGTATCAGAAACGACGGGTGGCAGGAGGATGTCGAAGAGAAACTGGACCGGGATAATGCACCGGTGAAACGGGTCCTTGGCAGAGACGGGAACCAGTTGATCCTTCAGGTTCCCTTTATTGCACCCCAGATTCATTTTGCTCTCTGGAGAGTTGATATCGGCCGCGTCATTCTGTACCTTATTGATACGGAAATTGAACAAAATCCACCACATCTTCGAAATATTAGCAGCCGACTGTACAGCAGTATCAATGAAATGCGACTTTTGCAGGAGATCGTCCTTGGTATTGGCGGGACTCATGCCCTGAAATCACTGGGAGTAAAATATACAGCTATCCATCTGAATGAGGGCCATGCTGCCTTTGCCCTTATCGAACGGTACCGTCAGAAGATAGAAGATGGACTCACCCCTGAAGAAGCATTAAAACATGTATATAATACCACGCTTTTCACCACCCATACCCCGGTCCCGGCAGGACATGACAAATTCCCTCATTGGATGATTGACAAGTACTTCAATGCATATTATGCCGGCATGCATATGTCCAGGGATGATTTCCTGAAAAAGGGGCAGCATATTGAAGACCCGCCAGATACCTTTAACATGGCTGCATTCTGCCTGCGAATGGCTGCGTACGCAAACGGGGTCAGTGAAAAACATGGAGAGGTTGCTCGGCGGATGTGGCATTTCCTCTGGCCTGAACGAAAACTTGATGAAGTTCCCATTGGTTCGGTTACCAATGGAGTTCATATACCCACCTGGATAAACCCCCGGCTTGTGTCTCTTATTAACCGATATATATCTCCCATCTGCCCGGACTGGTTTGACCATCATGACAAGGATTATGTCTGGGCACTTATTGATCGTGTTCCGGATGCAAAACTCTGGGAACTTCACTATGCACTCAAGATTAAACTAATCAACCGTATATTGCAGTTCAAACGCCGGGACTGGATGAAATATCAGGCTGACTGTGCGAACGTGGTTGCAGGTGGTGCCCTCATAGATCCCAATACCCTGACGATCGGGTTTGCACGCCGGTTTTCTACATACAAACGGGCAGATCTCATCTTCCAGGATCTTGACCGGCTGAAAAAGATTCTGAATAACCCCTGGAAACCGGTACAAATCATCTTTGCAGGAAAGGCACACCCGGCGGATGATGAAGGGAAACGGATACTTCAGCGTATTTACCAGTATGCACAACAACCCGAGTTTGGCGGACGGATTGCGTTTGTTGAGGATTACGGTGAACAGATTGCAAAATACCTGGTGCAGGGAGTTGACGTCTGGATGAATAACCCAATCCCTCCCCAGGAGGCGAGCGGGACAAGTGGAATGAAAGCGGCGGTGAATGGTGTTTTAAACTTCTCAATTGCTGATGGCTGGTGGATAGAAGGATATAATGGGAAAAACGGCTGGATATTTGGAAAGAACCATACAAACAATGATCGAAACTGGGAAGATGCTGCTGAAATGTACTCCCTGCTTGAAAATGAGATCGTCCCACTGTATTACGATACCGACCTTGATGGTATTCCCCATAAATGGGTTGCAATGATGAAAGAGTCTATTAAAAGCAACGCACCACGGTTTTCAGCCCGCCGGATGGTAAAAGAGTATATGCATAAATATTACATCTCCACACTATCCTGTGTGGAATGCAATACATTCAATGATGATGGTACCCCTGAGGGTATATCACAATAAAATTATTTTTCGGTTTTTTCTGAATTCGATGTTGATTCTTCTGCATCACTGATTGCCAGCTGGTACATCCAGTCAAGCAGATCAGTACATGTCTCAACATCACAATCCTCATCGCATGCAATACAAGGAATCAACTCCTGACCGGCAAGAAGACAATAGGGATCTGCCGGACCTTTCTTGGCGATTAATCTGAATGTCTTGATTCCTTCCTGCCGGTATTCAATACGCTCTACCCGGTTCGAGTCCAGGAGTTTTTTTACGATTCGTGAACATTTCCTGCTGTCAACCCCAAGGATCTTCCAGAGTTCACTTTGGAGTACACCTTCAGGTGAAGAGGCAATGATACGAAATGCATCCTCGTCCGCGGACATGGCCATCTTTAGGCTACCGGTGCGATAGACAAAATATTATTTCCCCGTATAACGAGAGTTCCAAGATTGCGACCCTTGTTCTTCCCTGTCATCTCAACGCTTTCTTCAAGATGCAGGTTCAGGTACTCATCCACTGCCACAAGCCGGCCCTGAAATGTCCTTCCTTCTTCCTCTTTCATTTCAACGGAGATCAGAGTATCAACAAGAGAATATACTTTCTTGATTGGGAGGACAATGCTGCTAACCATCTGCCTTATATAAGGCTTGCAGCCATATTAAAGATTCCTAATATTGATCTGATAAATTATTTATGAGATTTTATAAATCTCCCCAATCTTTTCAATAATGCCTTTACTTCCAATATAAATCGGGGTTTTCTGATGAGGTTTTTCAGGAATAATATCCAGAATATTTCTCTTTCCGTCAGTTATCCGGCCACCTGCCTGCGTGATGATATATCCGAGGGGGTTTGCCTCAAATAATAATCTGAGTTTTCCATTCGGACTCTTCAAAGTCCCCGGGTATGTATAGATTCCCCCATATACCAGAAGCTGATGACAATCTGCAACAAACGAACCTGAATATCGTATCTTAAATCCCTGTTGATCAAAGTATTCAATCACCTTTACATGGGCCGGGAGCCATTCATTCCTGACACCACCAGTCCCATACTGGGTTCCTTCAGGCACGGAAAAACTGTCCTTGAGAAGAAGATAATGTTCACTTTCCGGGTCCCATGCAAAACTCTGGACACCTTTTCCAACTGAAACCACCAGAACGGTCAGAGGTCCGAAAAGGGTATAAAACGCGGCACGGAGTTTTGAGCCCGGTTGCAGAACACCCCCGCTTTCATAAATCCCCACAATCGTTCCAACTGCAAGATTGGTTGATATGAGTGAAGAACCGTCAAGCGGGTCCATAACCATGCAGTATTCGC
>Ga0116166_1001301_pt1 | contig 22807 bp, 17 predicted proteins | sample AD_JPNMR2_MetaG_FD_89884 | JGI IMG/M metagenome (GOLD analysis project Ga0116166, IMG submission 89884) | Active sludge microbial communities of municipal wastewater-treating anaerobic digesters from Japan - AD_JPNMR2_MetaG | ecosystem: Engineered > Bioreactor > Anaerobic > Digestate | place...
ACCGAGAGCGACGGCGCGGACGCGTCCGCCGCCCAGGTGCTGCTGAACTTCGCCGACGAGATCGATTTCGCCGAAGGGCGTGTGGGCCTTGATCTCGATGGCGTTGTAGATCGCCGGGAGGCGGTCCTCGGCGAACTGAGCGTCGAAGGTGGAGCCGATGACTTGGGTGATCGTGCCGGGGTTGGACATGGGGGCTTCCAGAGATGACCTTTGGGGGCCCAAGCGTAGGTCCAAGCCCTCGGCAAGGCGAGTTGACGGAGGGCAGGTTGGGTTGTTGGAAGGGTGTCCGGACAGTCGACAGGCCTCGGGCCCAGCACGCCCGGCTTGGGGCGGCGTCGCCGGCGAGATTCAGCCCCGGTCGAACCGGTCTGCGGGGTCGCGTTGCTGGCCCGTGATGTCGCGGACGAACGCCTCGAACCGGCCCTGCGAGGGAAAGAAGACCGTCATGAAGATCAGGCACACCCCGACCGCGGCGAGCGTCAGCGGGTTGCCCGTCAGCAGATAGAACACGGCGCCGGCGAGTCCGATCGACTCGATGAGAGCGGCAGAAGCGATGGACTGGGCGGTGAAGGCCGTGCCGAGGCGTCGCAGGCTGTCGGCGTCGAGGCCCGCATCCGAACGCGACCCCCGATCGGCTCGGTCCTGGGCCGACTCGAAGCGTCGCCGGGCCGCGGCGGTGGAGGTCGCCCGGATGACAAACGCCATGACGATCGAGACCGGCGTCAATCCCGCGAGGATGAGCAGCAGGAAGTCCGACTGCGCGGGCGGGTTTGACGGCGCCGAGGCGGGTCCGACGTTCCGCAGGATCAGGATCGCAGCGGTGACGACGACCACGCTCATGGCCATGAGCCCAACGGCGATGCGTCCGGCGCCGACGGGCAAATCTCGGCGATCGTTGACAGGAACCCGCATCGGTCCGATCTCCGCGGCGCGATGGAACGCTCAGACGGTCTCGATTTCCTTGCACTTGGCTGCGACGGCGGCGTCACTGTCCGCCTCGTACTTCTTCAGGAGAGATTGGATTTCCTCTTTGAGCGTTTCGATCTCGTCCTCGGGGACGTGGGCCGCGGGGTTCTTGGCCAGGGCCTCCGCGTGCTTGTTGCCGTCGCGCCGGGCGTTGCGGATGGAGACCTTGCACTCCTCGCCGAGTTTCTTGCAGTGACCGACGAGCTGCTTGCGCCGGTCGCCCGTGAGCGAAGGCACGGAGAGGCGGATCTGCTTGCTCTCGACGATCGGGTTCAGGCCGAGTCCCGCGGCCTCGATGGCACGCTTGATGTCGCCGACGGCCTGAGCGTCGAAGGGCTTGATGAGGATCTGGCTGGGCTCGGGGATGCTGATGGCCGCGATGTTCTTCAGGTCCTGGGCCGATCCGTAATAGTCGACCTTCAGGAACTCGACCAAGGCGGTGGAGGCGCGACCGGTCCGCATGCCGCGGAGTTCCTTCTTCAGGTACTCCAGGGCCTTGGACATGGCTTCTTCGGTTTCGAGGAGAATCTCGTCGGGTGAGGTGGTCATGGCGTCAGGAGGATAGTCGCGGGCGCCGCGGGGGGCGTGGAGCGTGCCGGGGGCCGGCCCCGGGCGCGTGGGCGCGGCGTTCGACGGGCGATTCACGGAACAACCGGATACTCCCGGGCCCCAGTCGGTAAAGTGTGCGTATGAGGCTTGGAAAAGGGCGGGGCGCCGGATCACCACACAGGGACTTTCAAGCGAGGGTTGCATGAGCAAGTCGATCAGCAGCGTGGCGAGTGCGGGTTCGTGGCCGGCGCGGGGTCGGGGGGCGCGCCGCGGCGGGTTCTTCGCCTCCGCGCTGGGACTGGCGATCGCCGCGGGCGTGTTGAGTGCGCCGGCGGCGGCGTGGGCCAAGCCCGAGCGGGGCACGGACGGAAAGGTGAAGGAGGCGGGGGTCGGGCTCATCGAACTCGAAGAGACGCCGCTCGAGCGCCCCTCGGCGATGAGCGTGCTCTTCAAGAACGCCGGCGGCACGACGCTGCGCGGCCTGATCGAGAAAGTGCGGGGCGTGGAAAAGGACCCGTCGATCGACGCGCTGGTCATCCGCCTGCGCGGCGCGGGCCTGGGCGTGACGCAGGTCGAGGAACTCGGGCAGGCGATCGGCCGCCTGAGGGCCTCGGGCAAGAAGGTGTACCTCTTCAGTGAGTACTACTCGACACCCGAACTGCTGCTGGGCTCGTATACCGACGACGTGATCATCCAGGACGGCGGCCCGGTGAGTTTCCCGGGCCTGTACATGCAGGAGATGTACCTCGCCGACACGCTGGCGTGGGCGGGCGTGAAGGCCGACATGATCCAGGTCGGCGACTACAAGGGCGCGAACGAGACGATGGTCAACGCCGCGCCCAGCAAGGCGTGGGACGAGAACATCTCGGGGCTGCTGGACAGCATGTACGCCCACGTGCGCGACCGCATGAAGGAAGGGCGCAAACTCAACGATCAGCAGCTCGACGAGGCGATGCGTCAGGCGTGGATGGCGAGCGAGACGACGGCCAAGAACGTCGGGCTTGTGGACACCATCGTGGACCTGCCCGGGCTTGGCGAGCACCTGGAGGGCAGGCTCGGCGCGCCCCTGGCGTGGACGAACATCCTGAAGATCGACGAAGAGGACCGGGGGCTCAACGTCTCGAGCCCGATGGCCCTGTTCGCCCAGCTCGCGCACCCGGCCCAGCGCGAGACGATCCGGGACACCATCGCGGTCGTGCACGTCGACGGCCCGATCGTCGACGGCGAGAGCACATCGGGCGGATTCTCGGGCGAGAACCAGGTCGGGTCGTGGACGCTCCGACGCACGCTCGGCGAGATCGAGGAGGACGACAACGTCAAGGGCGTGATCGTGCGCATCAACTCGCCCGGCGGGTCGGCGATCGCCAGCGAGATCATCTGGCAGGGCGTGCGCCGCGTCGCCGCGAAGAAGCCCGTGTGGGTGAGCGTCGGCTCGATGGCGGCCAGCGGGGGGTACTACATCCTCTCCGCGGGCGACAGGGTGTACGTCAATCCCTCGAGCATCGTCGGGTCGATCGGCGTGGTCGGCGGGAAGATGGCGCTCGCGGGGCTGTACGACAAACTCAAACTGCATGTGGTGAGCCGCGCGCGCGGGCCCGAGGGCGGCACCGCCGGGCTGCTCGCGTCGCCCGAGCCGTGGACCGAGGAGCAGCGTGCGCTGGTGCGCTCGAAGATGACGGAGACCTACGACCTCTTCACCAAGCGGGTGTCGCAGGGCCGCCCGGGGATCGACCTCTCCAAGACCGCCGAGGGCCGGTTGTTCACCGGCGAGCGGGCGGTGCAGCTCAAGATGGCCGACAAGGTCGGCGGGCTGGAGACGGCGATCGACGACCTCGCCGAGCACCTGAATCTGACGGGCGGCGACTACGACGTCTTTGACTACCCGGCGCCCAAGGGCCTGGGCGACGTCATCGGCGAGATGCTCGGGTCGATGGCGCAGGCGCCCGACGTTCGCAGCGGCGCCGCGGCGGCGCTGCAGGGCGGCCCGGGTTCCAGCCCGGCACGCGACATGTGGCTGAGCGTGGTGCGCGAGGTCGTCGGCGAAGAGGCCTGGCCCAGCGTGCGCGATCAGATCGGCGCGCTGATGCAACTCCGCAAGGAGCCGGTCATCCTCGCGAGCCCGCACGCCGTGATCGTGAAGTAAACGCCGCCCCCCTCTCGGCGTCAGGAGACCAGCGAACCCGGGGCGAGCGGCGCCTCGGGCTGGAGCAGGATCACCTTGCGCTCCACACCGGGCGTTGCGGCGGCCGCATCCTTGGGCATCTCGCTCGCCGCCAGGAGCATGCCGCGCGAGTCCTCCCCGCGGATCTTGCGCGGGGCGAGGTTCGCCACGATGATGATGTACTTGCCGACCATCTGCTCGGCGGTGTAGTCGGCGCGAATGCCCGAGCAGATCTGGCGGAGCGTGCCCGAGCCGTCGTCGACCTGCAGCTTGAGCAGTTTGTCGGCGTTGGGGTGGTTCTCGGCGCTCACGACGCGCGCGACACGGAAGTCGACCTTCGCGAAATCTTCGAACGTGATCTCGGGCTTGAAACCCGAGGCCGAGGCGGGGGCGGAGGCGGGGGCGGGGGACGACGGGGCCGGGTTGGACGCGGGTGAGGTCATGGGGAGCAAGCGTAGGTCCGCACAGCGCTCCCCTGCTCGTGACGGCCATTCCCCTACGGTGCAGCGCGGATCATGCCCGCGGCGGGCGCTGCGCCCGGTTGTTCCGAGGGCGCAGGCGGCCCGTCGGGCGCTTGGCGCGCGGGCTTCGAAACGGGAACGGGCGCAACCCACCCGTCACGCCGATAGAGCGTGAGCGAGGGGTCGACGTTCAGCGTCAGAGCGATTTCCTCGGGATCGAGGTCGCGCAGAGGGCGGCCCCCGTCGACCAGCGTCTGTGCCACCCAACTGCTCTGGATGCCCTCGAGGACCGCGGCCTCGAAGCGCAACTGGTAGAGAATCTCGAGGTACGAGAAGTTCGGGCCGGGGTCGCCGCCGCAGGACGGGCACAGCGACACCCCGCCGGGCCCGCGGATGAAGCGCCGGTTGCGGCACTCGGGGCAGATCGGGTTGTTCTGCGCGATCTGGCGGAGCCGGTCCGCCTCGCCGGTCAGGCCGCCGGGGCTGAGGAGCCGCTCGTACCGCAGGAACAGGTCGTGCACCGCGGGCTTGTCCATGATCTTGCCTGCGCGGCGGCCGTCGCCCGCGCGCAACAGTTCGAGCGACGACACGAGTTCGATGACGGGCTGGTCGGGGCTTTCTGTCGGCGCCGCCGGCGCGCTCGAGTCGGGGACGAGCAGCGCATCCGGGTCGACCGCCGCTGCGACCGCGCGCAGCCACCTCGCTCGCTCGCTCGCTTCGCTCAGGTCCGCCAGGAGCAGAAGTGCCGAAGGCCCGAGTCGCGGGTCGGCGGCGCGGAAGTCCTTGCGGTTCTGGGAGCCGCGCCAGAGCTCGAACGCGAGCACGCAGAGGCGCTGCGCGGTCTGGCGGGCGGCGGCCCGGTCCTCGGGTCGAGAGGCCGCGGCGTCGGCCATCTCCTCCGCCAGTTCGAAGTACTCGCGCGGGCGGGCAGGGTCGAGGCGTGAAAGCCGCGCGGTCCACGACGCGAGCGGGTCGGTCGGCGGCGGAGAGTCGGGCGCGGCGGCGGGAGCGGCGCGAGAGGCATCGGGCGCGGGCGTCGCGCCGGGCGCTTTGCCGGGAGCGGAAGGCTGCGCGAACGCCCGAGCGCCCAGCAGCGCGACCGCGATCAGAACTGCCACTTTCGGCGCAGCGCGCGCTCGCATGGTCATTGCGTCACCCCCGGGTCTTCGAGCCTCAGGAGCCACAGGCGGGCGGCCGCCCGCTCGGCGGCGTACAGCTGCTCGTACACATGCGATGCGGTGCGTCGCGACTGGGCCAGTTCATCCAGCGCCGCCGCCGCCGATCTGCTGCGGCTGGTTCGCTCCGCCGAGACGACATACGCCATCGCCTCGACGAGGCTCGTCTGCTCGGCGGCGAAGGCTTGAACGGGCCCGACGGCGAGCGAGCGCCGGCTGTCGGCCCGCCGGTCCAACTGGTCGAGCGTCATGCTCCAGGACGGGTTGAACGCGGAGCGTTCGGCCTGTTGCCGCCAGCGGGCCCGCACGGCCTTGACGCCACGCAGGGCATCCTCAGCCGCGGCCGCGCCGCCGGAACCTTCTTCCTCGGCGAGCGCGAGGTAGGCCTCGGCGATCCGCGAAGCGAGGTCGTCCTGCCACCCCTCGGCGCTCGTCGAGGCGAGCAGGCCCATCAGCCGGCGCAGGATGGCCCGGCGCGCCTCGTACTCCCAGCGCGGGTCGCTCACCGCCGGCAGTCGTGAGAGCGTCACCTTCTCGATCATCTCGGAGATCGATCGAGTGCGCGGCGCACGGGGCATCATCTGTAGGAGACCCTCGAGGATCTCGGGCTCGTTGACCTCCTGCTGCACCAGTTTCTGGGCCGCGAACTGCACCTGGAACGGCACGCCGGTGCATGCGGCTTCGACGAGGGTCTGGGCATCGGCGGGCGAGAGCGGGCGCGGCGCCTGGTCGAACTGGCGGAGCGCTTCGAGCCGCAGCGGGATCGATCGCTCGGCGGTGAGGAACTTCTCGGCCCAGACCCCGTCGGACGTGCCGGCGTTGCGCTGACCCATGGAGGAGATGCCGGTCGAACGTGCCGCCCCGCCCGCTCGCGCCGGCGCGGACGCCGAGCCCAGACGCGACCCGCCGGCGAGGTACTCCTCCGGGATCGCGGGGTCGGGCTGTTCGAGCAGCCTCGACGCCTGCGCAAACTCGCCCGCGAAGATCGCGTACGCGGCCTGGTTCAGCCGCACCAGCGCGACCGTGTCGTACAGCCGCAGCACCGGGTCGCGGGAGACGCTCGTCCCGTTCTTCGGCGGGTCGACGCGGCGTTTCACCTCCGCCCGCCACTGATCGAGGAGGCGGAGCCGGTCGTCGGTCGCGGCAAAGCCCCACGCCTGCGCGTACAACTGGCGGAGACGCACCCGGTCGTCCTCGCCGGCGTTGATCGGCAGGACCATGGTGCTGTCGACACCCGGCGCGCCAGACTTGGAAGCCAGCAGACTGGTCAAGACGCGCAGATCGCTCGGGGTGATGCGTGGATCGCGGAACCACTCGATCAGCCTCGCCCGTGCCAGCCCGCCGGTCTCGGCGGTTGAGCCCGTGTTGGACGGTGGCGCCGGGGTCGACTCTCCGGCGGGCTTGCCGTCGGCGTTGCTCCCCCGCCAGCGGAGACGGAGCGTGAGCGTTTCAACCGCCGCGTACACCGCGACATCGTCGGAGGGATCCCGCTCATTGAGCAGCGCGCTCTCCAGCGCTTGCACGAGAAGCCGCTCGCTGACGAGCGTGTCGGGCTTGGCGAGCGCATCGAGACAGACCAGCCAGCGCTCGATCGCGAGGCGCACGCCGGGGACTGTGGAGTCCGTTCCCGGGGCACCGCCGGCCACGGCGGGAGCGCCGGACAAACCGGCCAGGCGCGCCGCCGGGTTCTTCAGGATCGCCGGCGGCATGAGTTCGAGCGCGGCGAGAGCGCCGGAATCAAAGGTCGTTTCCGCGGCGGCACGCCCCGGGCCCAGCGCCTCGTTGAGCGCCAAAGTGCAGGCGGCCTTGAGCGGGCCCGCGAGTTCTCGCTCGCGCGACAGGCGCGCAAGCATCCCGACGCTCCACGCGCCGCGAGACACCTCCTCCGCCGGGATCACGCTGACGTGCGGGTCCCGCCGCTCCGCCAGACGGCGGGCGTCCGAAGCGATCTCGTCGATCACCGCGCCCGCCAGTTCCTTGTCGCGGGCCGGTCCCGAGGCGAGCGCATAGATGACCTGCACGCAAGCCTCGGTCGCGGCGACGTTGACGCCGGGATCGACGGCGAACCAGTGGTCGCGGAGCACCAGCCGAGCCTGGAGCAACTGCGACTGTGCCGCCGCGGGGTCGGCGGCGGCGGACTTGGCGGCGTCGCGGAGGCGCTTGATGACCAGCGGGATCTCGACGTACGCCACGCGGGGCGCGACCTGCAGCGAACGGACCGGCACGCCCGCGTCGTCGGTCGCAGAGTTCGGCTGGGCGGCGGCCGGGACCGAAGCGGCGGTGGGGTTGGCGGGCGAGGCGCCGGGGGATCCGGACGCCGGCGCCGAGTTTTCGCCGTCCGCCGATGTGGAAGAGCCCGCCGGCGCACCCGGCTGCGTGCCGGGCTGCGTGCCCGCCGGGCTTGCGCCGATGGACGCGGCGGGGGAGGCCGGGTTCGCGCCCGCGCCGCTCGGAGTGCCGGGGGCCGAGGCTGTCGTGTTCGCGGCGCCTCCGCCGCCGCTGCGCGGCCAGAGCAGCACGAGCGCCGAGAAGAACCCCCCTACCACGACCAGCACGACCACGACCAGCACGGCGACCGCGATGCGTTCGCGGTTGCGCGACTGGCGCTCCTCGTAGGCCTGGAAGACCTCGGAGCGGCGCCGGTTCCACTCCTCGTCGAGCATGCGCCGGCGCCGGTCGAGGTCGCTCTCGCTTGCGGCGGGCTCCGGGCTGAGCGGGATGGCCGCCCGTTCGCCGGAGCGCCCGCCCGCTCGCGGCTCCGACTCCGCACCGTCGTCGGAGTCGATGGCGCGGAGCGTCATCGTGTCGCCCAGATGGTCGGGCAACGGCTCGCTCAGGTCGAACGTCGTCCGCTCGTCGGAGGCGACGTCATCGCGCATGATCTGCGAGAAATGCTCGGCGAGCGCCGCACGCATCATGGGGTCCAGCAACTGGCTGCTGGCGTTGTGGAGGAGCAATCGGACCTGGTCGGCCTCGTGCGATTGGGCCTCGGGGTGCTCGATGATCTGGTCCAGCCGGTCCTGCAGCGCGCGGTCGATCTGCACCGCCGAGCAGCGGCGCGGATCGACCCCCAGAAGCGAGAACGGCCCGAGCGCCAGCGCCGCTTCGCCCAGGAACTTGCGGACCAGGTCCTTCTGCGCTGGGGTCATCGGCGGCCTCCCCCGTCGGGGACGGTCGACGGTGCGGGGGGTGCCGAACCCGTGCCCGGCGTGGAGCCGACCGTGCCCGGCGCGGTCGGCGTCTGCGCCACCTCGGCGTCGAGTTGACGGATCCGCGATCCGAAAGGCTCCGGGCCAAAGTCCGGATAGAGCGCCTTGTGCTGATCCAACTGCGCCCGTGCGCGTTGCGGCTCGACCTTCGCGAGCAGCCGGATGAGGTTGTACCGGGCCTCAAACCACGGCGTCTGTCCCGTCGAGGCCGCGGCCAGGCGCATGCTCCAGCATTCGATCGCGCGGCGTGTGTCGCCGGCGGATTCCGCGGCCTCGCTGAGCCGGATGAGCGAGTCGAGGGCACGCGGCTGTGCACCGAGCACGCTCTGATCGAGGCGGATCGAGAGGTCTCGCATCGGCGTCTCGCCCGAGGCTTTCCACACGACGAACGCCGCCTCCGCGACCGACGAGAACGCCGCGAGGATCGACGGATCGGCCAGGCGGGCCGGATCACTCCCGAGCCGCTCCACGACGCGGTACCCGTCCCGCGCGAGCGATCGCGCCTCCTCGATGTTGTTGTCCTTGGGCGCGGCGCGGTAACGCAGCAACGAGCGGCGGTAGATGGACCGCTCGGCGGCGTCGATGAACTGCAGGACGCGCGGGCCCATGTCGTCGAGCGTCTTGAGGTCCGCCTGCGCCGCCGCTTCATCGCCCGAGTACAGGTGGATCTGCAGGCGCCGGAAGGCCAGCTCCCCCTGGTGCTCGGTGAGCGAGAGGCTCTGGTGCTGCGCCACGCCCTCGAGCGTTTCGAGCACGCTCTGGGCCCGGCCCGGGTCGGGCGTGTCGCCCGAGAGCAGCGCGTCGAGCATCTGACGCGCCAGCAGAACGACGCGCTCGCCGGCGGCTTTCTGCTCCGCGGGGTCGGAGTTCTCGACGACGATTCGTCGATCGATCGACAGCACCTCGTCGGCGACCTGCAGGAACTTGAGCGATGCAACTTCTCGCTCCGTTCCGCGCGCGTTCCGCACCCGGTCGTACAGCGCCCGCGCCAACTGCCGCCTCGCCGCGGGGTAGAGGGCCGAGTCAGGGCTGACGTTCGCCAGGACGCGCACCGCGTTGTCGGGTGACAACAGGCCGGAGGAGATCTGCATCAGCAGCAGACGCCCCGCGCGATCGGACTCGGGGAAGGTCTTGAGGAAGAGCGCCGCGCTCTGGTCGCGTCTTTCGACGGTGGACTTGTCCGCGCCGACCAACGCCGAGTCCTGACCCTTGATCGCGCGTTCGAGCGCGAGGATCGAGAGCCACAGCGCCTCCTCCGCGTCCTTGGATTTCGGGGGCGCGATCTCGAACGCCTGCCGGAAAGCGTCGGCCGCGGGGATCATGCGACCGGCGAAGAAGCGGGCACGCCCCAGCGCGGTCGCGGCGCGGGCGCGGTCGGCGCGGTACTGGTCGGCGTCGGGCTGGTTCACGGCCGCCTCGAGCAGGTCGGCGGCGTCGGCGTACGCGGCGCGGAACTTGGTGGAGACAGCGGGCTCCTCGGGGTTCTCCTGCGAGGCCTGGTGCTCCGACCGGGCCCGGTCGTAGGCCTGAACACCCCGGACGTAGTGCACGATGAACCCACGCTCGCCGATCGGGGTGGTGCCGAACTTGTCGACCAGGTCCAGGACGTGCGCCACTTCGCCCCGGGCGACGAGGTCCGCGAGCGCCACTTTCGAGAGCGTCTCGATGACGTCCCCGGCGTAGCGCTTGTCAGCATCGAGCGTCACGACCGCGAGCAGGCGTGCCGTCCAGACGGGCAGCGGTTGGACCGAAGGACCGCCGCCGCTGCGATCGCTGTTGCGCGTCCTGCGAATGAGCAGTTCCAGGTCGGGCCAGCGCTTGGTGCTCGCGAGAACGATGATGCGCCGCGAGAGGAGTTGCTCGCGGACGGCGGGGGGCAGATCGTCGGCCTGGTCGACGGCGTCGACCCAGCGGAGCGCCTCGGCGTCGTTGCCGCGCAGAGCGGCGCAGAGCGCGCACCCGAGCGCTGCGCGGGCCACGTGCTCGTACTTGAGCAGGGCCGGTTGCAGCTTGTCGAGGCTGGGCACGCGGTTGTTGGGCGTTCCGACCACCCAGCCAAAGGCCTTCATCGCCTCGAGCGCCGGGGCCGCGTCGCCGCTGAGCATCGCGAGGTAGTAGTCGCACCAGCCGGTGTAGTAATAAGCGAGCGAGCGCAGGCGCCTCGCCTCGCCGAGCTCGGCCTGCAGCGCCGGGTCGTCGATGCCGGAGTTCTCGCGACGCTCGAGCGCATCCACGCGGGCGTGGAGGCGCGTCGCGATGTCCCTGAGTTGGGGCTCGAGGCCCGAGAGCGTCGCCTTGGCCTGCGCCGCCTCGTCGGCGCTCGCCAAGCGCATCCGCGTTCGCTCGGCAGAGTCTTCCGCTCGCAGATAGAGGGCCTTGGCGAGGTTCAGACGCAGCTCGAACCCGTCGGCCTCGGGAACGAGCTTCAGCAGTTCTTCCGCCTTTGCGCCGATCCGCGTCCGTTCGTCGGCGGTCGCGGCGTTCTGCAGAAGTTCAACGTACAGTCGCGCCAGGCGCTCGGCGATCGCGACACGCTGATCGCGCGGCGCCGAAGAAAGCCGTGCGAGAAGGAAATCCGCCCGCAGGCCCGTCAGGTTGAGCGATTCGAGATAGGCCTCCAGCGCATCGTCGGGCGAGTTGCCGGCGGCGGAAGACGACTCAGGCTCCGGCGGCGGCGGGAGCGAAGGGGCCGTCGGCGGAATGCTGGGTTGTGCCGGTGGCTGCAGCGCCGCCGCCGCCCCGGCCCACCATGTAACGCCGGCGACCAGCGCACAGACGGCCGCCCGAGACCAAGTGCCCCGACCGTCCCTGCCTCCGTGCTGGTTGCGCTCACCCTCAGCCATGTCGATGTCGAGTCTTCTCAGATCGGGAAGCGGCTCCGAATGCCGCGTCGTTGTGCTTGGACGCTCCGACCGCGTTCAGGGCTTTGCGCCGATCTCCCGCAGGCGGTCCCAGTTCCGGGCGGGGTGCTGGGGGTAACGCTTGAGGAGTTCCTTGACCAAGACACCGGCGGACGCGTGGTCGTTCAGGTCCTCGAGCGTCACGGCGGCCTCGGCGATCGCCAATCCCGAAAGGTACGGCTCCTGGGCCGCGAACCGCGCGGGCACGTGCAGCAACTCCAGCACGCCGCGGCGTTGGAGGTCCGCGTCGCCCTCGGAGATGAAGGAGCGGCCGATCGCGGCTCGCACCCAGGCCTCGAGCCAGGGAGGGGGATCGGCGTTGGGGCGTTCGAGACGCCCGCGCAGCGCGGCGCGCGCCGCATCGCGCTCGGACGCATCGCCGATGCGGGCCACCACTACGTCGCGGACCAGTCGCAGGCCCTCGCTCGACGTCGCACCGGCGACGGCGGGCGGACGTTCAACGCTCAGGCCGGCCTCAAACCGCATCGCGGCGAGGTACCACGCGCTGAGTTCGCCCAGCGAGGGCGCCTTGGTGATCGGTGCGCTCGTGTAGCGTCGGAACTGGTCCGACTGCGCCAGCGCGAGAGTCGCGGGCTCGGCGATGAAGATCGGCGGGACCATCGGCGCCAGCCCCGTGGCTTCATCGATCACCGCGGGCGCTTCGAGCGTGCCGCCGATCCACTCGGGTTGAGCGGCGGCGACCTCCGGCGCGGGCGCGGTCCAGGTCCGCGCGACGTTCGGCGGTCCGAGAGAGGCCCACTTGACCCACTCCATGTACGCAACTGTCGCGGACGCCTGAGCGCCGCGCGCCAGGCGGCAGCGCAGCGCGCCCTCCGCGATCGCGACCGGCGTCGGACCGGCCACCGGCGCGCTCCCGGCGCCCGCGGTCGCGGACGCCGCCTGCTGGGAGACGATGAGCCCGAAAAGGTCTTCGAAGATCGGTTCGGCGGCGGGCATGTCGCCCCGCTCGAGACGCGCGGCCGCGCGCCACAGCAGCTCGGGAACACGGGACGCGACCGCTTTGTCGCCCGCCCCGGGAGTGCCGAACTCGGGTAGAGCCTGCTCCTGCGCGAGCCGTTCGTAACTGATCAGCACCTGACGAGGGCGCGGCATGCCGGGCGCCGCGGCGGGCGGATCGACCAAGAGCCCCGCCAGCGAACTGCCGACGGGTGTGCCGGGGACGGGCTTGGAGCCGTGCCGGAGGGCAACGTCAGCGTGAGCGGCGGGCCCGAGGGCCCCGACGGCCAGGGCGATCGACAGGTGGCGCACGCCGGGGTGGACGATCACTTCGGGCCCTCGACGTGGTGGTATGTTCCGCCGGAGTCGGTCGCGATCTTGCGCATGACCTCCTCGGCGCCCTTGTTGACGAACGTCATCGCGTGGATGGGGACCTTCTTGCTGCCCTTGTTGTGGAGGGCGATCAGATCGGCGACCGAGGGGTCGAACTCGCCGTCGGTCATGAAGTAGATCGCGTCGGGCGCGGGCTTGATCTGGAAGACGCGCTCAAACCCGGACCACGGCTGCGTGCCGCCGGCGGCCTCGAGGCGGTAGATGGCGTCCAGCCCCCACTTCTTGCCCGCCGCCGTGGCGACGGTCCAGCGCTCCTTGCCCCCGAGGTCCGCGGCGTCGGAGGAAAAGAGCACGACGTAAAACGACATGTGCTCCTGCAGACCGTTAATCGACTCGCCGAGCTCGATCTTCATGGCCTGCATCTTGGCGCCCTGCATGGATCCGGAAACGTCCAGGATGTAGGCGAAGCGTGAGCCCTTGGCCTCCACACCGAAGAAGGAAGCGCCGCCGCCCGCGCCGCCGGAACCCAGACCCTTGCCGTCGCCGATATCGCCGCCGCCCGCGCCGCCGAGCCCGTCGCCGATGGGTCCGAACCCGGGGCCGGAGCCGGGGGCGTCGTCGCCGCCGGGGCCGGTGTCGATGCCGGGCATGGTGATGTCGGGCAGGGGCACATCGCCGGTCGCGACAGAGGGGGTCGTCGCGTCGAGCGTGGCATCACCGATCTCGGTGAGTTCGGTCTCAGGTGAGAGCGAGAGGATGAGTTCGCCTTCGGGCGCGCCGCGATCGCTGTGCGTCGAGACGAGGCCGACGGTGACGACCGCCGCGAGAGCCACGAGCGAGACGTGCAGGAGCAGACTGGTCGCGCTGGCGAGCACCGAAGCGCTGACGAACCACTTCCGCAGATGGGCCACCAGCCCGCCGGGGTGCGGCGCGAACTCGCCGGACACGGGCGGGATGCTCCGACCCGAGGGGCCGGGTGCGTTGCCGGGCATGGGAGGAAGAGTCGTCATGGTTCCTTTGATCGACCCGATCGCGGGATGGGTCCAAGCGCTCGGCGACGCGGGGCCCAACGGAGTCTGTACGAGTCTAACGCCTGACCCCTGCCCCGGGTGCGGCGTCGAACGACGGATTGGGCGCTCCGCCGCTCGAAGGGACTATCCGCCGCCGCCCGCGGGTCGGTTCGGTTCACGCCCGAAGCCCTATGCTGGGGTGCCCGGACGTGCGTTCGCCCTGTACGCGTCGCGGCGACCGCCGGGGACCGGACCGAGGGAAGAAGGAACACCCAGCCCATGCCAGACACCGCCGCTACGACGCCATCCGGGGTTCGATCAGGCGCCAGCACGGGCAGGCGCAACCGCCCGCGTGTGCTGCTGAAACTCTCGGGCGAGGCGTTCTGTGCTCCGGGTGGGTTCGGGATCGAGCCGGGCGAGCTGGCGGCGATGGCCCACGAGATCAAGGACGCCTTCGAGGTCCGGGGCGGGGTCGACCTGGCGGTGGTGGTGGGCGGCGGGAACTTCGTGCGCGGGGCGAAGTTCGCCAAGATCGCGCACATCCACCAGGCGACGGCCGACCACATGGGGATGCTGGCGACGGTCATCAACGGGCTGGCGCTGAAGGAGGCGCTCCTGCACCTGGGGGTTGAGTCGCGCGTCATGACTGCGATCGATGTCCGCGCTGTCGCCGAGCCGTTCATCCGCGGGCGCGCGCTCCGGCACTTCGACAAGGGGCGCGTGGTGATCCTGGTCGCCGGCACGGGGAACCCGTTCTGCACGACCGACACGTGCGCGGCCCTTCGGGCGATCGAGCTCGAATGCGACGTGCTCATGAAGGCGACCAAGGTCGACGGCGTCTACACCGCCGACCCGAAAAAGGACCCGACCGCGAAGCGTTACGACCACTTGACGTTTACCGAGGCGGTCAGCAAGAACCTCGGCGTCATGGACATGACGGCCCTGACCATGTGCCAGGAGAACAACGTGCCGGTACTCGTCTTCGACTTCAAGTCGCCGGGCAACATCCGTCGCGCGATCGAGACGCGCGACTTCCGGCCGGGGCACCCGGGCAACGTCGACAGCGGCGTCGGGACGCTCATCACGCCGGGCTGAGCCGGAAGGCTTCGAGGCCAGAACGGCTCAAACCCGGGGTGCCCAGGGCTGAAGCCCGCCAGCACAGAGATCGGGGGGCGGATCAACGCGAAGGCGCGGTTCCCTCGCGCGGACGGTCCTCACGCGCGAAGGCCAGCGTCGGGCCGGTCGAGACGGCCTCGCCCGCGAGGGGAGAGAAGCGCGAGCCCGCCAGGCGCACGCGCTCGTTGGCCCAGCCGCCGGCGCGCCGGGGAAGCAGCGGCAAAGCGCCCAGCGCCACGACTGTTACCACGATGTTCGCCAGGAACATCGCCAGCGGCGACGAGAGGCTCACACCGATCGAATCCTGGTAGCGGTCGCCCAGGTGGACCATCACCGAGACGACGACGACGTTGATGAGCGCCAGCGGGATGACGCTCTGCCACGCGACCTGCATGACCTGATCGAAACGCAGACGCGGAATCGTCCAGCGGACCATGATCACCAGGAAGATCATGAGCAGCGTCTTGGTCACGAAGCAACCGAACTTGAAGAGAGCCGCGTACCACGCCGTGTTCTCCGGAGAGAAGACGTGCCCGGCGTCGCCGCCGATCAGGTCCAGCGGCAGGTGGTAGCCGCCGAGGAAGAGCATCGAGAAGATCGCCGAGCCGCCGGCGACGTGGGCGTACTCGCTCAGGGGGAACATGCCGTAGCGCATCGACGAGTACTCGGTGTGGAAACCGGCGACCAGTTCCTGCTCGCACTCGGCGTTGTCAAAGGGTGTGCGGTTGGCCTCGGCGAGGAAGCAGATGAACACGATCGCCGCGGCCAGGGGCTGTGAAAGGACGAGCCAGCCGTGGTGGGCCTGATACTCGATCAGGTCCTGTGGGAGAAGCGACCCGACCATAAGCAGCGCGACCAGGAGCGACAGGCCGAGCGGGATCTCGTAGGAGATCATCTGGGCGCTGGCGCGGAGAGAGCCCAGGAACGCGAACTTGTTGTTGCTGGCCCAACCGGCGAGCACGATGCCGTAGACACCCAGCGAAGCGACCGCCAGGATGTAGATGATGCCGACGTTGATGTTGGCCCCGGCAACGACGACCTTGCCCCCGTTGAACGTCAGGCCCAGGAAGTGAACGACGTCGGGGAACTGAATGACGCCGCCCCAGGGGATCACGGCAAAGCCGATGAGGGCGGGGATAACGACGATCGTGGGCGCGATGGTGAAGAGGGCTTTGTCGACGCCCTTGGGGGCGTATTCCTCTTTGAGGAGCATCTTGATGCCGTCGGCGAGCACCTGGCCCATGCCGAAGAGACCACGCAGGGGCTTGAGCAGGGGCAGGCCGAGGTCAAAGCCGACGCGGTTGGGACCGATGCGGTCCTGGACGTACGCGGAGATCTTGCGTTCGAGGTAGATCGAACCGCCCGCGAGCCCCAGCAGCAGGTGGATGACCACCAGGATGACCAGGACGCTGATGAAAAACTGTGCGTTGAGGAATGCCGGGAGTTCCATGGCGGCGACATGGTAGCCGGTTGTGCGGGGGCTGTGGGGCGACGCGCCCGCGCAGCGGGCGTGCGGTGGTTGCCAGACGCGAAGCGTCTGGTGGCCGCACACCCGATATCTCTTGCTTGCATCCCCCCGCCCGTGCAATGGGCGGGCGCGTCCCCCTCATTCATTGCTCGAAGGCACGCGGATCAAACTGGACCCCGTGCTTCTTTAGGAACTCCGTGAACTCGTCGTGAAACGACAGTTCACGGTGGTGCGTTTCCTGATCGCGGATGTACCTCTCCACGCGATCGAGCGCGGAGTGGCTGACCGTGAATCCGCCGTAGCCGCGCTGCCACGCGAAGGCTTCGAAGCCGGGGACAGACTCGTGCAGCCACTTGGACGACCTGGCTTTGATTTCGCGCGCGAGCGTGGCAGTCGCGATGTCGGGTGGGAACCGGATGAGCAGGTGGACGTGATCGGGCCGGCCGTTCCCCGCCAGAAGTTGCGCTCCGAGGCCCTTGCAGATGCCGCCGATGAAGGCGTAAAGCCTGTCGTGGATTTCGGGCGTGATCCACGGCGCACGATCACGCGTTCCGAAGACCATGTGGTAGTAGTCCTGTGTCCAGGACGACGGCATGGCGGCAGTCTACAGAGCGGCGCTTCAAGCGCCCGCTTCGCGGGCTTGATGGAGGACAAAGGAAAGTGAGGGGATGTTGCGGTGCCCAGATGCTTCGCATCTGGCAACCAACGCGAGCCCGCCGCGCGGGCTTGATGCGAGCAATCGCGGCATCGATCGAACTTCAGTCCTCCTCCGCCTCGTCGAACGCGCCCTTGCGGGCCTCGTCTTCGACGTACTTGCGGAAGTCCGTCATCTTGTACGAGATAAAGCAGAACGCGTGGTGCAGCGCGAGCCACTCCAGGTCCGTGGGGTCGGCCTGCAGGTCCTTGCGCAAACGATCGAGTTCGGCCAGCAGCGTCTCGGCTCTCATCTTCGCGGGCATCTTCGTCTCCGTGTCGCGTCGGTGTTTGCTCAGCCGGATTGAAGGCCGGGTGAGGCTGGTCAGACGGGGCGGCCGGCGGCCGGTCCGGCGGCCGCTCGCGTGGAAAGTCGCTCACGCAAGCGCCCGATCACGGTTGCGCCGAGCAACATCGCCGCGAGAATGAGCACCACGCTCGGGCCGGCCTGCCAGTCCAACTCGATCGCGAGCGCGACGCCCGCGATGAGCGAGACCAATCCAGCGCCGAGCGAGACCGCCAGCGCGGTGCGGAGGCGGTCGGTCATGCGCAGCGCCACCGCGCCGGGAAAGACCAATAGCGCCGTCGCCAGGACCACGCCCGCGACGCGCGTCGCGCTCACAACCGCCAGCGCAAGCAGGACCATGAGCGAGACACGCAGCACGCGCGTCGGCACGCCGAAGGCGCGGGCCGAATCCTCGTCGAACGCGAAAAAGAGCATGGGCCGGCGCAGGAGCGCGACCGCGGCCACGACGATCGCGGCGAGAATCAGGCTCGTCGCCGCCTCGGTCCCGCCCGCCGCGAGGAGCGAACCGAAGAGGATCGATTCCCAGGACCTTGGCGCGTAAGTCATTCCTTCCGCGGCGGCGATGCGCGGGGCGGCCTGCACGAGGATCGCGCCTAGCGCCATCGAGCCAACGAGCACGATGCCGATCGCCGTGTCTTCCGGCAGTGCCCGCCGGTTCGAAAGACCCGCGATAACGACGGCGCTCAGGATGCAGAACGCGGCGACCACGGCAACTTCCATCGGTGAGCCGGGCGAGATGAGGCCGAGCGCGCCGAGAATCGCCGCGACGCCGATGCCGCCGAAGGCCGCGTGCGAAACGCCCTGACCGACAAATCCCAATCGCTTCACGACGACAAGGGGCGAGAGGAGCGAGCACATGACGACGACGCCCGCGCCTGCGGCAAGGGCGTCGAGCGTCATCGCCCGCATGTCGGGGTCGGCGAGGTAGTCGGTGATTCTCACGCACCACCGCCTTTCCCAACGCCGGCCCCACCAACCCCCCCACTGTCTTTCGCAACGCCGCCGATCGATCGGCCCGACGCCGAGACGTTGAGCGAGACGGGGCCGGAGTCGGGCGCGTTTGAGCCGTGGGCGTGTGCGGGGTCGGTGCAGGGTTCGTTGGTGCCGTGCGCGTGGATGTGCATGCCGTGCAACGCGCCGGGAAGGCCCGCGATGTCGTGCGCGAAGAGTTCGGCGAGCACCTGGGGCGTCAGGCCCTGCGGGCTGGTGTGCGAGTGCAGACGCCGCGACAGGCACGCGACACGGTCCGAGCCCGCGGCGACGGCGCGGATGTCGTGGCTGATGATCAGGATCGTGAGCGGATGGCCCGTCTCCGGGTCGCCGAGTTCGCGGTGCAGGCGGTCGAGCAGCGCGGCGAACTGCTCCTGCCCCGCGGCGTCGATGCCGACCATCGGCTCGTCGAGCGCGAGGATCCGCGCATCGGCGGCGAGCGCACGGGCGATGAGCACGCGCTGCAGTTGGCCGCCCGAGAGTTTGCCCGCCGGGCGCGAGGCGAACGCGCTGACGCCGGTCAGTTCGATCATGCGCTCGGCGCGTTCCGCCAGGGCCCTGGGGATCGTGCGGAACGGATTGGCGCGCCAAGATGCAGCGAGTTGCACGACCTCACGCGCCGAGATCGGCAGCGCCAGTTCGACGCCCGAGCGCTGCGGCACGTAACCGATCACGCCGCGCTTGCGGGCCGCTTCGGGCGAGAGGCCGCCGACGCGGATGGTGCCGGACGAGGGGCGGAGCAGGCCGAGGATGAGTTTGAGGAGCGTCGACTTGCCGCCGCCGTTGGGACCCAGGATGCCCAGACGCTCGCCGGGCTCGACGCGCAGCGAGATGTCGGAGAGCGCGCTGCTCGCGGCCCCAGGGTAGGTGAAACAGACATGGTCCACCTCCACAGCGGCGACGCGCGCGGGAGCGGGCTGGGGGTTGGCAATCGGGCGGGCGGTCACGGTTGGGAGGGCGGTGATGGCCGAGAAGGTACCGCATTCGGCGCGGCGCGGCGAGCGGGCATCGCCATGCGCAACGCCTCAAGGTTGGCCCGCATCGTCTGGACATAGTCACCGCTCCCCAGCGGGTCGAGCGTCAGAACCTGCGCTCCCGCCGCCTTCGCGACGCGGTCGGCCGCGGCGCGGCTGAGTTGCGGCTCGACAAAGACGACCAGCGGCACGCCCGGGTGGGACGCGGCGTGCGCCCGCAGGGCCTTGATCGCCGCTTCGATCGCCCCGGGCGTGGGCTCCTCGGCGTGCAGGCCCGCCAGCGGCGCGGTCTTGAATCCGTATCTCGCGGCGAGTCGCGAATAAGCGTCGTGCGCGACGACCACCGTCTTGGCGTCGCTCGCTTCGATCATCGCGCGATAATCGCGGTCGAGATCGGCGAGTTGCTGGTCGAGTTTCTCCCGCGCATCGGCCAGGCGCTCGAGGGCGTTGGCGCTCGCCCCGCCCTGCTTCAGGCCGGCCTCGATGCTCGCGGCGACCGAGGCCGCGAACTGGCGTGCCAGCACCGGGTCGAGCCACAAGTGTGGGTCCGCGGCTCCGTCGCCAGAGTGCCCTTCCCCCCCGGCGCACTCCGGCCCATGCTCGTGCGCGCCGTGGTCGTGGTCGTGGTCGTGCGCGTCCGCCTTCGCGGCGGCGGAGATGCCCACCGCCTGAGCAAACTGGAACGGTAACGGCGCCTCGGCGTCTTGCCCGTCGCCGCCTTGGCGCTTGCGAAGCACATCCTCGACACGGGCATCGAGCCCGAGACCGACGGTGACGACGACATCGGCCTTCACCACGGTCGCGAGTTTGGAAGGCGTGAGTTCAAAGGCGTGTTCGGACACTCCGGGAGGGAACAGGACCTGGATCGTGCTTCCCTCGGGCAGCAACGGCTCGACCAGCCCCTTGAGCGGCGGGATGGAGACGACCACCTTGAGGGGGCCACGGATGGCGCGCGTTGGGAGCACAGCGGGCGCGCCGGGACCGGCGGGGGATGGGGCAGGAACGGCGCCGGAGGCCGATCCCCCCGGCTGGTCGATTGCGGCATGAACCGGGTTTACGATGCTGCATGCACCGGCCAGCGCCGCCAGGATGCACACGAAGTTGGAGAGATGCCTGTACATCTGTCGTCGCCGCGATTGACTCTCGAAACGCGAAGGTCCCGTTGTTCGACCGGCGGTCTTTTCCAACCCGACGGGTCCGAACGATGCTTATTCTAGATGCAACTCAGGTGCAAGAGCAAGAGGTCGGCGACCCGCTCGGCCGCGGGCTTCGGACGGCCGGGCGGCTGGTGTCGCGGCAGTTCAAGTGGATGACGCGGGGCGTGAAGCGCTATACTGGGCCTGCTCAGGACTTGTGCGTGCGGATCGGGCTTGAAGGGCCCGCGATAGCCGCCGGGACAGGGCGACAACCCGGTTTTGCGATGGGGCGGTAGCTCAGTTGGTAGAGCGCATCGTTCGCAATGATGAGGTCGGGAGTTCGACTCTCCTCCGCTCCACTTGAAGGAAAAGCCCTGTTCTACAGGGCTTTTTCACCTTTTGGCCAAAGGCCCGGGCGGCGGTTCTGCCATCGGGCCTTCCCAAGTTCCTTGAACGAATGCCGGAGGCCCCATGACCCGTCAGTCCAGAGTTGTCGTTGCCGCGTTGTCCGGCGTGTTGGTGTTCGGTGTCGTCGCAAGCGCGTGGGCGCAGCCGGTTGAGAAGGCCGGGGATAAGGGCCGGGGCGCTGGCCCAGCGTCGCAGGGCGGGGGTGACGCGCCCAAGGCGTCAGCGGACGCGCCGGAAGCGACGGGCGACAAGGCGCAGAAGAAAGTGCCGGTGTATGACGAGAGCGCCGACGTCGGGCAACTCATCGACGCCGCGGTCGCGCGGGCGAAGAAGGACCACAAGCGCGTGCTGATTCAGTGGGGCGGGAACTGGTGCTCGTGGTGCCTGAAACTCGACGGGCTGATGCGGACGAACAAGGACATCGCGCGCGAGTTGCTGTACGAGTACGAGGTGGTCCACGCCGACGCGGGCGCCAAGGGCAAGAACACCGACCTCATGAAGAAGTTGGGCGCCAATCCCGAGGAGGGGTTCCCGTTCCTGACCGTGCTCGACGAGGACGGCAAGCCGGTCGCGAACCAGGAGTCGGGCTCGCTCGAGATCAAGGACGAGCACGGCGAATCGGTGCTGGGAGACAAGATGGGGCACGATCCGGCCAAGGTGCTCGCGTTCCTCAAGAAGCACGAGGCTGCGGCCCAGAACGCCGACCAGGTGCTCGCGGCCGGACTCTTGCAGGCCCGCACCGAGAAGAAGGCCGTGTTCCTGCACTTTGGCGCGCCGTGGTGCGGGTGGTGTCATCGGCTCGAAACGTGGATGGCGCGTCCCGAAGTTGCCAAGACGCTTGCGCTGGACTTCGTCGACCTCAAGATCGACGTCGACCGCATGACCGGCGGCAAGGAGCTCTTCGCGAAGATCGCGGGCACCGACAAGGCCGGCCTGCCCTGGTTCGCGTTCCTGGGAGGCGACGGCAAGGTCATCGCGTCGAGCATGGGCCCGAACGGGAACATCGGATTCCCGGCCGCAGACGCCGAGATCGCGCACTTCGAGTCGATGCTGAAAAAAGCACACAAGAGCATGTGCGACGGCGACATCCAGGAACTGGGCGAGTCGCTGCGACGCGAGGAAGCGGAACGCAAGAAACAGAAGTGAACTTCGCGACCACCGAGACGCTCAGTCGCGGTACTTCGTGTGGCACGCCTTGCACGACGCGGCGAGTTCACCGAACTTTTCGCTGAGTTTCTGGGTGTCGGGCTTCTCACCCTTCGATGCGTCGACCTTGGCGAGGGCTTCCTCGATCTTGCTCGCGGTCTCACTGTCGGCGCGGAGCCAGTCGCGGAACTCGGCCGGCTTGGCCTTGACGCGTTCATCGTCGAGGAGGTTGCGGAGCAGGTCGCGGATGCGCCCGGCCTCGGCCGCGGGGACGAGGTCGGGATGGTCCGTGGGCGCGACCCAGCCGGCCTTCTCGATGAGTTTCAAGTGGTCGAAGACCTCGTCCATCTCGACCATGCTCTTGATGAGCCCGTGCGTCTTCCAGGTCTCAGGGAACTGGTTACTGGCCTTGTCGAGTTCGGCCTGGCTCGCGATCGTCGCGACCTGCACGCACTTGAAGAGGCCGGTGTAGTTGGCGGCGGTGCCGGAGACCTTCATCCGGTCGAGCATGGCTTCCTTGGTGCCTTTGCCGAGCGTGACAGCCGCGGCGGCGGTGGCGCCGGCGCTGCGGTGTTTGCCGTGGTGGCAGTGGATGTACGTCGGGCCGGGCAGGTCGCGGACCGCTCGGGCGATCTCGAGCGTGCGCTGGTGGTCCATGCCGTTGTAGCCGATCGGCAGGTGGACATACCGCATGCCGAGCGACTTGGCCGTTGCGACGTCGGGGAGTGCGCCGTCGACACTGATGATCGTGCGGATCCCCAGGGCCTTGAGCGTCCGGTAGCCCTCGGCATCGTCCGGCGCGCTGCCCGAGTACAGCCCCTCGGCGTAGGCGACGACCTGGTGCAGGC
>Ga0116166_1001318_pt1 | contig 22611 bp, 23 predicted proteins | sample AD_JPNMR2_MetaG_FD_89884 | JGI IMG/M metagenome (GOLD analysis project Ga0116166, IMG submission 89884) | Active sludge microbial communities of municipal wastewater-treating anaerobic digesters from Japan - AD_JPNMR2_MetaG | ecosystem: Engineered > Bioreactor > Anaerobic > Digestate | place...
AATTAATATATATAAGAAAAATTTAGTTAATATTCTTATTAATAACTTTTTAGAAAATAATTCTGAAAAGTTAAATAAAGCTTTAGAATATGTTTCTTTAGATTTTAAAAATCAAGAAATTTCTCTTACTAAAGAAAAAATAGATATTTATAATTATTATGAATTAATTGTACGAAGACTTCAAATTTCAGTAATTGATTATGATTCTATTTCTTATGAACATGAAGAATTTGTAAAACTTTGTTTAATAAATAAAATATTGGAATTAAATCCAGATTATAATGAAGGAAAATCATTATATTTTGTTTCAATTCCTTTATTTGAGAATAATATTGAAAAAATTTTTAAATCTTTAAAATTTTATGATTTTATTCCATTTGAAAGAATTACTATTTCTGATAAATATTGGAAAGCAACTGAAGATGAAGTAAAAAGTCAAGATTTTAACTACGCATTAACTAAATATATTTCAGTAAATAATAAAATATATAATATTGAAAGATGTTATGAATTTGCATTTTTATTCGATACTTTAATAAGATTAAAATTAAAATATCCTAACAGAACAGTACAATTTCCAATATTTGATTCAACAATAAATTTTGTTTCTATAGAAAATGAAAATAATCCAACTCCTGTAGAATTTATCGATATTTTATTAGGAATAAATGTATTATTAAATCATTATTTTAAAGGAAATAATGATAAACATGATTTAAATTTAAAAAATAATTTAATATTTACTTTAAATCCTGGACAAAATGATTATTATATGCATAAAGAATTTATAGATGATTTAAGACCTACTGCATATTTTCCAAAAAAATTAGATAATAATAAAACAACAGTAGTTAAATATGACAAAATTCCTGAATTAAGTGAAAATTTATTTGAAATTGATGAAATAAAAATATTTTTTGATTGGTTAGAAAATTTATTTGAACAAAAAAGAAATATTGAAAAAGAAAGTCTTAAAATTGAATCTATTTTTGAATATAGAGTATTTTTAGAAGAATATAAGAATAGATATAGAAGAGTAATAGAAGATGAACCTTTTGGAGAAAATATTAATATTTATAATTATTTAAGTTCAAAACAAAAATATCAAGAATATGTTAATTTCTTATTTTCTACATTTGATTCTGAAGAAAATATAGATTATGCAAATAATGTAGAAAAATTAAAAGAATTTAAATTAAAACGTTATATTTATTTAACAGATTTATTAAGAGATTATATAAATAATAATAAGTATGATGATATAATACAAGGTTCATTTTTAGTAGATAAAATTAAAGATATTTTATTACAAATATTTGATATTTTTAAATTTTATTCTACAAAAATAATAAGTGGAACTTCTATCTTAGTTTCTAATAATCCTATAGAAGGCAATATAAAAATGGTAGACAATTTTACTAATAAAGGAAAGAATGTATTTAGGGATTATTTTAATAATAATCGTTCTGAATACGAAAGAATGCTTATAAAAATGCAAGAAAAAAATCTTAGCCTTCCTATAGATTATCAAGAAATAGAAAATCAAATTGATAGAAATTCCAATTTAAATTTTAGAGACAAATTTGTTATTATAAGAAAAGAAAAAGGAATAATTATTGATTAAAAATAAAGAGACAGGATTATATCCTGTTTCTTTTTATTAAAAAATATGGAGGATTTTAAATAATGGAAAGTAATTTAAATTTAAAAAATAAGATTAGAGTTTATGATAAAAAAACTAAAAAATTCTTGTGGGAAAAAGAAAATCTTGTAGTTACTTCAGGACGTATTTTTGCTTTAGAAAGTATTTCTAGTTTTCTTACACAAGATAATATTAATGCAGGTTCAGGAAGAAAATTATTATATTTTTCTATAGGTAACGGAGGAATTTTAAGTGGACAACATAATGTTCCTATACCACCTGTTTCTTCAAATAATATGGAAACAATGAAAGTTACTAGAGTTGCTTTTACTAATAATAATGAAAACGGAAGATATTGTAAATATGATTCTGTAGATAAAAAATTTTATGGAAAATTTTTCGATACTTTAACAAATGGAGATCGTTGGGCAGATTTAAATAAATCTACTAATAATATTTCTATAATATATTCAGTATCTATAGATGAAACAGATGCTAGAGGAGAAGCTATAAATGAAATAGGATTTTATTATGGAAGGATAAATGAAGCTGGACAGGTAGTAGATGACGGACTTTTTTCAAGGATAACATTTGCTTCTGAATTTCTTTTAGGAACAAAATCTTTACAAATTTTATATTATATTTACGCTTAAAAGGAGGTGGAAAAACAGATGAAACCACCTAAACAATGTACTGAAGAAGAAGTTAAATATCTTCTTTCTTTAGAAGATATTGATTTAACAAGAGAGCTTTTAAAAGAACTTCTTGCTAATAAATATAAAAAACCTGCTAAATTTGAACCGAATCAAACATTTAGATTAAATTTATTAAAATTTAAAAAAATGCTTAATTTTAATGCAAAAGAAGATGAATATATTCTTACTACAGTAGGAAGATACATTTTCAATCTTTATATGAATGATAGAGACAATCCGACGTTTTTTAGAATAAACGGATATGTTAATGAAACTCTTAATGAAAAGAAGATTTCTGAAATAGATGCTAATATGTCAAAAGCATTAATAGAAAATAAAATAACTAGTGATGAATATATCGAATATATAAATAGAAGAGATAATTTAGGTTATTTTGTAGTAAATTTTCTTGGAAGAAGTTTAACATTAAAAGGAATCATTCCAGTCCCAGAAGTAGAAAAAAGAAAAGAAGAACTTTTTGAAAAACATAAAGATGCCATTGAAAAAAGTGATATAGGAACCGTTTCTTTAATTGAAAAAGAATTAATTGATATAGCAAAAGAAAAATTAAAAGATGATCCTATTATGGATATATATGAAAGTGGAGCTAGAGGATCGTTTAGCAATAATTATAAATCTTCTTCTATAATGAGAGGGGCGATGTTTTCTGCTGATGGTGAGAAAAGAGTTAAAATATGTAAAAGTAATTTAGTAGATGGAATAGCTATAGAAGAAATGCCTTTCTTTAATGATCTTGCTATATATTCCTTTGTTTCCAAAGGAGTAGAAACACAAAAAGGAGGATATACATCTAAATTACTTTCTGCTACCTTTCAATCTTTAACTCTTGATGAAAAAGGAAGTGATTGTGGCACGAAAAAAACAGTTCCTATCCTAATAGAAAAAGACAATATTGAAAAATTTATGTATCAATATATAATAGAAAATGGAAAAAAAGTTTTGTTAGATTCCGAAACTATCAAAAAATACATTGGAAAAATAGTTCAAATGCGTTTACCTTTATATTGCATAAGTGATAAATTATGTAATATATGTGCAGGAGATCTTTTTTATAGATTGGAAATTAAAAATGTTGGTTTATTATTTAATACAGTAGGAACTGCTATATTGAATCTTTCTATGAAGAAGTTTCATGACACAAGTGTAAAAGTAGCTGCTATTGATTTGAATAAATCGATAGTTGAAATATAAAATTACAATTAAATGTATATTATTTAAATGAAAGATGTTTTATAAATTTAAATTTTTAAATTTTAAAAATTCATAAACATATAAATATAAAATTTTTTAGGCATGTGTAACTTTTTACCCCTCTTTAGTCCCTCTTGTTAGTCCGAATACCTTCCCTAAGGTATTCGGATTTTATTTTTTTTATTAACAACAAAAAATGGAGAAGTTTTATGGAAAACAAAAAACAATTATTAGACCAAAAACAAGAAATTATTAAGAAAATCAAAAAATTGGAAGAAGAAATGAATAATTTAAAAACTGAAAGTGCTAAAAATAAACGAAAAAAAGAAATTAGTAATTTGAACAGAGAATTAATTAAATTGGAAAGCACTATTAGGGAAGAAGAAACGCATCAATTAAAAGAATTAGGAGCGTATGTAAATATATCTAATAAAGAAGAAAAAGAATTTCCTTTTTCAATTACTTTAGCTGAAGCAATAAAAATTAATAAGAATTATTTTGCTTATAATTATGTAATAAAGAAAGCTAATAAAACAAATATGAGTTATTTAGACGTAATATTAGATGCTGCTTCAAGGGAATTAAAAGACACTGTAAAAATTGAAAAATTTATAGATAACGCTAAAGTTATTCCGTTTGGAAATTTATATTTATGTAGTACAAAAATTTATAAAGAAGTACAAGGAACTAATAAAGCCCACAATATGAAACCTTTCTTTGCTTTCCTTCAATTACACATGTATTTAGATAATCATAAAAATGAAATGGATGTAATAGAAGCTATCCTATATTTAGCAGGAACTTATCTTAAAAGAAAAGCTATAGAATTTAAAAGAAAAAAGAAAGAAATTAAGTCAAATTAATAATTTAAATAGATATATATTATATTAAAGTAATAAAATAAGGAAAATTAAAATGAAAAAGTACGATATAGTAGAATTAGCATATAATAATTCTAATGATTTTAAAATTTCCAATGAAGTTGTAATGACAATAAAAAAAGATAATAATATTAAAGATATTGAAAGATTTGATGATTTAATGACAATATTATCTATTTTCGATTTATTAAATATTAATAAATTAAAAATTGAAGATTTTTCGATAAATAAAAAATCGTTAGATGTTTTATTAGTTAGCAGCCATATTATTTTAGATGATAAAAAATATAATTATGTAGAAATTAAAAATTTAGTCAATGAAATATTAACAAAAAAGTCTGACGAAATTTATATTGAAGATTTTACTATATCTATTATGGAAAATTTAAAAGATTTCTTGATTAGTTTTGTTGTTAAAAATACTGCAGATGATGAAACTATTTTTAAGGTTGAAAAATTAATTTTTAATTAAAATAAAACAAGGGGACGTAATGAGACTTAAATTCTTTAATTTCGATGAAATTTTTGATCAAACTCTAATCATCGATAATCCTTCACATATCGAAAAAGGAGAATTTACAGATGACGGAATATTTTCTCTAAAGATATTCGGCAATTTAAAAAGCTATATTTATGAATGTAGATGTGGAAATTTAAAAGGAAAATTTAAAGAAGGAGAAATTTGTCCAGATTGTAATACTCCAGTAATTGGTAAACAAAGTATAGAAAGAAAAGGATGGATTTATTTAGAAGATTACTATGTAATACAACCGATATTTATTAATTTTCTTTCTAAAGTAATGCCATTAAATAAGATTATTGATTATGAAATGAATATTGATGAAGAGGGAAATGAGATTTATAAGAAAACTAAAGTTCCATATATAGGAATAGGTTTAATAGAATTTAAAAGAAAGTTTAAGGAGATTTATAATTACTTTAAAAAAGAGTTTTATGAAACAAAGAAAAAAGAATACTATGAAATTATAGAAAAAAATTTTGATAATATATTTACTAATAAAATAATAGTATTCAATTCAAGGTTACGTCCTGCAATAGTAGTAGCTGGAAATAAGATGATATATGATGAAGTAAGTAAGTTTTATACTATGATACTTGGAAATTTAAGGATAATAAAAGAAAATAAAGAAGAAAGATTTATCAATCCTTTATTATTACAAATACAAAAACAATATGAAAAATTAATTGATTATATAATTGATAGTATAAGTCAAAAAACAGGAATAATTAGAAACAATCTATTAGGTTATAGAATTAATTTTAGTTCACGTTCCGTTATAATTCCATTACCCCCATTTTATAAAACAAATCAAATACGTCTTCCATACTTAGGAGGCATGGAATTATTTAAGTTCCATATAATAAATTTATTGGTAAAAACTAAGAATATTTCCTATATAGAAGCTTTAAAATTATGGTATGAAGCTATTTATAGTTTTAATCAAGAAATCTACGATATTTTATGTTTAATTATAAAAGAAAGCAAACCAGCTATCTTATTAAATCGAAATCCAACTATTAATTTTGGAAGTATTTTATATTTGGAAATAGCTGAAATAAAAAGTGATATAAATGATTTTACAGCAGAAATTCATAATGATATATTAAAACCACTTGGTGGTGATTATGATGGTGATTGTTTAAATATAGTATTATTAATAGATGAAGAATTAAAAAATTTCTTTAAACCATTAAGTCCACAAAACTTAATCATCAGTACTAATGATGGTTATTTTGAAAAACAATTTTCAGTGGACAGGGATTATGTATTAGGATTTTATCGTTTAATAGAATAAAGGAGTATTTATTATGTATGGCGTAGAAATACCATCGTCTGGAAATGAAAGTATCATTCCAGAAAATTATGCAGTCATATGGAAACATGTTGCAAATAATGTTATTGATTGCTTAATAATAAAGAAAAGTAAAGTAGAAGGGGATAATGCTATAGATTTTTTAAAATATGTAGAAGGAAAAATTTTTTATAATAGGACTAAACAATATGATATTTATAAAATTGTTAAGTCTAATGATAAGATGAAGTACGATTATGTTCTTATTAAAGAAAATTACAAAACGTTAAAAGAAGCTAAAAAAGAACTTCTGTTATATTTATTAAAAAATAATTAAAAGGAAAGAGGCAGATAGCCTCTTCCCTTGTTAATAAATAAATCAATAAACAAATAAGGAGTACAAAATGAAAACCCTAGAAAGAAAATTTATTGGAAAGAATTTAAATGAAAAAGTTCAAAGTTTAATAATTAATGAAATTTTATTTTCACATGATAGAAAATATTTTTTTAATAAAGATATACAAAAAATATTAAAGAATAATACTATAAGATTTTCTGCATTATTATCTGAACTTTTTTTATATAAAAAGGAAAATGTTTCAGAATATGATTTATTAGAAAAAATTATTTTATTGTTAAATGAAAAATTTATTTTTAGTGATGAATTAAAATGGGAAATCGTTGATTTTATTTTTTATAATTTTAAAGAAAAAAATAATCATTTTGTTAATACTATAATTTCATTATGTAAATATCAAAAATTAAATTATGAAATAATTAAAAAGATTGTTTCATTAACTAAAGATTATGAATTTTTTAATAAAATAATTGATACAATAACTACTTATCAAGAACCAATCGAAGTTCTTCCTATAGATTTCTATGTTCAGTATCAAGAATATGCTAATTTTATTCATTTATTAATAAGTGAAAAATTTGATTATGAAGAAAAGAAAAAATATCTGTTACATTCATTTATAAACAAAAAAATCTTTCAACAATTAGAAAAATTAGAAGAATTTACGATTAATTTTAAAACATTTTATAATTTAGTTCTTTTATTAAAAGAAATTAACTATAATAAAATAATTATAAAATATTTAATTAAAATTACTGAATTTACCGAAGAAGAAATAATAAAATTTTTTGATGATTATCAAAAATTAAAATTAGATCATATTTTTGATATAATATTTACTGAAGAAGAATTTAGAAAAACATTGTTTAAAAATAAAGTTTTTACTTTTGAATTAATTAATAAAATATTAGACAAAAATTATTTCTTTATTAATTCAAATTGTTATCTTGAATTTAAAAAGATAGATTTAAATATGTATAAAAAATTAAATTTAGAACAAAAAAATGATATTGAAAAACTTATTGAATTAATGGAAAAAAATCCTGAACAAGAATTTAAAACTTTGATTACTGAATTCAGTTTGTATGATATAAAAGTTAGTGAAGATTTAGCTCTTTATTTGATGAAAAAATATTATAATACATTTTTAGAAAATGATGCTATTAATTTTCTTTCTAATTATAAAAATGTAGTAGAATGGTATCTTGAAAATAAGATGCTGAAAATTGAGAAAGAAGAAAATATTACCATAGAAAAACGAAAAGAAATTATTAATAAAAATATTTTAGCTAATTTATTTATAAAAAATGCAGTTTCTTTAAAATATATAAGAAAATTAATTAAATTATTGGATGACAATGAATTAATAATCCTTCTTACGTATGTTTCTTATCTTCCTGTTGACATAATACGCGATTTAATTCATTCAGAAACTTGTTTAAATATAATTTTCTCTAGATATATTTTTATTAATGAAAAAGCAGAATTAGATGTAAATTTAATAAATAAAGGAATTACAAAAATAGAACCAATTGCTAGAACGTTTTTCTTAAAAAATCATAAAAATTTACTTACAGAAGACTTTATAAAAGAAAATTATTATTTGTTTGATTTACAAGAACTTTTAGAGACACAAACGATGTCTAAAAAATTAAAAGAAGAATTAGTTGATAAAATTAAATTCAATAATGAAAGTTTAATAAAAGTTCATTCAATAGAAGATGAAACAGAAAGAATAATTTTATTTATTTCTTCATCAAAAGATGATCCAGAAGGATTTTTATATGTTAAACTTTCATCTTCGTTTTCTGAAAATAAAAAAGTTATTATTTATAATGGAAATAAAGAATATTTCGAACAAATAAAAGACAATATATATCAAAATAATAAAAAAATAAATGATATAGTCTACGAAAAAATAATGGAAGTATTTAAATAAAAAATAAACCGATACTGACTATTCAGTATCGGTTTTACTATTCTTTTTTTTGAGTTCTATAAGATAATCAATGAATATCATAAATTTGTTATCTGGAATTGTAACAAAATTGTATTTATTTTTTTTGACTATGTCTGCTTTGAGTTCTTCTAAATGTTTATCTCTTTCTCTATAGTGCTTGTTTTCAAAGGATTTGATTTCTACAAAAAGATTTAAAGATGGAATATAAAAATCAGGGATATAAAACCTTTTTTTTCCTTCTTCATCTTTATAATAAAAGGTTTGAGGAGCTGGAGAAAGAACGTCTACTGGATCAAATTTCATAAAGATATCTAAGAATTCTAAGAAATTTTTTTCGTATGTTCCTGTGTAGGTATGGTTATATCCTGAAGGGCTAGTGTAAGTACCTGAAATTTTTCTAGATTTAAGCATTTTCTTTTGTTGTTCAGGACTATCTAAAAGATGAACTTTTCCGTATCGATCTAACATTCTTTTTTTAAACATATCCCTGTATTTTTTTTGGCATTCTAAAGAACAAAGTCTGTTATATTTTTCCGTTACAGGATTCCAAGTAGTAGGTTTTTTACATATTATACAATTACCGTGTAAAGTAGTTTTATTATTTCTTATGTTAAATAAATATTGAGCTGGACTTATTCCATTTAATTCTTTTGAATGAACTTTTTCCATATGTTCGTATAAAGTTGCTCTGCCATTTTTAATAACGTATTTTTTTTGACAAATTGGACATGTTTCAGTTGGTATACTTGCCATAATTATTTCCTTATATTATAATTAAATAATTGTTTTTTTTAAATTGTAATTTTAATATTTTTTATTAAAAAAAATTTCTTTAATAATTAATTAATCAAAAATAATAAAGAGATGATTATGGCACTTGAAGATAAAATAAATTTCTTTAAGTATGATATAGTACCTGAATTTTCTCCGTTCGGAGAGCATTTTGAACTCACAGAAGATGAAGGAGTAGCTATTCATTTCTTCAATCTTTTAACAAATAAAAGAGGAGAAGGTTATCCTAATTTTCCTGAATTTGCAGGAGACGTTACAAGATATAATTTTGAACAAGCACAAGATATAGAAAAAATATCAGGAGAAATACGTGAAATTTGTAACAAGTTTTTTGTTAATTTTACAAATATAGAAGTAGACGTTAGTGTTAAAAAAACTAAAAGAGGACATGTTTTATATATTAAATTAGCAATAGATTACGATGTTCTTAATAGAGGACTTCCATTTCCTTTAAAAGAACTTCAAGTAAATAAAAAACCTACTAATGTAACTTATGTAATTCATAAAACTAAAGAAAAAAAGATAGAAACAAAAATAATTTTATAATAACTAAACGAGGAGCTTTTAAATGAAGACAAATGTTAAAAAAAAGCGGGTTAATTTTGAAGAAGAAATAATTGAAGACAATGTAGTTGTTGAAGAAAAAAATAATGAAGAAATTAACGAAGAAATTGAAAATACAAACGATGAGATGGAAGAAGCATTGAAAGAGTTTGATTCTATTTTAGATAAGATTAATTTAGAATCTATTGAATGTATAAATAGTGAAAAAGTAGAAAAGATTTCTACTAATATTAGTAAAGCTTTAACTGACTTAACTCCTTTTAAACAAGTTCCATGTTTACAATCTGGAATATTAGCAAGGATGAGAGGAGCTACTTTAGAAGAACTTGATCTCATAGCAGAGACAGATGCAGATGCTGTAACTATTCAAGAAACACTTTATAAAATATTACATAGATTAATGGTTGATAGTTCTGTAGGTAAATTAACTTTTGATGAATTTTTAGATCAAGTTTCTTTTGGTGATTTAGATACATTAGTATACGGAATATATTGTCAAACTATTAAAAAAGGTACAAAAGTAAATGTAAGATGTTATAATTTTTTAAGAGATTCTGAAAATCCTAAATCAAAAGGAAAAATATGTGGACATCAAAATAATTTTCATCAAGATAATGAAAGTCTTATTTGTATTAATGATGATGAAATTTATTCAGAAATTAGAAAACATTTATTTGAATATACAAAAGAAACAAAAGAAATACAAAAAGAAGCTCCATTATTTAAAATAAAAAGAATTCCAATTAAAAAAGGAAGAATTATTTTTGAAGTTGGATTAATGAGTTTAAGAGATCATTTAAGCTTTTTAAAAATATTAGCTTCTGATAAAAATATAAAGAAAAGAATAGCTTCTTGTGTAGCTTACACAAAAAGTATTTATGTGTTAAATGAAGAAAAATCATTAGAACGTAAATCTCCTATTTTTGATAAAATAACTAAAAAAGATGCTATTATAAATATAATAAAACAAATTCCTACTGAAGAAGGTCTTGATTTATATAAAGAAATTGAAGAATTAGCAGATAAATATATAATTAGATATGCTATTCCTAAATTTAATTGTCAAAAATGTGGTAATCCTATTGAAAACGTTTCTGTTGAGCTACAAGAATGGCTTTTCGAGTTAGCTCTAAGAGGGAAGGATTAGAGAGCTTAAGTCTCTTAGAGCAAGAAAAAGCTGAATTTATTTATTCTATATTAGAAGTATTCGGTGGTAAGCTCTCTTATCAAGAAATTATGAAAATGCCACGTTCTTTTATAGATGCATTATTAGATGCAATTGTTAAAAATAAAGAAGCACAGAAAAAAGCTTTCAATGGTAAAGAACGCGTGAATCTTTTTGCTGTTAAGAAAAATAATCAAAATGTGGAGGCTGAATAATGAATTGGTTAAAAAAGTTCTTTAAAAAAAACAATGAAAAAAGAACTCTTGATATGTCAAAAACTAATTATGTAAATAAAGAAGATACAGAAAAAGTAATTAAAGAAACGCTTAATTACGTTTCCAATGCTGTAGGAAGTTCTTTAGGACCTTATGGGTTTAATACAATAATTCAAAATATATACGGTGAGCATTCTGTTTCAAAGGATGGTTATACTATTCTTTCTAATTTAAAATTCGGGCAAGTAGAATATAGAGGAATATTCGATAATATAATAAGGATTAGTCGTAATTTAGTTAGGACTGTAGGGGATGGTTCAACTTCAGCTATTATTATAGCAGAACGTTTTTATTACTATTTAAATAAATTTCAAAAAACTCATAAAATAAATGCTAATATTTTAAAAGAACTTTTAAAATTATTAGAAAAAAAATTAATTAATTCTATTTCACAACTTGCTAAAAAAGTTGATGTAAATGATGTTACGGAAATAGCGAATATAGCTAAAAAAGTTTCACTTGTTTCGACTAATAATAATCAAAAAATGTCAGACTTGATCTCTGAAATTTATTCTAAAATAGGAACTTCTGGTAATATCAACGTAGAAACTTCTAAATCTGAATTCACTACTGTAGAATACGTAGATGGATTTAAAATGGATTATGGATTCTCAAATCCATTATTCGTTACAGACAGGGATAATAATCAAATAGTTTATGAAAATCCAGTTTTTTTAATGTCTGACGGAACGATAATACAAAAAGATTTAATTACACTTTCAATACTCATAGATGGAGTACAAAGTTATCGTTTACAACAAAAGAAAATTAATCCTGAAGCTCCTGATCCAGTTCCTTTTATTCTTTTAGCTCCTAAGATTGATCCTGTTGTATTTGACTTCTTTAAAATAAATAAAGAAAAAAATCCACATGCTATGATAGCATATATCGAAATTCCTACTTCTACAGAACTTTCAAAAAATAAATTTTATGATCTTGCTACATTTTTAGGAGCAAGAGTATTAAAAAGGATGGAAGGAGAAGAATTTGTAAATAATTATTGGGATGAAAAAAATTTAGGAACTTGTAAAAAATTTATAGCAACTCCTAAAAATTGTTTTTTTATTGAAGGAGGAGGAGACAAAGAAACGATTGAAAATTATATTAAAAAATTGGAAAAAGAAAAAGATGAAATAAAACAAATTGCTGACCATGTAGATCATACTCCTGAAATTTGGAAGCTAGAAAGTCGTATCCATGCTTTAAAAGGAAATATGGCAACTATATATGTTGGAGGACAATCTGAACTTGAAAAGAAAAATATAAAATATCTTGTAGAAGATGCTGTTCAGGCTTGTCACTCTACCTTTAACCATGGATATGTTTTTGGTGGTAATTTAGTTATTCCTTATTATATTTCAAAAAATTTTGAAGATTTAAAAAATTATCTGTATACTAGATCTATTCATCATAAATTAAAAGAAGAGCAAATAGCAGATCTTTTAAATATTATTAAAGATTCTTTTTTATTTGCATATATTAGAGTATTAGATAATTATTATAATTCAGAAGCTAATAAAGGAAATATTTGTGAAATTTCTAAAAAAATAGCTTATGATTGTATTAGAAAAGAATATATTTTTAATCTTATCAAATTTGAAAATGAAGTGTTTGATAAAACTGACGTAATAAATAGTGTTGAAACTGACGTTGAAATTTTAAAATCGGTATTTTCAATCATTACTCTTTTAGTTACAAGTAATCAAATGCTTTCTTAATATATTTATGGTATCAAGAATTTAATTCTTGATACCTTTTTATTATTAATAATAAAATTTGATTTGACGAATAATAAAATATTAATAATAAGGAATACTAACGTGGCTAAAGAAGTTAAAAAGACAAATATAAAAGAACAAGAAATTGAAAATCCTTATAAGGATATAACTTTTGCTGAGTTCTTTAATAATCCAGGAGGAAAAAAAGCAGCATATTTTGTAAGTCAAGAAGTAGTAAAACAAAGTTTAGAAAAGAGAACCTTAAAACTAATGAAAGAACACAAAAATATTTTTCCTATATTTATTTATGCTGATGATAATTTAGAAACTATTTATATTCATTTAAAAATTCCTTCTGAAAAAGTAACAGTAAGTAAAATAAAGATATTTTATGATGTAGTATTTGAATTTACTAAACCTGAAAAGAAAAAATTAAAATTTTTATTGAATTTAAAAAATTATCATGTAAGATTTTTTTGTAATGCTCCATCATTTAATTTTTCTTATGCTTACTTAGCTAATCAATATAAATTAATTCCAGAATTTTTATTACAAAAATGTAGTAGTATAGCGCTTGAAACAGCTCCTTCTGTTCGAAATCCTTCAAATCGTTTAGGATTTGAAAAATATCTTTTTTTTGCACGTAATTATATAATATATAAAGGATATTATAAATTAAATAATATTAAAAAATTAAAACAACCTATTTTATTAAAAGAAATATTAAAAAATGTTGACCATACTGATAAAAAATTAGAAGAATATCAATCAAGAGAAGCTGATCACAAAAAAAAAGTAAATCGTATTAAGATATTAGAAAATTTAACTGGAGCTAAAACAATTGTTTCTGGTAAAGGAAAATTATTTTCCAAAAAGATATCAGCACAAACTAGTAATATAAAGAAATTAAAACCAAGGAAAAAATTAGTAGGTAAAAAAAAGAAATGAATATATATTATAATTTTGGAATTAATAACAAGAGGGAATAAAACAATGGGTGAAATTCTAAAATTAAAAATGAAACTTTTAAACAGCAAAATTATTGAATTAGATATTGAAGATTTAGAAATTGATGAGCAATTAAAATATTTTGATTTAAGTGCTCAACGATTTATCAATGTTTTTAATTTAATTAAAAAAACGTATACTTATATTTTTGAAAGGTCTTATGAAGAAATAGCTGATATTATTGAACAATTTTATACTATTAAGATTAAATATACCTTTGATGAAAGTGTTTATGATACGATAACATTTGCTCAAGAAATTAAAAAATTATTAGAACTTCCTTCTTTTAAAAGTATAGTAAACGAATATATAGAAAAATACTATATTCATAAAGAAAATAATGATAAAAAAATTAATTCTCAGTTAATACTTTTAAAAGAACATTGTGAAGATCTTCAAAAAATTAGTTTTATAATGAAATTTTGTATTCCTTTGATAAGTGATTTTTATTCAATTCATAAGGATAAATTTAAAGATTTAAGAATACTTTATCTTGATATTTTTAAATTAATAATAGGATTAAATGATCAACATAAAGTTTCTAATAAATTATACAAATTAGTAGAATCAAGAGTAAAAAGTACTTCTTTCAGTGATAGAGTGATATGGAGTTATTTAGAAAATATAGGAAAAGATCCTGAAAGTGAAACTCTTAATATTTATGATACTACTATAGTTTTAATTTTGTATAAATTAGAAGTTGATAAGAATCCTATTAGTTATATACATGCTGCGTTACAAAATCAAATAAAATTTATTTTTAGAGGAAATATTAGTATTGAATATAATCCGATTAATCCAAGGTTAGATGAAGAAAACGATGGTATTACTTCGATGGATAAATTAAAGATTGAAATAAGTAGAGAAGATGAAGGTTTGAAATGTATTCAAGAAGTTAATAAAATAAATGAAATAAAGAATTTTTTGAAAACGTTTAATATAAGTATATCTAAAGAAGAATTAGAATATTATGATGAAATCAAATTAAATAAAATGCAAGTAAATTTAGTTCTTTTATATTACTCTAAATATTTCGGAACTTATGATAATTATGAATTAAATAGAAAAGAATTTAAAGTATTATTAATTGCTTTAAAAAAGGTTTTAGAAAAAAATAAACTAAATATTCTTGCTAAATATTTGATGGCGTTTGGTGATTTCAAAAATAAAAAACTTATAATGAAAAAAGATTTTATTGAAAAATTAATAAGTACTAAGATATATAACAAAATCTTTAATCGTTATAAATTTGTTTCTAATAAATTTCTTGTTAATAAAGATCCAATTCTTTTCTTTATTTCTACGATCTATTATAATAAATGGTTATCGTATGATGATTATAAAAATGGAATTATCGAATATAAAGAACCAATTGAAAGAATAGAAGAAATAGCTTATGAAGTTTTATCATTTATAGAACAGGTATAATATGAAAGAGTATAATCAAAATTTATATAATGTTTTAAAAAAATATTTTAAAATTATTTATTTTAATAATAATATTTCTAAAGAAGAAATTATAATAAGATGTCCATATTGTGGGGATTCTATAAAGAATCCTCACCATGGACATTTTTATATTAATAATTTTCCACCATATGCATTTTTTTGTCAAAGATGCAACGCTTCAGGAATTTTAACTGAAAAATTTTTTTCAGATCTTAATATATACGACCAAGATATTTATCAAATTCTAAGTGAATCTAAAAAAATTGTTTTAGAACAAAATAATTTTGATTATTTAAAAAAAAAAGAAATTAAAGTTTTAGATGATATTAAAATTCCTCCACCAAAATACACTAATATAGAAAAAAGAAATCTTGAATATTTAAACGCTAGATTAGAAACTAATTTTACTTTTGATGATATCGAAACATTAAAATTAATTTTAAATTTTAAAGAATTTATTTTTTATAATAATTTAAAACATTTTTTAGATTATAATGTAAAAAAAGTTGAAACTTTTAATTTGAATTATATTGGATTTCTTAATTTTTTTAAAAATATAATTATATTTAGAAATATTTCAAATCTTAATGATGCAAATCGTTATACAAATTGGGTGATAAAAGAAACTGAAAATTTAAAAACATTTCCTATTTATGCTATTAAAAATGAAATAGATCTTTTAAATGTCAATTTTACATTAAATTTAGTAGAAGGAGTTTTTGATGCAATAGGACTATGGAATTATTTAGATAGACCGATGATAACTAATAATGTTTTTATAGCTGCCTGTGGAAACAATTTTAGAAATATTATTGAAACCTTTTTAAGATTTGGTTTTTTAAATATGGAAGTTAACTTGTATTCAGATTCCGACTTTTTATTAAATGATATAGAAAGAAATAATATTTCAATTAAAAAAATAATTAGTCTTCCTATTAAAAAATTAAATATTTATTATAATACGTCTCTTGAAAAAAATAAGAAAACAGATTTTGGAGTTCCTAAACGTTTTATTAATATTAAAGAAATGAAAATTTAAAAAGGGATTTAAATTATGAAAAATTATTTATTATTCACAGATGGTGCTTCATCTAAAAATCCATACGTTGCTAAAACTTTTTATGGAGGTTACGGCTATATATTATTTGATAATGATAAAAATGAAGTAATATTAGAAGAAAAGAAAGGTGAAATAGAAACTACAACCACTAATAATAGTATGGAACTCACTGCTATCTTAGAAGGTTTAGAAAAATTTTCTAAAATTAATAATGAATATCCAGTTTCATTAGAAATAGTAAGTGATAGTAATTATGCTATAAACGGACTTAAGGAATATTTAAAAAATTGGAAAGAAAATAATTGGCTTTCCTATATAGGAAAACCGATAAAAAATTTAGATTTATGGAAAAAAATCGATAGTCTTATATATCAATTAAAAAATAAAGGAGTTCAAATAAAATATACACATGTATATTCACATACTAAATTAAAGAAACAAACAAACGTAGATATCCGTTTAATTTATAATGATATGGTAGATAAGCTTGCTGTTCAAGCAAAAAAAGAAGCATTTAATAAAATAAAAGAAAAATATGAATAATGGATGCAAAAAAACATAATTATTTATCAAAAAATATTAAATTCGTTGTTAATAAATTTATATATGAATATGATTTACAGGATGCTGGATTTTCGATAATTAAAAAAATGAAGTTATTACCGGAAAAAGAAATAAATTATATTTCTTCTATAACTGACAAAGAAAAGAAAAATATTTACATTGGAAATTTAATTAATTATAAATATCCTGACTTATTAAAAAAGGTTAATGAAGAATTAATAAATATTCGTCATGCTTTTTATTATTATAATAATATAAAAGAAGAAGATATTATAACTATTAAAAAAGATGCTATATTTACCTTAAAACAATGTAAATATTTAATCTATGGTAAAGATAACGAATATAGATTTCGACTTAAAAATCGGTATACTTCATTTTATAATTTTAATCGTATGGAATTTTATTATGCTAATAAACAAATAACAACGAAAGGAGTTTCAAATGAAGTTTCTAAAGATTCGGAATTATTTATATTCTTAAAAAAAATTTTTTTAATGAATGAAACAAGAAATAAATTTTTATATAATGAACTAATAAAATTAAGGGAAAAATATCTTAGATATGAAATGGATGTGGAATCTTATAGAGAGTTTAAATCTGGTAAGATAAAATTGAAGACAGAATTGGCTGGTCATCATTTATTATTAGATAATTATATATCAGACGACAAAAAAAATATAGATATCAGTTATAATTATTTAGCAATAATTTTGCCTTTTATAAATTATATCCTCTAATAGTTTTTAAATAAACTATTAGAGGAACTTTTATCAAAAATCAATAAATTCAAATTTTCAGCATTTTATAATAACTAATTATATCACTTGCATAATTCATTGAAAAAGAATTTTTAAAACGACGCTCTCCAGCATTATACATAGCTAAAAGAACTTTTAAATCGTTTTCCTTTGTTATATCCAAATCATATTTTTTAATAAAATAATATAAAAGACATATAACATATTTGATTTGAATTTCAGGAGAATTTAAAAATTCTTTTTCTGTAACTTTAGGTAAAGAAAATTCTTTTATCTTTTGTATACTTTTAACGGTAGAATATTTGATTTGAAAATAACCATAGTCACCATGTTTAGAAACAACATTTCTTACGTTAGTTTCTTTTATGGCAATTGACAGAAGTAAAAATTTTGTATCAAAATTTTTGCTACTATCAATTATAATATTTTTATTTGTTAAAACAATAATTAAAACTTCAGCATCTTTATTAAATTTTTTATTAACTGTTATAACAAACTTTTTCATTTTTTCCATTTCAATTCTTTTCTTTACCTCTTTTTTTTCTTTTTTTTCTTCATTTTTTGGTTGAGTAGAAGAAGGTCTTTTTAAATAATTATGCGGTGATATAAATACATTTAATAATAGTATAAATACTATTATTGCTAATAAAAATTTCTTCATTTTCTTCCTTCTTTTGTTAATAAATACATAATACATAAAAATAATATATTTTCATGTATTTTTTTAAAAATTCTTAAAAATCAAAGAATTATGAAAATTATAATTTATTGTTAAAAACGAAAAAAACAAAAAAATAATTAAAATAAGAAGAATAATGTATGAGACTACCAGTATTCAAGAAAAATAAAGAAAATAAAAGTTATTTTAAAGTAGAAAAAGAAGAAATTTTTATTTCCAGTATTCTTTATAGTAAATGTGATTTTGATGATGAAAAAACACTTCCTAAATTAATAAAAAAAATAGAAAATATAATAAGACAAAGTTTAGAATATAAGAATTTTATTAAATATCTTAAACAAGAATTAAATAAAAATCATTGTTCTTTTTTCAAAAATATCGACCATAATAAAGAAAAATTAGATGGCGTAACGATTGAATTTCATCATTATCCTTTTACACTTTATGAAATAGTCTATCTAGTTCTTTCCAAAATGGCTGAAAACGAAGATATTATTTATGTAAATAAATTTGAAGTTGCTGATAGAGTTACTCAGTTACATTATCAATTAAAAATAGGACTTGTTCCTTTGACTAAAACTTTACATGAACTTGCTCATTCAGGAAAATTATTTATCAATATTAAACAAGTAGAAGGAAATGTTCAAGCTTTTATCGATGAATATAAAGATTATTTTACTCCAGAAATGAAATCATCTTTAGAAACTCTTATTAAACTTTCAGAAGAAAACGATGAGGAGAAAACTAAAGAATTAAATGAATTTTTAAAAGCTGAAGTAAGACGTTTTAATCTTCAAGAACATGAAAAACCTAAATTATTAGAAATTAACAAAGAACAAAATAAAAAAATTTCAAAAATGATTAAATAAGGAAACAAAATGGAAACACTAACTAACTTTATTATTAAATTAGCAGATTATATTAACTTCTTTTACGTTATCGTTATAACTATTATAGGAAGTCTTATTATATTTCTAGTAGATGTGATTAAAAAATTTTCTATATTAGAAAAAGAATATGAAAATGCTAAAAAAGAATTTAAAGAAAAAGAACTTAATTTAATTAAACAAATTGAAACTTTAAAAGAAGAAATTAGAATTGAAAGAAATTTTGGAATGATGTTTTCAGATCCTTCTAAATTAATTGTATTTATTGAAAATGAATTAATAGGAAGAAAAATTAATGATATTATAAATAAAGAAGTAAAACCTTATTTAATAATGGGAAGTAATAGTAATATAATTTCTGATGAGAAATTAATGGAATGGACAAAAATTGTAGCCATAGATATTTTAGAGAATCTTTCAGAAAATTATAAATCAGCATTAAAAAAAATATTTAAAAATGAAGAGGCTATACAAAAATTCATTGTAGAATCTGCTCATAGAACTTTATTGAATATCTCAATAGAAATAAATAAAAAGTTTTTATTAAATAAGAAAAAAGATAGTATCTTAGCTAATATCTTAAATATAAAAACAGAAGAAGAAACAAATAAGAAAAAGGAAGTTTTGAAAAAGCAAGAAAAAAATCCTAATACCTAGTAGGTATTAGGATTCTTTATTTTATGAAGTAATTCTTTTTTTTGTTTAATGTCAAGGTCATTAATATCTTTACAATTATTATTTTCAAGAAATTTTTTTACTATTATTTTAGTAGTGATATCATATTGTTCATTAAAAACTTTTTGTAGCTCTTCATTTAATTTTAATTCTTTTTTCTTAGATATTTTTTCAGAAAAATCAAATATTTTATCTTCGTATTTTTTATAAAATTTTATTATATCTGTATTTTCTTCTATTGTAATTTTTTTCTTTTTTAAATTATTTTTTGCTTTTTTTCTTTCTTTAAGAATATTCATTTTTTTCTTTTTTAGATTACTTTTTTCAGAAGGATCAACAAGATCTGTTTCTTCTTCTTGACTTTCTAAATCTGAAAATATATAATCAAGAGTATCATCATCTTTATTATCTTCTTTTTCTCTTTTATAGTATTGAGGTTTTTCTTTTTCTTCTTCTTTAGCTTCTTCTAAAATAGCTTTTATTTCTTCTTCTTTTATTGAAGAACTATTTATTGTATATTCTATTAATCTTTTTAATAATTTTTCTTTATTAATTTTTGTTTCCATATTAACCAACCCATATTCTTTTTCTTAATACTGATTTTGCAAAATATTTAGTATGACGTTCTATCCATTCTTGACGTTTATCATCAGCATTTGAATAATTGTCAAGATCCATTTCTATATTTCCAAAAGCTGTAGCTAAATTAGGATATATAGAACGAATTGTCCATATAGTTTTTTTAATATCTATTAAAGCAAGTTCTATAAAATTTTGTTGATGCTGTGGTCTTATAGTAAAAAAATTAGGATGATGTGTAAGAGCAACATCTACTGTGAAATTTTTAAAATATGCATATGCTGGAAATATTTCAATTATGTTAGGTGGATGAAATCTAAATGTTTCTTTTAATAAAATTGCTGAAAGAGTATTAATTCTCATTTGTTCTTCAAAAATATTTACAAAATAATTTTGTCCTAAAAAAGGAGTATTATATGTACTATTTAAATTATCACAATAAATGTTTATTATTTGTCTTATTTGATTTGGATTAATCATTTCTCTTGGAATTCTGTATTTATTTTGACTTCCAGGAACTTTTACTTTATCAGCTGCAAGATTAATTCTTACAATGTGAGGATAAAAACTAGAAAACGTTTCTAATGTTTTGTCTCTTATTATATTAAGCATGTATTCAGCAGTAATTTCCAAAACATTATGTGAAAAAGCTAATTCGTTTCCTAAAAGTTTTATTAATCTTGTTGGAGTTAAAATAGCCATACTATACTCCAAATTTTTTAATTAAATATCGTCTTATTTCATTTAATGGTTTTAAATTTTCATCTAAATTTAAAATTATTTTACTTTTATATTTGTCTTCATCTTCTGTAGTTTCTAATAAAATATTATTAAAAGATTTAAAAACATAAAAATTAGAAGTTTTTGTGTCTATTTCTAAATTTTCTACAGTTGATTTTACTATGTCAGATTTTTCATTTAAAAAATCTATAAGTGCGTCTTCTGTAAAAGGAATTAAATCACTTTGTTTTTTCTTATTAGTTAAAGAAGCACTTTCAGAAATGATTTCTTTCATATAAGCTGTTTTATGAGAAGGAAAACGTACATTATCATATGTTAAAATTTTTAAAGGTTCACCTACGTCTATATCTCCGTTGGGATGACGTACAACTGGACCCATTCCTCTCATCGAAAAAGCTGGTTTGGCTCCTAATCTTGTTTCATCTCTAAATGCTATTCCTGCTGGAAACATTGTAGAACGTATAACTCCTTCAATGTTTTCTCCTGGATTATGTTTATAAGAAAGAATTACATGTGACGCATTGTTGATATCAATGGTCATCTGACGTTTAATGTCAGTGTCTAATGGATGCCCATTTTCTCCATACCAAGTTCCGGTATCAATCATTTCTTGTATGTGCTCTTCTTTTAATGCTTTTACTATACTACTTTCTTTGTAGTATCTTCTATTTCTATTTCTTTTTACAAAATCCTGCAACACTGCTCTAATAACAATATGATCTGGAGTTGATTTTTCTACTTTAACTTTTTGAGGTTTGGTTGCAGCTTCATTAATTATTACTCCAACTATTTTCTTATTCATTTTTATCCTTTTAATTTATTTTTTAAATTATTAATATGTTAATTTTGAAAAACAATCAAATAATTTAAAAATAAGGAAAAAAATTATGAAAATAAGTTCAAAAGATTTATTCACTCATTTAAACAAAATTTTCTTGCAAAATAATAAAATTATTTTTAATGAAGAAAATAAAATGCAAGATTTCTTTGGTGATAATAATCAACAAAAACAACCACAAGGAAATCAACAAAAACAACCACAAGGAAATCAACCAAATCAATCAAATTTAGGTATGCAAGATTTCTTTGGTGATAATAATCAACAAAAACAACCACAAGGAAATCAACCAAA
>Ga0116166_1001319_pt1 | contig 22609 bp, 33 predicted proteins | sample AD_JPNMR2_MetaG_FD_89884 | JGI IMG/M metagenome (GOLD analysis project Ga0116166, IMG submission 89884) | Active sludge microbial communities of municipal wastewater-treating anaerobic digesters from Japan - AD_JPNMR2_MetaG | ecosystem: Engineered > Bioreactor > Anaerobic > Digestate | place...
GCTTCGATCTTGCCTGTTTCCATATTAAAACATGCGATCTTATATGATGGTTCTATTTTATCGTACGTCACCCAACCGTGGCAAGTGAGAATTTCGGTATCTTCGCTGAGGCAGAAATACAGCCACTCAATCACGTCCCGTATCTCAAACCCTGCCAACCGCAAACTAATCGTCATTAAGTCTTGCGTCCGTGTCCCAGCGAATACAAGCGCATGGCCGCCAGGTTTCAGCACGCGGTAGACTTCCCGCCAAATCGCCGGACCCGGCACGAATGAATCCCACGTCTTGCCCATAAACCCGCCTCCGCGGTGTTCGTAGTCTTCGCCAGCCATCCATTTCGTCAACACTTCCTCGATGTCCGGCTCTTTTGATAGACCATACGGAGGGTCAGTAACCACGGAGTCAACTGTGTTGCTTGGAAAGGCGCGAAGAACCTGCAAGCAATCTCCGTGTATGATTTGATTGACTTCCATATCTTCCACAACCATATCCGCTTTTCCTCCTTTGTTCGTTCTTCTAAGTCTATTTTTTTATCACAAAATATATTTGTTTGTCAAGTATTTAGTTGACAATGTTAATCATCTTTTCCTCCATCTCCAAAGATTTGACTAAGAATACCCACGCTCTTAACTGCTTCAGTGCCCTTCATCTTAATACTAATTTCATCTTTAGATTCAGATAAAATATCTTTAAATACCCCAACAAGCCGCATTAATCGTTCCATCTCTTCAGAAAGATTTCGGTCATTATAACCCCCCTCCATTTGCTCAATAAACCGACCAAAAAGTACCCGTTCTCCCTGAATCTCTAGTAAAGTCTTAAGAAGTTCTACTAAAGAATTTTGATCATTAATGTTTACATTTATTCGATAGTAACAGGTACTTCCTCTCTCAAATTGGGGGCATTTATCCTGTAAATAACATTTATCGCAATATTTAGGCACTTCAAATGTGTCAGCTATAATGCTCGTCTGTGTTTTCGTTAGCGGAGCCTGTTTTATTTCTTGAAGTGGTTGTTCAACTTCCCCCTCGTCGCCAAAGAAAACTTCTTTGCTGCCTTGCTTCGATTGTTGATCATATTCATAAATTTTCTGCAAAGCAGGAGTAACCTCTCCGCCATCCTCAGCTACTAATTTACCATCTACTTCGATTGGTCCTGTAATTGTGTTCACTGTTTTTGGCTTCTTCTTCGCCAATCATTTCACCCCCTCTAGTTCGCCGCCCTACGCTTGAAATCTTGACGCGCTATAGCCAACTGTTTGTACTGTTGTTCACTTTCTCTTTGAAGGACTATCATAATAACCTCGCGCAAAAGCACTCCTAATAATTCGTCTGTTCTTCGCGTATTGAATGAGATTACGTTTGAAATCTTCTGGAACTTCTTTTAACGCATCCCAAAAAGTCTGGTCCTCAAACCGACCTTCAAAAACAGACCACCGAGCATAATGAAAAGGATAATAATAAGTATATAATAAATCTAGATAATATCCTAATCGTCCAGCAATCCTCCGCCCGGTTCCATTACACTTGTCACAAGTAATAAACCGCCAACCATCATCAACACCCTCACCCTCCATCGGTACACCCAATGGGCGCGTTCCAGGAGGCCACGAAGATGGGTCATTAGAAGGATAAAATCCCATACCCTCACAATGACCCCGACAAACTGTCCACGGATTAGGTCTGGGTATACCAACAATAGAATATCTATCTACTACCTCAACCTCTTTACCTCTAAATTTGTTTCTAAGATACCACACGGCCTGTTTAAAAGTCATAACTTTCATCTCTTTTTTCTCCTTTGTCTTTATTTCGCCAATACGCCTCTTGCACCCTTTTAAATTTGCCTAGCCCCCGTTCTTCATCATCAAGGTATTCTTGGAATTTAACCCATTGTGCTAAATTCCATGAATCTACCGCACTTGCCTTATCATCCATAAAATCATCCCAAGAGATGCCTAAATTCTTGACTTCATTCTTAAACCGTAACCGTATCCACTTATTAAACTTATCATATGACCTCAAATTCCGTCCATCAAAATAAAATGTCATTCCGTGCTTGCTACCGTGTACCCACGATGCTGAATCAACTGAAGTAAGTCCAAATTTCTTCATAACGTCCACAATAGTCATGGCAAAACCATGCGATTTAGTACCATACTTTTTAGTGTGTACTAATCGTTTACTCATATATGAAATGGAATCTTTAATAGAATATCCCCTCAACCCCCCAAAGGCTACGTAAGGGTAATGTTTACACAAATAGTCAACATATTGAGGCGGATCAGCTCTGTGTATAACAGGTGTTAAAATAACATTGGCTTTAATCTTATCCTCTAACATTTCCCTATACCGCGTTTTCTGCTGCCAAGTACCTACATCTAGCTCCGCCACCAAAGTAAACCCCTCACCGTATCTATTAATAAATTCCGCATATTCGTCTAGATATAAACGTACGGCTTGGTCAAGTTCTGTTTCATTATGTGTCATATAAGCCATGCTTTGCCGAAGAGTAAATGCTCCAGAGTCTAAGAATAAATTCTCAAAAGACCCGTCTAAAATGCTATTATAAACCTTTTCACCTTTACCGCGTAAATAGTAATAGGAACTCAAAGCGTGTTTAACGTTCCATTCCTTCATCTTTTTATGCCAAGATTCAACCCCGGCCAAATAAATAATCATTTCTATCCCTCTTTAGATTCATCAATTAATTCTGTAGTTGCTGCCCCTTTGGGACTTTGAATAGCTTTATTAGCCATAAGAAAAACTTCTCCCGCAATTTATCCACCCCCCTAAAAAGTTAAATCAGGCCACTTTAGTATCTCATTCCGCCGACTTTCTTCACGAGCTAATTTCCTTGAATGAAAACCTGTGTATTTTGGGCCAAAGGAAGAATCATAGCGAGATACTCCAAGTTCTGAAGGTGCTTTAGGTAGTACCTTAATCTCAGCAATTTGGTCTGCACCAAAATTACTAATGTCTTCATCTGAACAAATTCGCTTTTCGCCCGAAGAAAATTTCACCTCCAGACCCATTTCCGTTACCCCCCTTCTTGTGAAGGATATTCTAAACCCCAACCATCCCAACCAGCTACGCGCTGCCGAGCAAATAATTCGATCTTAGGAGTTTCTTCAGTCGCGCCCAATAAAGCCTCTATACGACTATATTGATCCGCTGGCTTAGCGCTATGTTTGGTAACAGGTGCGAAAATTAATTGGTCTACATTTTTATCCGCCCGTCTAAGTCGTCCTTTTCGTCCAAGAAGGCATAATTCTGTACCTGATCGTGTCCAATGGCCTAACCCCTTCCTAGGCGCTATCTGTATGTATTTCTTTCTGTCCCCCGGCAATACAATTTGTTTTACTTCACTTGATTCCCAAAGCTTCACCCACACAAAAGCAACAGTTACATATTCAAACCCCCAAGCGTCTAAAACCTTTTTCCCAATCGAAACAACATTGGGACAAGTAATCCATAAGAATAATGCACAATTATCCGCTGCTATATCTTTAACAGGTAAAGCCGTTATTTCTTTAGTGGTCATTGTAGTATAATGAGCTGCTGCTACCCCTTGCCCCGACCCTTCCTTATCATGAACTTGATATTTCCAGGGTGGATCTGCTAAAATAATTTCATACTTCTTATTAGGGAATTTCATGGCACAGCCCCCTTTAAATTATAAATTACATGTTTCCTTTTCAAAGCCATTAAAATCTCATTATTTCTTTCCTCATCATACCACCCCTTCTTTGCCCGTTTTAGGTACTCCTTTGCTAAGGGAGTGGTCCAGGGATCGGTCCTATAACATTCTGTAAGACCATTTAGCTCCATGCTTACCCACCGCCTAAAGCAGGCAGCACATTCTCCGCAACTATTCCCGTTATAACAACTGGTAGTAGTATAAAGCACCTCTACTGGATGTCCCTGTTCCAAATACCAACGCACCATCTCCGTCTTTGTCATCTCGCGAAAAGGTGTGTCAACTTTTATTTCTCTTTCTTGCAAGAAAGATAGCAAACTGCCAATAGCTTCTAGAAATTTATCAGACCGATCAGGTATTTTCATCTCACCCTTTTGTATGGCGATCCAAATATTATCCGCATACAATGCCGCCGTATGTAAGAGAAAAGAGTTCCGCATTGGAATAAAAGCATCCTCTCGTTCCTGATCGCCCAAATATATCCTTCTATCTATAATTATAGTCATTTCTGTCAACTTTGCAACCCTTTGTATTGTCTCTTTTTCAGTTTTGTTATATCTATGACCAATGTCTACATATAAACATACTGGCTTATCTAAATAATACCAAGCAATAAGAGAGTCCAAGCCACCACTAAAAAGCAGTATGTTTTTCTCCATTATATCACCGCCTGTCTTCGAATTGCTTCCATACTAAAGTAGGCAACCATTTAATCCTGTATCTTAACATATTAAGAACTTCAATATAAAGAGCGTCATCAGTTTCATCCGTTTTAAAAGGAAAAGGCGTTCTTTGTATTTTTGAGATTAATTTGTGTAAGTAATCGTAATCTATATACTCAAGAAGCGGAGGATAAATTTCTAAATCAGCATTTTCTATCTGATACATGCTTAAATTCCAATAAAAATTAGGATTACGTTTATCTCGCTCTGTTTCCGCATGAAAACCTAAAGAAAACCCGTTATCAATCGCCCAAAGAGACCCTTCTGGAGTGACAAGTAGATTATCAGCCTTCCTATCTGTATTTCCGATTAAGACATCAAGTAAAAACACTTTAGTAGCATCCTGTGGATTAAATGAATTCCCAGTAAACAAGTGTGCAGGGATAACCCCTCCCTGCACATACTCTTGTAAAGACCCCTCCCAAGTAACTTCTTGGTTACCGAAGGTAAGAGTCACCGTATCAAATTTAGTATGCGGAACAATATTAAATCCGTAAACATTGGAAATGACATAAGCCATTACTTCATTAAGAGGTACAGTCTGAAAACCTTCCTCAAAGAAAACAAACGGTTTAAAAACAAACTTATTGTCTTGGTCTTTTATAATAATATGTCCGCTTACTGGTTTCATAGAATTTCATCCTTTCTCCTTCTACAGTGAAGAAGGGGTGTTTTCTGATCTCACGCTCACAGACCAACCAACCTGGAAAACCAAAAATATTTTTATCGTCAATGTAATAATCTCCATACACCTTTTTACTATCAAAACCTAACCAAGGAACATTTTTATTAAAAAAGTCAAAGGGTATTCCATGAAACAACAGGTAGTTTTTCGCCTCTATAATATCAGATAAATAGCATCTACAAGAGTTGATAATAATTACGCACCCGTCACGGTAGAGGCGATTAAGCACTTCTACTACATCTTCCATAGGCGGATCGTTATAAGAAAAGTACTTATAATTGTTGTATTTTGTAATCGTACCATCGAAATCAACAGCCAATATCGGCGGATAGATGACATCCGCTGTAAACATAGTTTCTTTTTCCTTCGCGTTTTCTATGATATTTCCCCCCTCTTTATTAGCTGAATAAACTCTTTCTTATCTATGTTACCCCTTATGGCCGAAGTAATTGCAACACTATCGGGCTTTTTAACCCCCCGTACTATCATACACTCATGCCGAGCCTCAGTTACTACAATTACTCCTTGCGCCCCAAGTGTTTCATATAAATAATCAGCCACCTGCATAGTTAATCGTTCTTGTATTTGAGGCCGCTTCGCAAAATAATCTAAAACACGAGCAATTTTAGATAATCCAACATATTTATCCTTGGGAATATATCCTACATGCGCCTTTCCTACGAAAGGAAGAAAATGGTGGCTACAAACACTACTAAAGGGGATGTCCTTAATGATTACCATATCTCGATAAGGTTCATTATTATCAAATACCGTCATTTTAGGCTGCTCCATATAACACCCCTCAAAAAGCTCCAAATACATTTGAGCTATTCTTCTAGGGGTGTCCTTTAAATCCGGGTGGTTTGAATCCAGACCCAACCAGTTTATAAATGATTCTATGATAAGTTCCCCTTCCCGTAGATTAGGCTTTTCCATGATTCTCACCTCCTTTTCTTTGCCGCCGAGCCTTTGATTTAGCCTTGATAGCACGTTCTTGCGCTAAAGCTTGTCTGTAGGTATCATGCTCTCCTAAAATTCGCCTCCCATCTTTAGAATAAAGAACCCACTTCCTACCGCGCTTCTTAATCACTTTGATCCTCCTCTTCAATATCTTCTAATAATTGCTCCAACGTAAAATCCAAACAAACCGGCACCTCCGCCATTTGAGAAATCACCGTTGTTAAACGATCTACAACAAATTCAAATTCACTTTTTACTAACCTCGATAACATACTACATGCTTCAATGCTCATATGCTCTGTCAATAAACTGATTTTATCCCTTACAACTTCTAAAGGTATATGCAGCATTTCGTGTAAAATAATTTTATTGCGCTCATGCGGAGTAGCTTGTACAAACTTGTCAAGATTAATGGAAAGACGCGCAGAGTGCATACCCTCTATTGTTTCTATTTCCGCTAAAGCTTTAGGCGTTGAAGGTGGTTCATAATCCAAATATATCTCCCACAAATCCAAATATAACTTATGCCGCCAATATTGAATAGCTTCTATAATTCGATCTCTAACTAGTTCTTTCTGCTTTTCAGTCATCCGCCAACCTCCTATTTAAGAAGTAAAGAAATAGGTACTTGATTACCCGTTTCCGTTTCTATAATAATTCCAGCGGCCTGAATTTGATATTTGTCGATCAATGACTGTGATTCAGGCAAAGTTATGTCTATAAATTCGAGACCCAATTCTTCTGCCTTAGCGCCCACTAAATCCTTGATTATCTTACATCTACTACAAGTAGGAGAAGTAAAACAAATGTATCTCATTACTTATTCCCTCCATATCCTATATTTATTGCTATATATTCTAAAGGAACAGGAGTCGGTCTACCGATTCCCCCTTGTTATATTAGTTCCCGCAAAACATCGCCCCCTATTTTACCCCCATTAACTTGTGTATCTGAGGAAGATATAGGGCATAAGGAACAAGCTCAGGTGCAAATTGTTTAGTCCACTTTGGTAGGTTCTTATAAATCTCTTTGGCTACTGATGCTTCAGGTTGTATAACCCAATCACATAAACTAAGTACCGAATCTGTTTTTCCCGTCAAAAACCCCCCTACTTCCCGCATATCCTGTTTATTTTGAATTACGAATTTAAATTGAATATGCCCTATATCCAACCAAGCATCAAACTTAGCTTGAGGAAAGGGAGCATTACCAGAAGAAGAGAGTTTTGGACTAACCGACCAGTAATCAATACTACGAAGCAGTTCTTTACTGGGAAGTATTGTACCATTAGTTTCAATCGCTATTGTTTTGTAGTCCCCAATTTCTCGACAAACATTAAGCAACTCTTTATGATCTTGTAATAAAGGCTCTCCCCCAGTAAAAACTACCATAGGACAAGGACTAAAACTAATCTTTTCTGCCAATACAGCAGGAGTAAAGGCTACCGCTTTATGTGTGTTAAAAGTGTATTTAGAATCACACCAAGAGCATTTATTATTACACCCAGCAAACCTAATAAAAAGAGCCTCTTTCCCTAGTAGAGATCCTTCTCCTTGAATAGAAGGAAAGATCTCAATAACTTGTAACATAATATTCACCCCTAGTTTTAGTAGTACTGTTACTTCTTTTCTATATCCCCCATAAGCGTTCTAGCCAAATGTATAGCAGCCTCTTTTACATATACAAGTCCACATTCACAGCCGTAAACGAAATCAAATTTATAGTCATCTAAAGCTGTTTCAGACCTGTGTTTCCGCTGCTGTGGTGTTAACTTATTTTTATAAACCTCTTTACCTTTATATCTAATAATTCGCACAGTAATAACCTCATACTCCGGTTTATCCTCAAAATATTCCACTTCTTCAGGAAAGCGAAAATCGGGAATAATTACAATATCTGTAGTAGGATGCAACAGAATGAACTCTTCTGCTTGTCTAACCCAACAATATTTATCCTCTTGTTTCATCTCTTCCCCGTGTACTTGTAAAAATGTCCGACCCTCTTTATCTTTTTTACCATTCCAGCCTCTTTTTAAGGCACTCAACTTAACAAAATCAGCAAAATGAACAATACGAACCTTTTGATCATAAACAAGAGTAAACACTGCTCCTAAATATTCTGCTAAAGTATCTTTGCCGTGTTCTGCTTTTCCGTTAATTAAAACGAGCTTCATTATCTAACCTCCCTCAGTCTTCCGGCGTATAAACAGCCTTCGAAGTTGGAGTTTCCCATACCTCTACCGCGATACAACGAGGTTTATTGGGAAGAGTACAGCAATAAGCTGTAATCTCCTCCCAAATAACCTTCGCAAAGTTTTCGGCGGTAGGATTTACATTTTCTAAGCAAATATTAAGATCCTTATGGTCATATTTTTCGGTAATCAACCTCTTAATCACTCCAAAGTCAACTAACATCCCTAAAGGATCGAGCATTTCTCCTTGGAATGTGAGTCTAATTCTGTAAGTATGCCCATGAAGCCTTTTGCACTCGCCCGGATGCCCCTCAATAGAATGAGCACACTCTAAGGAAAATTTCTTAGAAATTGTAAACATCCGCCTTCACTCCTTATTTTACTACGACTTTAAGGAGAATCCCCGTTTTCTTTTCCCCCTCAATAGTTACATCAGTAAATCCAGGACAAATAAGCAAGTCCATTCCCTGCGGAGCAGCAAAGCCTCTCGCAATAATACAGCCCTTCAGAGCTTGATTCGCCGCGCCAGCTCCTACGGCAATTAATTCAACCTCTTTGCCCTCTTGCAGATTTTTGACAATAGCTCCTCCAACACTAGAAGGATTGCTTTCAGCAGCCACCTTTAAAATTTGTTTTTCCATTTAAACTCCTCCTTTAATATTTTCTTAATTTCCTCCTGTTGATAAACAGGAAGGGTTTCTAAAAATTCTGGATTGTGTAGTGCCCTTTCCACGTAATGACCCATAGTGGCTATCACAAAAGCATCGGTCTCGTCATCTGTATCAAATTCTTGTCTAAAGTTCTTTTTCACTTCCTCTATCATCCAACGTTTAGTCCAAGTGGATTTGGCTCTGTGGGGCGGACAAGCCGGTGCTCTTCCCCGCCCCGTAGCAAATCGTTTTATGTTTGTAGGCGGTATTTTTATGATTCGTTTACCCCTTAATTCAAGATCATATCTAACTAGTCCAAATAATTCTCCCATCATCTCTCGTCTATTAGAGCTTCCAAATGAATATCCTTCAAAGTAAACGATCTCATCGTCACCCACCCATTCTATAACACCCGCCGTTATTACATCGACCCGATATACCCAAGGATCACTAGATTTCGTCTTGATAGCTTTAGTAATTACAAAGTCTTGTGTAACACGAGCCAACCCTGTAGAAGTCCAAGAAAGATCAATACCTACACTCATTGTTCTCTAATTATTGTCTCTGGTGGTATATCAGTATTTTCCATTTGCGATAAAATCTGTTGTTGCATTTTATAAATTACTTCACTAGAAACCTTAAATGGTAATTCCATGAGTGCTTGAAGAATAGTTTGACAATCTTTTTCATCAAATTTAAGTACAAATTTTTTATTGCTCTCCGCCTACATCACCCCCCCTGTCACTAGTGTCAAGTAAGGATTGGCCTTTAACAGTATAAGTAAGATTATGTCCCCGACGGGTAATTTCCCGGCTTAAAAGAAAAATAATTTTTTCACAACCAACTAATAAAGCATTAGCTAATTTATAAACAGCCTCTTGTTCATCTGCCCAATCTTGTGCTTGAATTACTAGAGGATCTAAATCTCGCGCTGCTTTTTGTAATGTCACTTTGCCGCCGTACTCGTCTTTTAAGTCAAGTAACTTCTTCGCTTCAATATAAGAACATACCCGTTTAGCGGTAGTATAGTCAATATCCGTACAAGCAGCTATATAAGAGTAATGAGCAGATAAAGCCGTAAAGATAGATAAATAGCGGCTAAGTTCTTCTGTTGGCATGTCAGCTACATCTTCTCTAATAATCAAATTACCGTTTGCATCTAAAAATTCGGGCGGAACAGTAACGGGAGCCGTAAAATAAAGTCCCTCTTTTTTTAGTCTTGCCAGTGCGTTTTGTCTATGTATGAAGTTATATATTTCTCGTTTCATCTCAAAGTCCGCCATTTTATCCTCCCCCTATTCTTCTAGTCTGCTGTTTCGAATCCGCTTTATTAATTCCCGGTCTAACTTATCTTGGTATGAAAGAAACTTAGCGCAAGTATACTGGCAATCCTTCTGCTTACTAGTACAACCAAGGCATGGGCATCTATTAGTCCCCACTCTTTCCACATCCTTTCTTTTCAGGGCAATATCCTAATTTTTTGCATTTAGGTACAAGAAAAAGTGCTAAATATGGACAAACTTCATTTACTCGATCCTTCATCTGCGAAGCCACCTGTCGAATTTCCCATTGTGCACGATTGCAAAGACGTTCGTTACAGAAGTTAATTAGCGCCCGTAAATTCATTTTTACGTTAATTTTTGTTTCACAAGCGTTCGGCAAAATATATCGAGCATCTTCAGCAGGAATTCCTAGCCTGAGTAATTGCTTATAACATTCAGAAATTTTGTTCATAGTTTCAGAAAAAACCACAAGCGCTTCTGTCCTCTCCCATATAGAGTCAGGTAAAATAATATTTAAGTTGTTGTCACTATATCGTTGACTGCGTTGAGCATAAGAAGCAATACGATGCCTAACCAATTGATGACTACAAGCTCTGCTAATACCCGTAATTAAAAAATGGAAATCAACAAATTCCGCAATCGAAAGATGGCCTGATTCTAAAACATGTTGTACTAATTTTTCTGAAGGTTCTGAATCATAACATATAGAAGCGGCTCGAGATAAAACTGTAAGTGGTTCCGGTGTATAGCTGATTAATTCGACTCTAGATTTAATGTTTGCCACTCTTAACATCCTCTCCTACATTATCTTTATCCGCCTTTTCTAATTCTTGTTTCTTCTCAGCAAGCAGATGTTCTATTTTATGCAAAGTTAACTCTTTAAAAGCTAATGAAGCTTGATTCTTCATCAATCCAATCTGGAACATTGAATTAATCAAAGAAAAACACGTCTTAATTGATATTAAATATGATACAAAAAGCATACCCGTTAAGTTAGAAATCGGGCGTAAATCAAATACCACAACGGCAACCCCTTCCCAAAGCCTTGCAACTATCATACCCAAAAGATATAATACAAATAAGTAAAACATCAAATCCAATAAAACACCAAATAAATTGAGTTTTGTCTTCACTATCTCACTCCTTTTTTCTATTATCTGCTTCAGCAAAATGTTTATTAGTTGCACAAAAATCTTTCCATTTACAAAACATACATTCCAAGCAATTTCTATCCCCTAATACATTTGGTAACACCTCCTGTTTAATATGCTCTGTTACCATTGCCGCCTTATTAAACATCTGATAAGCCAGCTCTGGTATATATCTTATTTCAAATAGTTTTGACCTGTTCGTATTTTTTGCACCATAAATAAAGAATCCCTCATCAAATCCCTTGTAAAGATCTTCCGCCATGTGTAAATAAAGATTTAATTGAAGTAAATGGTCCCTCTTAGGGGAAACCAGATCATCAAAGCAAATGGTTTCTTTTCTTGTATTTAAATCCCTATTTTTAATGGTCTTAAATTCGCCTAATACCTTTTTATTCCCTCTTAAAATTGCCGCGTCTGCTTTACCCACTATGTTATATTCTTTATTGTAAAGAGGAACTTCTAAATAATGGAGGTTGTACCAAATCTCTAAAGCGATTCCGCAAGAGGGACAAATTCTAGGAGAAGGTTTCTCCATATCAAGCCATTCATAGTTACAAGAGACACATCTCCACTTACCAAGAAGTACTCCCATATCCCAAAAATACCCTTGTAACCGCCGCCCAAAATCGTGCCCCGCCCCAAAAATAAATTCACCATCTATATTATGTTGTGGATTTGAAGCAGGGGTATTAAGCATAGAGTAAACAAGTGCTCGTAAACAAGCAACAGAGGAAAGAGTCGAAGGATGAAAAACCCCCTTCGCTCTTTCCTCATAAAAGTAACCTAAATCAAGCCCTGGTCCTTTACGCATAATATAGCGCTCTAAGTCATCCAGAACCGAGTTTCCCTGCTTTGTTTTAAATGTTTTTAATAAATCGGCTATTGCCATATCTTTTCCCTCCTAACACTATTTTACCATATATTGCACCACAAAACAAGTATTATTTTATTTGAAATGGCAAAAATACGTCCTTCTCCTTCTTCCAAATCCGTTGGTTGCTACTCGCTAATCGCCCTTTACAGGCTAATTCCTCAATATACCGCCCCGTCTTAATAAAATCTGCGTATTTCTTAACCCCCTCTATTATCTCATGTAATTCATAACTTGTATATAACCAAAGCATTTTTTCAGGAAAATGAGTTTTAATCTCCTTAAGCAGCGTTTCTATATGTTGCTGATCTAAAGGTTCGCCCCCCATTATAGCAATGCTATCTGCGTCTTTATATTCTTCTCGTAGCCGACGAATAATTTCTTCCAGAGTAACCGATGTCCCATAATTATAATCCCATAGCTTTGGATTGTGACAACCTTTACAACGGGGTTGTCTACTACAGCCGGAGAGGTATAGCTCAACAGCTATACCCTCCGTAGAATTCAAAGCAGGAAAGATACAACCACCTATATTAAATTCCAAACCAATTCCCCCTGTTTATTAAGTGCTCTCTAGTTCGTCTTTCCCGTACCAGCGTCTTTGAGGAAATTCCCATTCACGCCGCTCCTTAACCCAGTCTTTAGTGTCCGTAAAGAATCCTACTACTCTAGTAGTATAGGTATCAATTTCGGCTCGGCACTCAGGACATTCTTGGTGAATTCCAACCGATGTATGTCCTTCAACGCAGGTACTAAATCCTTTATTCAACGCAAAGTGTGGGATGTTATACTCCTCAATCAACCTCCTCATCAATTCTCTGTTTGCTCCTACTGTTAATTCATCCGATACATTAATGTGAAGAATACTTCCGCCCGATACTGAATCCATAAGTTTACCAGCAACCTTTAGTCTATCAAAGAAACTATGGTCCTCGTACAATGGGAGTACCTGATTTGATAGTAGTTTAAGATCAGTACCGAATAATAACCCATCCTTTGCCGCCAATTTTGGACTGGCTCCCTCACCAGGAATCTCTTCAACGTTAAAAGCAAACCCCTTATTCCGTCTTCCAGCCTCCCGCGCATAATTATCCATGAAACTTAAAACATCCTGAGCAAAACGAGTATAGTCTTCCATATCATCATTACCGTAATACCGATAAGCATCATATAATCCAGTAAAACCAAAAGTACTAAAGAACATATTCAAGTTGACCCAACCAATGTTAAAGAATTTTAAAAAGCCCTTTTCTACGTAATCTTTTAAAATGTCCTCCTTATGTACAACTAAAACCTTTTCTGCCATGTTTAAAGCATCATAAAGAACATCCTTAAAATGTAATTCAGCACCAAGACGCCGAGCCTCACGAACCATTAAAGCTACTCGGTGCAAGTTAACTGTTATTACACGATGCGAACCTATACTTAATCCGCCGTTACCAAAGGAGTCCATTCTAATCTGCTCTTTTAAATCAGCTAAATCACAGTTAAGCCGACAACAACCCGCCAGTTTTTCTCCCTTATGGAAGTTAAAAACACATTTTTCTCTGTTCAAGTCTACAATATAATAAAAGAAATCTTTATCGATAATTTTACCTTGTTCGTCCGTCTTAATATTAACCGTAGTTACCGGAAAACGATAGGGCTTACCTGTCAAAGGACTACCCTTAGCAAAGAATTCAGCATAAATTTTCTGTACACGCATGATTTCTTCTATGTTGTCAAGCGGACTACTTCCGTCAGGATACATCGCATCTTTAAAGACTGTTTCGATAGTTGGACGATCAAATAAAGAAATATTAGTAAACGGACTGTCTCCCCCAATCCTAAAGGTATTGTGGAAAATATGAATGGTTTGCTGTATTTCGTCCTCAATTTCTTTATCATATAAGTATTCCACCAATAGGTAAAGATTTTCCTTGTCTTTCCCTACCATCTCTTTAGCATTACGTAAATTTTTCTCGTAGTAGTCATCATTAACAGAGAAGGCTGAAACAATGGAATGAATACAATTATCAATAGACATTCCACTATCTATTAGATTGCTTACGAATGCATGTTTTATCCTTCGCTCTTTAGCTGTATAATATGCCATATTTATCAATGCATTGGCAATGGAACAAGCACCGGCGTTCTCCTGAGAAAAATCCATTGTAACCTCTCTCAATTGGCCCATGTAAGACCGCATCTTCTTCGGTGGCGCAGATGGCAACCAACCATAAGGTCTTCCCTCAACCGCTAAGAAAGATACATCAGGAAAAAAACAATAAGGAACGGAAATTTTAGTTAAATCGTGACAATAAAGTAACCCGTCAATCATAGCTTCAATAATTCTGTTCGCTTCATCTAAACCATAACGATTTTTGATTTTCTTCCATAAAAGATAATAAGATTGTAATTTAAGCTGAGGCTTAAAAATCTCCGAATGAAAGTTAACCGGAGATTTCCCATTAACGTTGGCATTAGGATCTATACTCATATCTGCTACTTCAGGTACTTCGAAATAATCCTCGGCCAATTCAAAGGGGTCAATTTTTTTAATCCCCTCAATATCGAGTAACGCTTCTGGTATTGAATTAATAAGTTCAATAAATTCTGGTTCAATAGTTGTTCCAATTCGAAACGCCATTTACAATTCCTCCTTAGTATCAGTACTTCCATGCCCACCCCTTGAATATTCTTGAAGGGAACCTTCAACCTCAACTACTTCAGGCGTTAAGATGGGCAAAACCAATAATTGAAAAAGCCGATCTCCTTCTTTAACAGTAACTTCATGATTAGTTGTATTGTACACTAAAGCCATGATTATATCTTTATCACCACAATAATCAGGGTCTACAACCCCCATAGAATTAGCAAGTAATAACCCTGTCTTTCTAAACGTAGAGCTTCTAGGTAGTACCGCAATAAAAGTTCCTTTGGGGGGTTTCGCTATAATCCCCAAAGAAATTAATTCCCAACTGTGCGGTGAGATTGTCTTTGTCGTACTAACGTAAACATCCAACCCTACTGAACCCGGCGTTGCGTAGTTTGGTGTAGGTAAATTTTTATTTAATTTTTTAATTGCTAAAACCTCCATTATCTAACCCCCTAAATAATTGCTTCTTTAATTTTTGGTGGTAGTACCGACCAATCAATTTTCGCGTCCCCTTTAGGGCACTGCCCTGTATTAGTCAACGGGGTGCGGCACAAAGGGCATAATCCTTTTCTAAGTCTTTTCATCCTTTTTCTTCTCTGATTATGGGCATAGCTCATTTAACATCCTCCATTTCTACCGCCTCTTTTAGGTCTAAAAACGTTTCCTCGTCAATAACAACTAACCTAACGGGCAAATTTAGTAATCTTCCATATTTGTCGTGTGTAAATGTTATTTGCATCCCTGGAAGGAAACCACCCTCTTTTCTTATAGCCTTATCTCTTATTTCTAGCCATGTTTCCAATGATAGTGCATAGGATTGATGGCTAGTATATTTATTTTCCCAGAGAAAGTTCTTTAAATATCGACTTAAAGTGCGTCGGCGTTCTTTCACATCCCCCTTCGTACTCCATAAAGCTCCCGAAGCAGGTTGTGTAGACCCGCCGACTTTTTTCGACCATTTATGCTCCTGCTGCTTAGATTTTAATTTTCGATCTCTCGAAGTCTCCTCTTGTCCAATTTGAAATGGTTTAACCACTCACCGTCAGCCCTTCTTGCTCAATAAAATCTACAAAACAGGCAGAACATATTTTTTTCCCTTTAAATTGCTTCATATGTGTATCAATGTTGCCGCAGAAACAACACACAGGCTCATATTTTCGCATAATAACGTTAGCACCTTCACAAAAAATTTCTACACCCTCGTCATTACGAACCAACCCTAAGAAGTCACGAATTTCTTTGGGTAATACTATTCTGCCGTGGGCATCTAAATATTTAACGATGCCTCTCGATACTCCAGTTCTCGTCACTATTATCGTCCTCCCTCAAACATTGTTCTAATTCTTCAAGGATTTCATCTTCCCGAATCCTTGTAACTAACTCCCGTGCCTCTCTACAAATTCCTGTATAATTGAAAGCACAATCTTTACAATCCTCCGCGTCGCATTTAAGTAATACAATTCGCTCAACAAAGAACTTAAGTTCATCATAACTGGGCTTTGCTATGTCTATCCCCCCTTTTCTAGTAGTGTATCAATAAGCTCTTCTGTAGTGATATGCCCAATTAGGAACCGGATATTTTGAATTACTGTATTGGCTCTTCCATTGAGCTACCTTCTCCATCGTTACTCGCTCCAATCCTTTTCCTCCTTTCTTTGCCTATTCTTCGTCTAAATATTCTTCTAGAGCGACTTCCTCTGATTTTATACCACCGTCCTTTACCAGCCCCATAATAGTAGCCTCTAGCTCCGTAAGAACTGGGGGATTTTGTTTTAAATAAAAGAGTAACTTATCTATTCCTTGAAATTTAGTACCATCGTTTAAACAGTACCATGCACCCTTTTTAATTATAATATCATATAAAATTCCATATGTCACTACTTCTCTTACCCTATCAATTTCCCCAGCAGCATATTCATCAATGTCAGTATTATACAGGTAAAAGACTCCCTGCCTCCTAGGTGGAGCAGTTTTATTTTTTGTGATTAGAAACTTAACCTCCTGCGCTACAACAGTGTCAACACCGTTAAGAGGCTTAACTAAAGCTTCCCCTTGCTGAAGCATACAAATAATTGATGGATAAAACCTAATAGCTCGACCTCCCGGCATAATTTCAGGATTACCCCAAGCGCCAATTTTTTCCCGCAATTGATTACTAAATATAATAGTTGTTTTATTATTATTTTCATCCGCTAGTTTTCGTCCCGCCCTTAAAGCTTGTGTAATCTTTCGCAAAAATTTAGAATTTAAAGAACCTGCTAAGCCCATTTGGTTTTTTTCCATCGAAGCCTCTAATTCGGCAGCCGGAACCATTGCCGCTAAAGAATCAATCCCCAATAAAGATACCCCTCTAGAGCGAACCAAGGCATCTGCTATATCCATGGCTTGTTCAGTATAATCTGGTTGAATAACCAGCATACGATGAAGGTCAACCCCCAATCGTTGTGCCCAGGATAAATCTAAAGTACCTTCTACATCAATAATTGCAGCCGGACGATTGGGATAAACCCTCTGTGCTTCCGCTATCGCTTTTAAAAGTAACGTTGTTTTACCAGAAGATTCTCTTCCAGCAATCACACTTATCCGCTCTTCAGGCCACCCCCCTCCAAGTTCTACATCTAGAGTAAAGGAGCCAGTAGGTATCCTCGTTAAACGTAAAGCAACAGCATTATTACCATATTCAATAAGACCTGAACCGTATGCCTTTTCAATCTTCTTCATCAAAGCATTAATTTCAGCAAATTCTTGATCTACCTTATTCGACATAATTAACCCTCCTGTGTAATCTGTTCCATAACCAAACCCTGAGAAGTTACTATTTTTTTAAACATTTCATAATTATGTAGAACGTTACTAATATAATGCTGCGTTTCTCTTATATTCGGAACCCTCTTTAAGCGCCTAACTAGAGTCGGTCCCGCATTATAAGCCGCTAAAGTGAGCGGAACCTCTTGAAATTCCTGATGCCATTGATAAAATAATTTTACTCCTTTTGTAATATTCGCCTTTATATCGAAATAATCCCCATTAGTTATATTATGATATTTAGGCATAATCTGCATCAGTCCCTTAGCCCCAGCCCTACTTACCGCCGTAGGGTTGAATTGGCTTTCCTGAGCAATAATCGCAGCTATTAATAATGCGTCTCCCCCGCACTTCAAAGTTTCCTGACAGATTGTTTCAGCGATGGTTTGAACTACAGGATAAGTTAGTGGATCTAGTCTATTAACCCGCCTGTAATAACTTATACAAGCCATTATATCAAATGTTTCTTGGTAATCTAATTCTCTGTCATATATTGTATCACAAAATACCAAAGGAAGGAATAATATTAGTGTAAAAATTATTAACCCCTTTATTTAAATCACCCCCTTATAAAATAACCCGAAGGTAAATACATTGAACCTCTCCCACTTTCACTTCGTTTAGAAGTGGGAGATTCTCGTTTCATCAGCCTCGCTACCTACTACCTCCACGAGCCTCACATCGGGTAGTCCCTACCCTAGTTTATGTTAAGCTATGCTTAATTCTTATAAAAGAGTTATTTAGCCAATCCCCATCGTTCAACGCAACAAGGATCGGTTAAAATATCTACACTTAAAGGAATAATGTTTTCCATGTTTTCTTTAAGAATTTTGATCCCTGCCTCAATACTTTCATGCGGTGATACCAATACTAATTCATCATGAACCTGAATAATCTGAGCTATGCCTAAATGCGGATTCTTTTCGAGTGCCCTTTCAATTTTTATTTGCGCCAATTTAATATAGTCTCCTGCACTTCCTTGAATTTTCGAATTCACCGCCTGTCTCTTAGCTCTCGCTGCCAACCCACTTTCCTCAGAATAAATATCAGGCAACCTTCTTTTACGGCCCGACAAAGTGCGAATATACCCGTACTTCATACAAACCGTCGCAATGTAATCCATATAACGCTTAACCCCTGGAAAGGCAGAGAAAAAATCATCTAAAAAAGATTGTGCCATATCCAGATATTTTTGATTAACAAACTCCTTTTTATTACCAAAGCCATCTACACGTTTTTGTATAAAATCCTTTTCCTTTCCATACCAGTCATTTGCAAACCCATAAACAGTCTTACCATAAATAGTACCAAAACCTACGGCTTTAGCTTTCTGCCGCTGATCTTTAGTAACCTCTTCCATATCCACTTTAAAAGCATGAGAGGCTACCCAGCTATGTACGTCAACCCCTTTACTGAAGGCTTCTTTTAGAACCTCATCCCCAGAAAAGTGCGCCATTAACCTCATTTCCATCTGAGAATAGTCTGATACTAACAATACCCCATTGGGATTATAATATATGTCACGTATCTTTCTCTGCACCTCAATGTAACGCCCATTTTCATCTTGCAAAAGGTTTCCATGCTGATCCCTATCTAGTACATTATGGCAATGAAAAATTTTCTTACACTCATCTATTGATTCTGGAATTGTAATCTCTAAAGCGGGAGGATCAGTCAACCACAAATCCTCTGCTCCATAGGTTTTTCCAACATAGTATTTATCTACCCAAGTAGGTCCGGCAGGTTGGTTTTGTAAATTAGGGTCAGAAGAAGAAATCCGCCCCGTAACCGTCCCTGTTTGGTTAAAACTACAATGCAGTTTACCATCGGCTCTAATTAAATTAAAAATACCGTCAATATAAGTAGATTTAATTTTTGCTAATTCCTTATACCGCAACAATTCTTTACAAAAAGCGGTCCAAGGCTTATCAGGCATAGAAGCAAGAGTTTTAATAACCCCACTATCGGTTTTTGGTTTCGGAGATGCAAAAGTACCGTCTTTCCGTGGTTTTGTTCCTCCTTTAGTCACGCCTTGAATGGGCGCACCAAAGCCTTCCGGCGGAGGAGAAAAAAGCAATTTACCTAATTGATCACCTGAATTGATGTTTAATTCTCGTCCCGCCAAAACCAGCAATCTATGTTGTAGTTCATAAAGATCCGCTTCAATACGCTTACTGTACAAGGACAAAAGAGTTTTATCAATATCCACGCCTCTATACTCCATTTTTGCTAATACTTTAAGATAAGGCATTTCCAATTTCCAAAATAAATTATCAAGCTTTTCTTTTGCCAATTGTGGCTCCCATAGTCTAAATAAATGCAAAGGGGCAAGAACGTCATTCACCCCATATTGCGCCGCCTCATCAATAGGAACTTCATAGAATTTTCCACCCAAAGTTAAATCAGAAAAAGAAGTCATATCCATCTGTAATATGGTTCTAGCTAAATATTTAAGGTTATGAAAGGGTCGGTTCTCATTAAGCACCCATGAGAGCACTTGAGTACAGGCGGCCAATTTATTATCCAATTTCCATCCTATGTCAATACCTTCACGCCATAAAAACTGTATATCAAATTTAAAGTTGTGAGCAATTAGTATTATTGTATCCTTCTGAAATATGGGACGTAAAACCTCGAACACAAAATCTTTATCAAGACAATCTAAGTCTCCATGCTCAAAGGGTATATAGTAAGCCTCATTAATATCAGAAGCTAACGCCAATCCAACGGCCCGATCAGAAATAAAATCCAATCCCGTCGTTTCAAAGTCAAAAGCTAAAAGATTGCCTTGTTTTATCCTCTCTGCAAAGCTAACAAATTTTTCTTTATCACTGGCGAGTAAGTATTTCTTTTTCATTCTTAATCAACCCCGTTTATGAATAGAATAGCCCTACTAACCCGAAGGTTAGAAGGACTATTCTATTTAGTTTTCTTTAGATCTTAGAAAAATCAATAACCCCTCTTGTATCCTCGTCCTTATCCAGCGTAATAGGCTGCTGAGGTATTCCTGCTCCTGCTAGAGCAAGTTGGCTTCTAATGTATGCATTGTCTTTAGGAGCAAGAATTTCTCTTAAGTCAGGAAGTTCTTGAGGCATTACGAATTCTACCTTCTGAATGTCCTCAAAATCATACTGAGTATCATTACCCGCCCCAGTGCGGGTAATAATCCAGCTATAATTCTTTAGTCCCTTCCTTTCATTTTTTCTTTCTAAGACCTGAAGTGCCCTAATCCCAAACTTAAGAATCTTGAGTGTATTCTGTCTTGATTTCTCTTCCCCCGTCTGTTTATCTTTCCACATTTCCAAACGATGGTCAATAATCAAAAATGCACCTCTAAACGTTGGTTTATGTCCTAAGCAGCAGATTGGGCAATCAAGAGCTTGAGAGCAAGTAAAGCTTTGCTTAAGAGACTTTACAAAATGCTCATAGAAAGTAACCGGTTCGTCTGTAATAAAACTTACAGTAGCTTCCTCGCCTGGACTTAAAGTAAAGACTGGAAGATAAACCCTATTTTGAAGCTCTTCTAATCGTTTACCAACCTCTTTAACTTTCTGAAATCCTTGGTCATACCAGTTTCCACTCATAATTATCAATCTCCCTTCATATTTGGAGCCTTTTCGGTCTCCTACTTAAATGTTGGTCCCTTTGGGAACCCAAGAATGGTTTCCTTGTCATCAACGTGTTGTTTAAACATTTCAACCTGTTTTTGTAGTTGCGCTTCAATTTCTTGCTCGGCCTGTTCCCATAATTTTGGAAGCTCAGTTTTTTCTCCTTGGATCTCTACCCCTACATCAATACGCGCCGATTCATAGCCCCCAAGATTGATAGTAAACCCTGCACCGAGTTTAACAACCGCTTTGTCTGCTGCTTGTGGCAAAATCTTCCCTCCTTTCATAATTATTTTAGCATAATTAAGTCAACTTGTATAGTAAAATTTAGATTATCCCATGTTCCATAAAGGCTTCATTAGCTTCCTTAATAAATTCTTTAGGAATAGCTGCCCCTTGACGAATATTATATTTATCAACCAGTTTAACAAGCGCGTTAATCTGGCCTTCAGTATACAATCTTCTTCCCGTCTTAGATCGAATACGAGTGGGAGGAATAACCCCTGCCTTTTCCCATTTACGAATTGTCTGCTGCTCCCGTTCTAACCTCCGCGCCAATTCGCCTATAGTAAACAACTCCACCTCTTTCCCCTGTACAATATAAATCTTACCGCGCTTCAATGCTAAACCATCTCCAACCTACTTAATTTTCCTCAAAGCATAATTTACTGTCCTATCTACAATGCTTTCAACTTCTTCTGACGTTACCCTAGATTCCATAAAGGCTACCTCTAATGCGTCTTCATCGAATCTTTCCACCTTCTCTAATCCAAAACCCTGCATGTGTTCCTTAGAAGTATTTTGCTCTAGCCATTGTAAAGCTCTTTGTAACGCCATTTCATCTCCTGCCCATTCTTGCTTTAGTAAGTCATTAAAGCCCTTGCTTTTTGCAAAAGCAACCGCACGATCCTCATTAATAGAAACACTAGTTCGAGGTTCTTTCTTATATCCCGTTCCATCGGAAAATAGCATTACCCAAGCACCTTTACCATCCTTAACCCCCTGCTCTTCAGCATACGCAAATAATTTTAGGCGCAAAGCCTCTAAATACGTCGAGAGAAGGTTTTTAATCTCTTCGCCCCTTAAGTACTCTTGATAAGCCTCTTGAGGATTATTAATCTCCTCTAAGGGCTTTAAGCCAGTCAAGGCCAATAAAGCCTCTAATTTTAAGTTCACCCATATCAATCCTTTCAATATATTCTCGACCATATGGAGCTTATTGTGTGAACTACCCCCACTTATAGAAGTGGCAGCTTCGTGGTCAAGGTAACTACCGTTACCAGATACCCCACGCTCAAAGGGCTGTTCCTTCCCCAAATTGCAGTACGCAATTCATCTCCCACCTA
>Ga0116166_1001341_pt1 | contig 22362 bp, 18 predicted proteins | sample AD_JPNMR2_MetaG_FD_89884 | JGI IMG/M metagenome (GOLD analysis project Ga0116166, IMG submission 89884) | Active sludge microbial communities of municipal wastewater-treating anaerobic digesters from Japan - AD_JPNMR2_MetaG | ecosystem: Engineered > Bioreactor > Anaerobic > Digestate | place...
CGGGGTGTATCGCGTAGGACCTGAAGTAGCCTTCGGTGTCGTATTCCGCCTTCAGGGAGGAAAAGAGTGCTTCCGTCATGGCCCTGACGGACCTCTCCGCGAGGACGGCCGAGAAGTCGTAGAGCGAGGGGAAGAGTTCCTGCTTCCTCCGCAAGGACCTCCTCCACTTCTTGACGAAGTACCACCTGAGCAGCGGGCTTCGGTCTATGGCGTCGGTGGCGTGCGAAGGGTCGATGACCGGGCTCACGGCGAGCACGTGCCTGAGATGGGTTATCGGCTCCTGCGCGCAGTGCCTCGCGATCCTGAGCGCGAAGTTGCCGCCCAGGGAAAAACCCATGAGATAGCAGGGGGCCTCTCCCGAGAACCCCGCTGCAAGGGATACGGCCTGGAACACCTCGTCGAGCATGACGGCCCTGAACAGGCCCTCGTTGAGGTGGTGGGTGTCCCCGTGGTCCCTGAAGTTGAGCCTGAACACGGAGTACCCCTTCCGGTGGAAGAACCTCCCCGCGTGGAGGATGTAGGTCGAACGGGCGCTCCCCTCCCATCCGTGGAGGAGGATCACGAGGCCCTTCCTTCCCGGAGAATGGGAGAGGGAGCCCACCAGGCGGACGCCGCCTGTCACGGTGAGGGTGATTTCCCTGGACGAGCCCTCCAGGTCGCCGGCACCCACGGCCCTGACCCTCGACGAGGCGAGGACCGTCTGGGTGTAGGCGCCCCTGAGCCAGTACGGCGGCATGAACCGGCCGTTCGATTCCCTGCCAGGACCTCTCACCCGGCCCCTCCCCCTCCACGCGGGATCAGGACACCATGAGGTTGAGCGGGTCTATGTACGCAGGGTCTTCCCGGTCCATGATCTCCACGATGTGCCTGTTGAGACGCCACTTGTGCTCCCTGAAGATCACCCTGCCCTTTGCGAACGTCCGCGCGAAGGCCATGGCCTCCTTCATGAGCTCCTCCTCCCCCTCGCAGGCCTTCACGACCGCGTGGCACTCCTCGAGCTCCTTGCCCGTGGCCCTCTTGCCGGTGAAGACGAGTTCCTCGACCTTGTAGTAGGGGATCGCCTTCTTCACCATGGCGAGCATGCCGGGCAAAAACGGGATGTTGATGTCCACCTCGGGGAAGCAGAAAAAGCCCCTGTCCGAGCGCATGAACCTGAAGTCGCAGGTGCACGCGATGATCGCGCCGTCACCGAATGCGTGCCCGTTGATCGCCGCGATCACGGGCATGGGGATGGTGAGGATCTTCTTGAACAGGGTGTTCAGGCTGTACATGAACGCCCTGATCTCGTCCCCCGCCCCCCTGTTCACCGCGTCCATCATCCAGTTGAGGTCGATCCCCAGGGACCAGTTCTTCCTGTCCACGGACGCGAGCACGATGGACTTGATGTCCTGGTCGGCCTCGATCTCGTCCAGGCACGAAAGCATGCCGGAGGCGTACGAAGGGTTGTGTCTGTTCTCGCTGGTGTTCATGGTAAGGACGGCGACCGTCCCGTCCTTCTTCCACTCCACTACCGCCATGGCGCCCTCCTCTCGATGATATGGGACACTGTAGCACACCTTGGGTCAACATTGGAAATTCATTCGTTCCCCGCGCGGTTGACCCTTGATGGGTCGATGGTATTCTGCGATAACCCCAAGGCAAGGGGGCCGATGATGCACTGCGGTTTCGCCGACGCCGATGCGAGGATCAGCCAGCTCAAGACGCTCTACCCGGACAGGTTTCCCGAGCCGGGGGCCATCTTCGGGCACATCAAGAGGGGGGACAGGATCTTCGTCGCGACAGGGTGCGCCGAGCCGAGGCACCTCTCGAGGTCCTTCCTGGACCATGCGCGGGCCAACCCGAAGGCATTCTTCGACGCGGAGCTCTCCCACCTGGTCGCCCTGGGACTCACCGGCGAACCCCTGGACGACTTCAGGCCGAACTTCCGCCAGCATTTCTTCTTCGTGGCTCACAGCACCAGGGACGCGGTGACGAGGGGGCTGGCTGACTACACGCCCTCGGCCATGTCCCAGGTGTCGAGGCTCATCAAGCGGGGGCTCATGCCCGTGGATGTCGCGTTCATCCAGGTGTCCCCGCCCGGCTCGTCGGGCAGGCTGAGCCTGGGGGTGAGCGTGGACGTCATGAAGGAGGTCATCGAGAACTCGCGGCTCGTCATCGCCCAGGTGAACGCGTTCATGCCCTACACCCACGGGGACAGCACCATCGACCCGGAGCAGGTGGACTTCTTCATCCACCACGACGAACCCCTCGTGGAGTTTCACTATCCCCCGCCCGACGACGTCACCCGCGCCATAGGATCGTACGTGGCAAGGCTCGTGCCGGACGGGAGCACCATCCAGGCGGGTTACGGCAGGGTGGTCAACGCCGTGCTCGAGGGTCTGGGCACGAAGAGGCACCTGGGAGTCCACACCGAGATGCTCTCGAGCGGCATCATCGACCTCATGAGGGCGGGCGTGGTGGACAATGCCAAGAAGAGCGCCGATGCGCTCAAGACGGTCGCGTCTTTGTGCCTGGGAACGTCCGACATGTTCGCCTTCATGCACGATAACCCCGCGATCGCCTTCATGCCCTCCTCCTACACCAACGACCCCTCGGTCATCGCCAGGCAGGAGCGCATGGTGGCGATCAACTCCGCCCTCCAGATAGACCTCACGGGCCAGGCTTCGTCCGAGTCGTTCGGGCCCGGTTTCTACAGCGGCATAGGGGGCGACGTCGACTTCATGAGGGCCGTGTCCGCATCCCCCTCCGGCAGGACCATCCTCGCCATGCCCTCGACGGCGAAAGGGGGCGCCGTCTCGCGCATCGTGGCGCGCCTGGGCGAGGGTGCGGGCGTGACGTACAACCGGTCGGACATACAGTACGTGGTCACGGAGTACGGCATCTGCCACCTTCAGGGGAAGAACATCAGGGAACGGGCCATGTCCCTCGTCGCGGTCGCGCACCCCAGGTTCAGGCCCTCTCTCGTCGAGGAGGCGAAACGGCTCGGCCTCGTTCCGGAGGATCAGCCGTTCTTCACCGGCCCCAGCGGCTTGTACCCCACCGACGTGGAGACCCACCGCACCACGAGAACCGGCCTGACCGTGTTCCTGAGGCCCATCAAGATATCGGACGAGGAGCTGCACAAGAAGTTCGTATACTCGCTCTCCGAGAGGACGCTGACCATGCGCTTCCTCTCCCCGAAGACTGAGTTCCCCAGGAGGGAGAGGCAGAGACTGGTGGTCATAGACTACACGCGGCACATGGCCATCCTGGCCCTCCTGGAAGGCCCCGAGACGGAGGAGATCGTCGGCATAGCGCGTTACGCCGTCGAGGGCGACGAACACAAGGCCGCTCTCGCCGTGGTGGTCAAGGACGACTTTCACAACCAGGGCATCGGCACCGTGCTGCTCGACTACGTGACCTTCCTCGCACGCAAGCAGGGCCTCCTCGGCTTCACCGCCGAGGTCTTCGCGGACAACAGGGCCGTGATGCGCATGCTCAGGCGCATGCGCGAGATGGGACACGACGTGAAGAGCTCGATCAGCGACGGCGTCCTCTCCGTCACGATCACCTTCGGCCACATGGACAGACCCCAGAGGCAGGAGTCCTGACAGGCCTGAACACCCGTAGCCGTGCCGCCCGGCTCTTTTCCCCGGCGAAGAGAACCCCACGGCGGACCCGGCCGGCACAGCCCACCAACGGCCGCCGTCCGGTCACGTGCCGGGAAGGCCCGCATGAGCGGCAGGCCCCCTCTCCACCCGCCGCCTTTCCCGCCGGGGCAGGCCGCCGAAGCTAAAGGCCCTTCTCGTCACGGCCTCGCCTCCCGCCTCTGGGCCTCGGCGTGCGCGGGCAGGTATATCGTGAAGGTCGACCCCTTCCCCGGCTCGGACTGGAGGGTTATGCACCCGCCCCACTGCCTCACGATGTTGTAGACGATGGTCAGGCCGAGTCCGCTGCCCTTGCCCATGGACTTGGTGGTGAAGAAGGGGTCGAAGATGTGCGATGCGGTCTCCTCGTCCATGCCGAGGCCCGTGTCGGACACGGTGAGGCTTATGTACCTTCCCGGCTCGAGGTCCACGTGCATGCCGGCAGAGGTCTCGTCGATGGTCTCATGCGCGGTCTTCACCGTGAACCTGCCCCCCCGGGGCATCGCGTCCCTCGCGTTCAGCGAGAGGTTCATGATCGTCTGCTCCAGCTGGCTCCTGTCGGCGAGCACGACGCACGGCTCCCCGGAGAGCTCCATGCTCAGATCCACCTTCTGGCCCATGACCGGCGTGAGGAGGTCCTTCATGCTCGTCACGACCTCGTTCAGGTCCACAGGCACCGGCCTGGCAGGCTGCTTCCTGCTGAACGACAGGAGCTGCTTGATGAGGGAGGAGGCCGATTTCTTGACCTCCCTGATCTTCCCCACGCTCCTGACGACAGATTCCTTGTCGTCGGCCTTGAGCAGGATGAGCTCGCAGAACCCATCGATGGCGGTGAGGTAATTGTTGAAGTCGTGGGCGATGGTCCCGGCGAGCCTGCCGACTGCCTCCATCTTGTAGGCCCGCATGAGCTCCTCCTCGAGGAGCTTGTACTCGGTGATGTCCCTGCCCCACCCGAGGATGCACTCCTCGTCGTCGAGGGTTATGGGGACCGCCGACCACAGGACGTGCTTGAGCTCGCCGCTCTTGGTCCTGAACCGTACCTCCTCGTTGCGGACAGACCCCTGCTCCTTGATCTTCCTCACGATCCTCTTGCGGTCGGAGGGCCTTTCCCAGATGTCAATCTCGAGAGAGGTGCGGCCTATGATTTCGTCCCTCGTGTAACCCGACGCCTTGAGATAGCCCTCGTTCACGTCCCGGTACGCGCCGTCCTCCATGGCCGTGATGGAGACCCAGTCGGGGCTCGCCTGGAAGATCCTCGCGAAGCGTTCCTCGGTCATGCGCAGCTTGTCCTGGAGCCGCCTGTGTTCCGTGATGTCGAAGGCGAACCCCTCGAGGAAGAGGAGCCTGCCCTCGGGCGAGAAGACCCCGCAGCCATGGTCCCAGACCCACCTGACGTCACCGCCGGCTGTCCTGATACGGTAGGTCAGCTCGTAGTTCTCCCTCTTCTCCAGAGCCCTGTTCACCTCATCCCACACCCTGTCGCGGTCTTTCGGGACGATCACCCTGCCCCAGGCGATCTTCTCGTTGTTCACGAGATCCTCGACGGCATACCCCGTGAGAGCGAGGCAGCCCTCGCTCACGGCCACCATGGTCCAGTCACGGTCGTGCCTGCACCTGTACACCATGCCCGGCAGGTTGCCGATGAGCGAGGTGAGCTCCCGGTTGCGCTCGGAGAGGTCCCGCTGGGCCCTGATGAGGGCCGTCTGGTCCGAGTAGACCTCCACGAGCTCGCCCGACGGCAGCCTGTACACGAAGCTCTCGCGCCAGCCCGATATCCTCTGGTCTTTGTAGAAGTACACGGGCAGGTACTCTCCGACCCCCGTCCTGTAGACCCTGAGGAGGGCCTGGTACAGCCCCGAGGCCCGGGACCCGGGAAAGACCTCCAGGAGCGTCTTCCCGACGACGTCTTCCCGTTTTATCGAGTCGATCCGCTCGGCCGCCCTGTTGAACTCCACGTACTCGAAGTCCCCCCCGTCCTTGACCGCCCTGAAGATCGCCACGCCGCTCAGGCTGTTCTCCACCAGGGCGCGGTACCTCGCCTCAGCCTTCTCCAGGGCGTCCTGAGTCCTCCTGCGTCTCGTTATGTCCACCGCCATGAAGAGGTGACACGGCACCTGAGAGTAGGTGAAGGAGACCCCGTTGAGGATGCAGTCGTGCTCGGACCCCGAGGCGGTCTTGAACCTAACCTCGAGATTCTGGACCTTCCCTTTGGCACCAAGCTCGGCGAGCACCCGCGCCCTGTCGGCCGGGTCGACCCACAGGCCCGTCTCGAGCGTGCGTCGCCCGACGAGATCCTCCCTCCGGTACCCGCTCATCTGGACGAAGGCGTCGTTGACCTCGACGATCACCCCGTCAGCCGCTGTCGTGATGACGCCTGGTATGGGGCTCGTGTTGAAACACTGGATGAACAGGTCGTCCTTCATGCACATACCCTCCAGCCGGCCTCACCGTGGAGGCTTCACGGCCGCCCGGCGGACCGGTCCATTCCCGCCCTGCAGTCGCTGTCGCCGCCGCCTCGAGGCCTGAAGGTCACGTTCGGCGCCCCCGACTGAAGACCCGATGCCATGGACCCCTCGGGCGCAGGGAAACAGAGGGCTCGGTCCTGGACATGCTCCTCTGCCTGCTCATTCATAATGCATAGCCACCGAGAGTCAAGGTTTGCCGGCTCACGTGTCAAGACTCGTCCGGAATGTCCCCTTGATAACCTCGTTCAACATGTCCCCTGCCCGTATGTCCACGTAAGCACCGTGCCCCAGTCATGGGAGGGACCAAGCCCTACCCGTAGGATAGGGCCGCGGCAAGGGTCATGCCCTGTCCAGGACTTGCGGACCTCTGGGTATCCAGGCCCTGGGGACCGCCACCGTCACGAGGGGGAGACGGCCCTTTCATTCGACCTGGACGCCTGCCCATGCACACCGGGAACCATCGCCTGCTTGGGCGCCCCTGTTCCTTTCGCGGGACATGTCCGGACAAAGTCCCGCCATGCCCGCATGCGACACCCCACAGGTGCACGCAGCCGTGAAGGGCTCAAGGTGGGAAACGGTCGCACGGGCCATTGACGCCTGGAGAACCGCAAGGTCACCTCCGCGGAGGGCCGCAGGGCCTCCTCGACGATACGGTCCGCATCCTCCCCCTGGCAGGACGCAGGACGGCAGCGGGTCCTGGACAGTTCGAGGATGGGGTCCCGAGAGAGAAGCCTCGAGAGAAGCCTGTCTCTTGCCACGGATTCTGCCCGCTCCCCGCCGGAGGCGGCACGAGACCGGCAGCGACGCTCAAGGCGCCGCTTACGCGCCGAGGAGCGAGGCCACCTCCTCGCCGTCCAGCTTTTCCCTCTCCAGGAGCATCTGCGCGCCCTTTTCGAGCACGTCCATCCTCGAGGAGAGGATGTCCCGTGCGACACGGTACTGGTCCTGGATGATGCGCCTGACCTCGTCGTCGATCGCCTGCGCGGTCGCCTCGCTGTAGTCCGTGCGCTCGACCTTCCCGATATCGAGGAGCCGAGGTCCCCGGTCGATCGAGAGGTAAACCTGGCCGAGTTTTTCGCTCATGCCGTATTCCTTGACCATGCTCTTCGCGATGTCCGTTGCGCGTGCAAGGTCGTTGTGCGCCCCGGTGGAGACATCCGAGAACACGAGTTCCTCGGCCGCCCTCCCGGCGAGCAGGGTCGCGATCTTGTCCAAGAGCTCGGCCCTGCTCATGAGAAACCTGTCGTCGGTCGGCACCTGCATGGTATAGCCGAGCGCCGCTATGCCGCGGGGGATGATGGATATCTTCTGGACGCGGTCCGCGCCGGGAAGGCTCATGGCGACTATGGCGTGGCCCATCTCGTGGTGGGCGACGATCTTCCGCTCACGCTCGTTGATGAGCCTGTTCTTCTTCTCAAGGCCTGCGACGATCCTCTCGACGGCCTCCTCGAACTCCACCATGCCCACTTCCCTCTTGCCCTTGCGTACCGCGAGCAGTGCGGCCTCGTTCACGATGTTCGCGAGATCCGCACCCACCATACCCGGGGTCATGGATGCGATGCGGCCCGGATCCACATCTGGAGCCGTCTTGACGTTCTTCATGTGAACCCTGAGGATCTCCTCCCGGCCTTTCTTGTCCGGCCTGTCCACGAGGACGTGCCTGTCGAACCTCCCGGGCCTGAGCAGCGCCGGGTCGAGGATCTCGGGCCTGTTCGTGGCGGCCATGAGGATGACCCCGACCTTGGGATCGAACCCGTCCATCTCCACGAGGAGCTGGTTGAGGGTCTGCTCGCGCTCGTCATGACCGGCGGTCAGGCCTATGCCCCTGGCCTTGCCCAAGGCATCGAGCTCGTCAATGAAGATGATGCACGGCGCCTTCTGCTTCGCCTGCTCGAAGAGATCCCTCACCCTGGCCGCGCCCAGGCCCACGAACATCTCGACGAAGTCGGACCCGCTCATGCTGAAGAAGGGAACACCGCTCTCCCCAGCGACCGCCTTGGCGAGCATGGTCTTTCCCGTGCCGGGAGGGCCCACCAGCAGGATCCCCTTGGGGATGCGGCCGCCGAGTTCGCTGAACTTGTCGGGGTTCTTGAGGAACTCTATCACCTCCACGAGTTCCTGCTTGGCCTCGTCGACGCCTGCGACATCGGAGAAACGAACCTTGAGCTCGCTCTCCACGTAGATCTTGGCCTTGTTCTTGCCGAGGGACATGAACCCGGGCTGCTGGGAGGCCATCCTCTTCATGATGAAGTACCAGATACCCACGAAGACCAAGATCGGCAGGACCCAGGACAAAAGGTCCCGTGCGAATGTCCGCTCGATTTCCCCCTTGAACGTCACCTTGTACTCATCCAGCATCCTCGAGAGCTCGGGATCGACACGGATTGTCTTGAATTCCTTCACCTCGCCGTTTTTGTCCTTCATCTTTCCCTGTATCCGGTTCTGGCCGACCGCGATCTCCGTGATCCTGCCTTCCTTGAGGAGGGTCATGAACTGGCTGTAGGGGATCGTCTGGACCGCGATCTTCTGCGCTATGTAGTTCTGGGCGATGAGCACGAGCCAAATGCCGATGAGTACGTACCAGATGGATACCTTGTGATGTCTCTCCACGCCCCCTCCTTTCGACAGACGTGCCTGCAGGATTTCTTGATATACAAGAGTAGTGGATTCCAAGCGGAAATCAACCTTCAGGAGACCTTGGGGGCGGCCCAAGACGGCTCGCGGGGCTTCGCCTTCGTCGTCAGACATCCCGGTGGAGGAGACGACCTCAAGGTTCGCGGACAACGCTCGTGTTCAGGCCCGGCCAGGGAGACGACACGGCGCCTCTCGGCGGTGTGCCTTTTCCCTCACGCCTCACGGCAGCCTGATCGATCCGGGCGCTCGATCCCGTTTGCGGGCTAGGCACCGCCTTTCTTCTTCTCGAGCTCCCTGAGCTCCTTCCGGAGGATCTTGCCCACGGCGCTCTTGGGGAGCTCGTCCATGAACTCGATCTCCTTGGGCACCTTGTAGGCTGCCAGCCGCTCCTTGAGGAAGGCGATGAGTTCCTCCCTCTCCGCCGTCACTCCCGGCTTGAGGACGACGAACGCCTTGGGCGCCACCCCCCGGTAGCTGTCCGGCACACCTATGGTGCAGGCCTCCATGACCTTCGGGTGGCTCATGAGGATCTCGTCGATTTCCTGTGGGAAGATGTTGTAGCCCGAGGCCACGATCATGTCCTTCTTCCTGTCCACGATGGTGAGATACCCGTCCTCGTCGAGGAACCCGATGTCTCCGGTATACAGCCAGCCGTCCCTGAGCACCTTCTCGGTCTCATCGGGCCTCTTGTAGTAACCCTTCATGACCTGAGGGCCCTTGAAGCAGATCTCGCCCGCCTCGCCGGTCTTCATCTCCACGGTGCCTGTCTCCACGTCGACGATCTTGAGGTCGGTGCTCGGGAACGGCACACCCACCGTGCCGGGCTTGATATCCCCCTTCCACGGGGAAGCCGTGCCCATGGGGGAGGTTTCGGTGAGGCCGTAGACATTGATGAGGTCGCCCCCGGTGATACGCTTGAGCTCGTTGATGGTCTCGACCGACAGGGGAGCGGCTCCTGCGATGAACCCCTTGATGAATCTCAGGTCCATCTTCCTGAAACGCTCGTCGTTGAGCAGGCCGATGAAGATCGTGGGCACGCCGGGCATGAAGCCGGGCCTGAACTTCTTGAGGAGCTCGATGATCACCCCGGGCTCGGGCCTGGGCACGAGAACGTCGGTGCCGCCGCCCCACACGGTGAAATTCTGGATACCCGTGAACCCGGCCGAGTGGAAGAAGGGGAAGATCCCGAGGATGCTCTCCTTGCCGTCCTCGATGTCGTAGAACCACGCCCTGAGCTGCTGGACGTTGCACGACATGTTGGCGTGCGTCAGCATGACGCCCTTGCTCACGCCCGTCGTCCCGCCGGTGTAGATGAGCGTGCCCAGTTCCTCCCACGCGGCATGGTTGGGAACCGGGGAGTCGTCGTTCGCCTCGACGAGGTCCACAAAGAGCGAGACCCCGTCACCGGGCTTCACCTTGCGGTACATCTTCCTCTTCACCAGGGGGAAGAGCTGCTTCTTGGGGAACGGCAGGTAGTCGTTGATATGGCAGATCACGATGTGCCTGATCTTTGTCTTCGGCTTGACGGCGAGAGCCCTCGGCAGAAGGAGGTCGAGGGTGACGAGGATCGTTGCGTCGGAGTCGTCCAGCTGGTGCGTGAGCTCCCGCTCCGTGTAGAGCGGGTTGTTCTGTGCGGCGACCGCGCCTATCCGCCACGTCGCGTAGTTGGCGATGACCACCTGGGGGATGTTGGGCAGGAGCATGGCGACCGTGTCGCCCTTCTTCACCCCGAGCCCCATGAGGGCCCTGGCGAAGGCATTCACCATGCGGTTGAGCTCCTCGTACGTGATCAGCCTGCCCATGTAGTTGAGCGCCGGCGTGTCGGGAAAACGCCTCGAGCTCCTCTCGAGCGCTTCAGGCATCGTGGTGCGGTCGAAGACGATCTCCCTGGGGACCCCCTGTGGATAACTCTTGTGCCAGATCCTCTCGAATCCCATGCGAACCTCCCCCATCCGAAGCATTCGGGTCATGCATCCAAGTTGACTTATTATCATACAATACTAACACGATGCCCCGCCCTGTCAAGACCCTACCGCGACCTGTGACCCGAGATGCACGGGAGGACCCGCCTCACCTTGGCCATGGCACACCGGCCACGCTGGAAACGGTCGTTCGGTGAGGGAGGACCCCCGCGCCCTCTCCCTGCGCAAAGGGTCCGCCGGCGGGCCCCTTCCATGTTCTCGGGTACCCGTGGGTCTCTTCCCTGCGCAAAAGGGTATGCCTCCCATGCGCGAAGAGGCGCCTTCCGAAACACTGAGCACACGCCTTTCATGGCTGTCCGTGCGACCGCCCAAGGATGAGGGGGCTCGTGTCCCATCGGGATGCAACCAGGCGCTGCGCCGGGAAGGAGTGACGTCTCGTTTCCCGCCACGCAAACGAGGTCTCCTCGTGCACTCACCCGGTTCTTTCCGGAAGGCGGGCCCTCGGGTCTTCATCCTGCGAGCCGTCGTCATGAAGAGGGGAGTTACCCTGGTCTCTCGAAAAACCAGCCAGTGAAATCGCGGACACAGGGGGTCGGCGCATGGCGGGGAGCGTACATATTTCGTGATACGAGAATCCTTGTCGATCTTCGATGTTCTAAATAATATAGACTATCATGTTGCACGAGAGGGAAAGGACAGACACATGGCAAGACGCGGAAGAAAACCATTGAGCAGCAAGTACGAGGGCACGGACACGAAACTCGTCAAGCGGAACTACTACATCGAGGAACGCCATGCAAAGGCCCTCTCGATCCTGTCCGCCATCACGGGCAAGGAGCTCTCCATCCTGGTGAACGAGGCGATCGGGATGCTGATAAAGAAGTACCAGCCCAAGACGGACATCAACCTCCTCGACCTCAAGGAGGTCATCAAGGCCTAGCCGGTCTCGGGCCCGACCTTTCGACCCCTGCGCCACGCCCGGCCACATGCACCACCGGCCGCACAGACACGGCCCTTCGGGCATGGTGGGTGACCCGGCCGAGATCAGGCCTTGGCTTGAGGGAGAGGGCCGCCTCGGAGTGATGAATCGCCGGAGCAGAGCGCCGCGAACCTTGAGGATCACGCTCGCGCCAGCCAACGGGCTCCTGTGCGGCGTCAAGGGCCAAGGACGAGAGAGACACCCCCCATCGACACCCCCGATACGGGTTGACCGAAGCATCCCCATGTGGCAGGGTGCACCGACGGACGCATGGGGACCTGAAGACAGACGATGAACACGGACGCTAAAGGATCCCGCTCGACGAGGGGACCACACGGCCGGACCATTGCGCCGGGTCGCGGCCGCGGGGCGCGAAACCTTGAGAAGGCGCATACAACGAAAGGGTGACTGCTGGTTGTCTGGCTCAAAACGACAGAAAGCCCATGCAACCGCCCGACAAGGAGACAGAAGATGTTGGAAGTGACCAGGAAGGCGACGGAGATGATCGGGCAGTTCTTCAAGGGAAGGGAAAAGGTGGAGCCCGTACGGGTATTCGTGGCTGGCATGGGGTGCAGCGGCGTGCAGCTGGGCATGGCCCTTGACGAAGCGAACGAGAACGACCGCACGTTCGAGATCGACGGCTATACCTACCTGATCGAAAACCAGCTCTACGAGACGGCCAAGCCCATCAAGATAGACTACGTGACCACCTCGCAGGGAGAGGGCTTCGTCATCTCCTCTTCCCTCAAGCCGGGCTCCGGGTGCTCGGGGGGGTGTTGTGGGTGCTGAGCGCACGACAACGTGCAAACCGATGTGACACATGAGGTCATGCATGGTCTGCCGAGGCCTCGAGGCACCGGGGGCAGGCGCCGGCGGACCGGCGCCTTCCGTCTCTCGGCAGGCGAGCGTCCTGGCCGTGATACCAGGCAAGAGCAGGCCGCCCCTCATCGTGCCCTGGACGACGGTACCGCCGTCCAGGCCGGGTTCGGTCCCATAGCGTCTCGCGATTTGCCTGCCAGGGCGTGGGGGATCATGGAGCAAGACCTTCACGGTCGGCCTCGTTCTCGTGCCGGGACGGCGGTTCACCCCCAAGGCAGGGGGGGCATCCCCCTCAGAAAGACCTTGGGGACATCCCCTGCCGGCTCATCCCAAGGCAGTGGGAGCATCCGCCCGCCCGGGAGAAGGCACCCGGACAGCAAGGCTTCCATGGCTAAGCACGGGGATCCATCTGTACAAACCGGTTGTACAAACAGGTCCGGCCCGCCGGGCGTGCCGGTCGACAGCACCGTCCCAGCGGCCTTGATGGGGAAGGAAAGATCGGGTAAGAGGGGGGAACCCGTCCGATGTCCTCGGGCACGAGCACGGGTGCACGAGGTTGACTGGAGAAGACGGCCGGACGATACAACAAGAACGGCTGAAAGGATATAAACCCGGGGTGCGCCAAGGACCTCCTCGGCCTGGGGCTCACTCCACGAAAAAAGGAGGAACACGATGTTCACCGTAACGGAAAAGGCGATCGAGATGGTAGGCGAGTTCTTCAAGAGCCGCCAGGGCGTCGAGCCCCTGAGGGTCTTCATCGCGGGCGTGGGCTGAGGCGGGCCCCAGATGGGCCTGGCTCTGGACGAGTCAAAAGACGGAGACGAGATCTTCGAAAAGGGCGGATTCACCTTCGTCATCGAGAAGAAGCTCCTCGAGGAGGTGAAGCCGGTGACCGTGGACTACGTCACAACCCCGCGCGGCGAGGGGTTCGTGGTGAAGACGGGCATCAAGGCGGACTGCGGGGGGTGCACGAGCTGCTGAGACGCGACCCCGGCCGCACCACCACCTGACCCAAGAGCCCTCCACCCGCCGCCATGGCGGGTGGAGGGCTTGTCTCACCGGTATACCGCGGCTATACTATCAACGAGTCTGCCGGGTGGATCGAGTCCACTGCCGGCGTGAAATATCTCTTTGGAGGTGAGGGCAGTGCCGTCCATGTCCTCGGAATCCGCCGCCTACAGCGGCTGTGGAAGGTCGGCCTGCAAGGCGAGCTGCGCGGCATGTCCCCCCACTCCACCTGCGCCCCTGTCCACCTCGCACGTAAGCGGTGGATCGTTCTCGCACGCGGTCCTCACGCTCTGCGTCCTGGCCATGGCGACGGCCCTTGCTCACGGCTGCTCACCGGGCGTGGAGTCGCCTCAAGGGGCCAGGGCCGAGATCAGGGGGGTGAAGGTGTCCGAGATCAGGCCCACGACGACTACGAGCTTCGTCGAGGTCACGGGAACGGTCCGCTCGGACAGGAGGGCGGCCATCTCGAGCAAGGTCATGGGCAGGGTGAGCTCCATCGCCGTGAAGGAAGGGGACCTGGTGAAGACCTCTTCGCTTCTCCTCACCATAGATGACACGGACATCGCCCAGAGGCACAAGGCCGCCCTCGAGGCACTCGACGCCGCATCCCAGCGGCTGTCCCTGGCCTCCTCGACGTGGAAACGCATGAAGGCCCTCTACGAGAGGCAGGCCGTGTCCCTCCAGTCCCTCGACGAGGCCGAGATCTCCATGAAGGTGGCAAGGGCGGAGTACGAGAGGGCGCTCGCCTCCGTGCGCGAGGCCCGGGCCTATCTCGACTACACGCGCATAACGGCCCCCTTTGCCGGGGTGTGACCGTCAAGCGTGTAGAGACGGGCGACATGGCCGTGCCCGGAACCCCGCTCTTGGAGATGGAAAGCATCGAGGGTGCGTACATCGAGGCCGACGTGGACCAGGGGCTCGGGGGCGTCGTCAGACCGGGGATGCCCGTGGTCGTCCGCCTGGACGCCCCTGCAAGGACGCTGAAGGGCTCCATACGGGACGTCCTGCCCGATGTGGACCCGGTCACGCGCACCTTCAGGATAAAGATCGACGTCCCTCACACCCCGTTGAGATCGGGGCTGTCCTGCCGGGTCGAGATCCAGACGGGCCAGAGGCAGGAGGTCGTCGTCCCGAAGCAGGCCGTCGTCCGCAGGGGCCACCTCTCTGCGGTGTACGTGGTCGGCGATTCCAACCTCGTGACACTGCGCCTCATCAGGGAGGGTCCCCTACGGGATTCGGGCGTCGTGGTGCTCTCAGGCCTGGCGCCAGGAGAACGCATCGTCACGCAGGGCGTCGAAAAGGCCTTCGACGGGGGCATCGCAAAGGAATCCGACAGATGAAACCCGTCGGCGTCTCGGGAAACCTCGCAAGGGCCTTCATAACCTCGAAACTCACCCCTCTTTCCATCGTGGGATCCCTGATCCTGGGCGTGTTCGCCGTCCTGGACACACCGAGGGAAGAGGAGCCCCAGATCGTGGTGCCCATGATCGACGTCATGGTGAGCTACCCGGGGGCCAGCCCCGAGGAGGTCGAGTCGCGCGTGACCATCCCCATGGAGAGGCTGCTCTGGGAAATCCCCGGGGTGGAGTACCTGTATTCCATCGTGGGCCCCGGCTCGAACCTCACCATCGTGCGGTTCTACGTGGGCGAGGACATGGAAGACAGCCTCGTCAAGCTCACGACGAAGTTGTCCGCGAACTACGACATCATCCCCCCGGGCGTGTCCCAACCCCTCATCAAGGCCAAGTCCATCGATGACGTGCCCGTGCTCGCCCTGACCCTGTGGTGCGAGAACGGCAGGTACACGGGCTATGACCTTCGCCGCATGGCGCTCGAGCTCGCCTGCGAGATCAAGAAAGGCAGGGACGTCTCGGAGTGCACTGTCGCGGGCGGCCAGAGACGCAGGCTGAAGGTGGAGCTGGACCCGGGGAGGCTCAGGGCTTACCGGACGACGGCCGCCGAGATAGCCGAGGCCATCGAGAGGTCGAATGTCACCGTGCCTGCAGGATACCTGTTCACGGGTGACAAGGTGACGGATGTCCAGGCCGGCGCGTTCCTGAAAGACGCATCCGCAGTCGAGCGCCTCCCAGTCAGGGCCCACGGTGGGAGGGTCGTATACCTGGGGGACGTGCCCGAGGTCAAAGACGGTCCCGAGGATCCCAGGGAGTACGTGCTCATGGGGATGGGTCCGGCCTTCGACCCGAAGGGCTCGGGCAAGCCGGGCCGGGGGCTGTTCGAGGCCGTCACCGTGGCGGTCTCGAAGAAGAAGGGGACGAATGCCTCGACCATGGTGAACGACGTGCTCGCGAAGGTCGAGGCCCTCGAGGGAGTGATCCTGCCGGGCGACGTCAAGATAGCGGTGACCAGGAACTACGGGGAGACGGCGCAGGAGAAATCCGACGAGCTCCTCCTGCACATGTTCGTGGCGACCGCGTCGGTGATCGTCCTCATCGCCGTCGCGCTGGGCATGAGGGAGGCGTTCGTGGTGGCAGTGGCCGTGCCGGTGACCCTGGCCTTGACGCTCCTCGTGAACCATCTTCTCGGGTACACCCTGAACCGGGTGACCCTGTTCGCCCTCATCTTCTCCATCGGCATCCTCGTCGACGACGCCATCGTGGTGGTCGAGAACATCAGCCGCCACTTCCGGGCACGCAAGGCGGACCCCTCCACGGCCGTGCTCGCCGTGGACGAGGTGGGCAACCCCACGATCCTCGCCACCTTCACGGTGATCGCCGCCCTCATGCCCATGGCCTTCGTCTCGGGCCTCATGGGCCCGTACATGCGGCCGATACCGGTGGGGGCCTCCTTTGCCATGATCTTCTCGCTCCTGGTGGCCTTCATCGTGAGCCCCTACCTCTCGTTTCTCGTCCTCAAGAACGCCCGCCACACAGAGGGCGACCGCAGGGCCGACGATGCACCCAGGGGGTTCTACGGCCGCACCATCCGGTCGCTCCTGGCGTCGCCGAGGAAACGCACCGCGGCCTTCGGCATCGTGCTGGCGCTCCTTGCAGGATCATGTTCCCTCCTCGCCCTGAAACTCGTCAGGGTGAAGATGCTGCCGTTCGACAACAAGAGCGAGATCCAGGTGGTCATAGACATGCCTGAGGGGACGAGCCTGGAGAGGACGACGGCCGCTGCGAGGGCGCTGGGATCGTACCTCGAGACGGTGAGGGAGGTGAGCCACTACCAGATCTATGCGGGGACCTCCTCGCCGTACTCCTTCAACGGTCTTGTGAGGCACTACTTCCTGAGGAAGGGTACGCACGAGGCGGACATCCAGGTCAACCTCGCACCCAAGGACGAGCGGGACCGGCAGAGCCACGAGATCGCAAAGGCCATGAGACCCCGCCTCGTCGAGATCGGCCGGAAGTTCGGCGCCGACGTGAAAGTGGTCGAGGTCCCGCCCGGCCCCCCGGTGATGAGCACCCTGGTCGCAGAGGTCTACGGCCCGGACCTGTCGGGGCGGATCGGGATCGCGCGCAGGATCAGGGAGATCTTCTCCCACGCCGAGGACGTGGTGGACGTCGATTGGTATGTCGCAGACCGCCAACCGCCGAGGCTCGTCTACGAGGTTGACAGGGTCAAGGCGCTGCAGAGCGGGGTTACCCAGCACGCGGCGGCCACCACCCTGGCTGCCGGGTTGAGCGAGGCGGTCTGCGGCCTGGTGCACCTGGAGAGGGAACGCGAGCCCGTGGAGATCGCGCTTCGCCTGCCGGAGAGGCTCAGGGGTGACGCCGCCAGTGTCCTGTCCATGTCCCTGCCGACCCCCACAGGCGGTTTCGTGTCGCTGTCCGAGCTCGTGCGGCCGAGACAGGACACCGTGCCGCAGACCATCTATCACAAGAACATGTCGCCGGTCACCTACGTGACGGGAGACGTGGCCGGCCGGCTCGAGAGCCCAGTGTACGCGATCCTGAACATGAAAGACGAGATCTCGCGCATCAGGCTTCCCGACGGGTCGGCACTGGCGCAGCTCTGGTCCGACCAACCCTGGCTCGACACCACCTACGCCATGAAGTGGGACGGCGAGTGGCAGATCACTCTGGAGGTGTTCAGGGACCTGGGCGTGGCGTTCGCGGCAGTGCTCGTGATCATCTACATCCTCGTTGTGGCATGGTTCAAGAGCTTCGTCACGCCCCTGGTCATCATGGCACCCATACCATTGACCCTCGTGGGCATCCTGCCCGGCCACCTCATCTTCGGCGCCTTCTTCACGGCGACCTCGATGATCGGCTTCATCGCCCTGTCCGGCATCGTGGTGCGAAACTCGATCCTGCTCGTCGACTTCATACTGAGCGAGTGGACGGGCGCGAACGACCTGGAGGATGCGATCGTCAGCGCTTGCACGGTGAGGCTGCGCCCCATCGTCCTCACCGCGGCGGCGGTGGTGGTGGGTTCCTTCGTGATGCTCTTCGACCCCATCTTCCAGGGACTCGCCATCGCCATGATGTTCGGCGCCGTGGCCTCGACCCTCTTGACCCTGGGTGCCGTCCCGCTCCTCTTCTTCGTGATATTCAAGAACAGGCCGCGCCCTGAGGCCTGACGCGACGCCTTCCGTGCGCACACGGGAAGGTGAGCGCTGGCACAAAGACCCCGTCGCGAGGGGGCCGGGCCCTTACGAGCGCACACCCCCTCGAGAGGGGTGCGCCTTGGTGCACGACCGCACCGCAGGCTGCCCGACGGGGCGGCGCCCTTCGAGAAGGGTGCGCCCGGGCGCGGGGACCCGCATCGTGCCGCAGCCCGGCTTCACTTGTCTTTGAATCTGGGGTCCCTCTTCTCCATGAAGGCCGCGATGCCCTCCAGCTTGTCCTCGCTCGCGTAGCAGATGCCGAAGAGCTCCCGCTCGAGCTTCATGGCCATGTGGAGGTCCATGCTCATGCCCTCGTGAACGGCCCTGAGCGCCGCCTGCACGGCGATCCTGCTCTTGGCCGCGATGACGGCTGCGAGCTTCATGGACTCTTCCACCACGGTCCCCTTGGCCACCGCCCTGTTCACGAGCCCGTACTGAGCCGCCTTGGCGCCGTCGATGAAGTTCCCGGACAGGATGAGCTCCAGGGCCCGCCCGGTACCTATGAGGCGCGGCGTGCGCTGGGTGCCCCCGTAGCCCGGGATGATGCCCAGCTTGATCTCCGGCAGCCCGAGCATGGCGCTCTCGTCCGCGAGCCTGATGTGACAGGCCAGTGCCATCTCCAACCCCCCGCCCAGGCAGAAGCCGTTGATCGCCGCGATCACCGGCTTGTCCGCGTACATGAGCAGGTTCGTGATCTCCTGGCCGGGGATGAGGAAGTCCGCGCCTTCTTGGGCCGTGGTGAAGTCCTTGAGCTCGCCTATGTCGGCGCCCGCGATGAAGGCCTTTCCGACGCCCGTGAACACGATGACCCTCACGTCCGCGTCCTTGAGCGCAGCGGTTATCGCATCCCTCATGTCGGCGATGACCGGCCTGCTCAAGGCGTTCATGGGGGGGTTGTTCACCTCCATGAGCGCAACGCCCTGCTCGTTCACCGTGTACGAACACGTCCTGCCCTCGTTGACCTTCTTCATGACAGCTCCTTTCTCAAGCGGATATCCAGGGCCCGCACGCTCACGTCGATCCCGGGCGCCAGACGGTGCGTCCGGGGCGCCGGAGGCGGTCATGTCCAGCCAACCCTCCGGCGGCACGGCTCGTCGACCGCGGCCTCACCCCACCGCCTGGGCCCCGGCTCGTGCGTGCGAACCCGCTCGTTCGACCGGGCATGTGTATCATACCACCTCTCCACCTTCATGGAAACACCGCTCCTCCCGGCCATGGGCCCACGGCAAGGCGCAGCCACGGGGATGCCCGCAAGGGGCCGTCGCGCCGGGACCGGCGCAGCCCGAGAAGACAGCACACTGGAGCCGGGGGCCTCCCGAAGGAACCACCCGTCCAAACCCCTCACGCACCTGCATGGCCCGGAAGGCCCAGGCGCTGGAGACCACCGCCGGCGAAGACCCGGGGGATTTCAGCGAAGCGGGCGATCGGACCTGCAGCACCGGCGACGGGCGCGACACACCCGGCGGTTTCGCCCTCGGCATGCTTCGCGCTCCGGCGGCGTGCAGGGCCGCGGAACGCAAGGCTCGGCCCTTCTCGAGACACCCGTGTTCCCGTGCGTAGGACTTCCCGACCCCGACCTCGGGCCCCTTCTCCGTCTCCAGACGGCATGCCGAGACGGCAGAGAGCGGCCGGGTCGCCGTTTTGCAGGCACGTTCACGCCGGGAGGACAGGGAGACCCCGTGCAGGTCGCTCCTGCTTTCCGCCGGATGCCCTACACCTGAGCTCCTCCCCAAGAACACGGATGTCCCCGGCGCCCCTTCCCTGGACCGAGACCCTCGTTCACGAGGGGTGACGGCGCATGCCTCCTCAGGGACCCTCGTGCCGAAGGGGCAGGATGTCGGCCACGGCCACCCTGCCCTCGAGGACTGCCCGAGCCCGGGCCGCATCGGCCTCATCGATCCTGACGCAGACCCCGCACTCCGAGCTCAGGTACCTGGGCACGGGGATGATCTTGTATGCGATCCCTTCCGCCTTGAGGACCTTTTCGGCCATGAACGCGGCGGTGACCGACTCGAAGAGGATGACGCTCCTGGGGGTCGCGCTCATACCCTCACCAGTCTCCGGGCGCCGAAGAGGATCTGCACGATCTCGTACATGTTGGACACCTCGCCCACCCTGAGCCTGTCCTTCAGGCCGAAGAACCCGAGACAGGTCCCGCACGCCACGATCCTCGATCCGCCGTCCGCAAGGTCCTTCAGGTCATCGAGCACCTCGGACCCTTCCACCGCGAGCTTCACGGCGGCGTTGAACAGGACCACGACATCGGGCTTGGACTCCGCCTCGACGATCGTGTGCAGGAAGCCCTTCATGAGCAGCCTCCCGAGCTCTTCGTCGCCCGATCCCATGGTCTCCGAGGAGAGGGCCAGCACCAGCGGTCCCCCGTCGTTCTGGGCCGTCTCGGGCAGGGCGTCGCACCGGGCGGCACGGGAGATGGTTATCCGGGTACACTCTCCCGTCTCCTCCTCGGCCACGGTGCACCCGAGCGACTGGGCGAGTTTCTTCACGTTCGATCTCGCCGTGGGGTCGTTGACGAGGACCACGACCTCGTCGTGATCCTCGAGCGCCTTCTTCGTCAACACCACGGGCTGAGGACAAGCGAGGTTCTTGGCGTCCACGATGAATCCCATGTTCACCCTCCTTTGGCGACGATGGATTTCAAGGCCGAGACGGCCCTGTGGATGTGTTCCTCGGTGTTGAAATAACCGATGCTGAACCTGAGCGTTCCCGCGGGGAAGGTAGCGAGCGTCGCGTGAGCCGAGGGAGCGCAGTGCAGCCCGGGCCTGCACAACACCCCGTGGTCCTCGTCGAGCCTGTAGGCTATCTCACCCGGGTCCATGCCGGCGACCACGATGGAGACGATGGCCACCCTGCTTTCCCTGTCCGTCGGCCCGACCACCCTCACCCCCGGTATCTCGCTGAGAGCGTCCATGAGCAGGGCGGCAAGCGAGGTCTCATGTCTGCGTATGGTATCGACCCCGAGGGAGGCCACGAAGGTGACGCCTTCGAGGAGGCCCGCGATACCAGGGGTGTTGGGCGTCCCCGACTCGTACCTGTCCGGCATGAAGGCGGGCTGTTCCTCCCTCTCCGACAGGCTTCCCGTCCCTCCCGCCATGAGCGGTTGAAGGTGGGCATCCACGCCCTCGGCCACGTACAGGCCTCCGGTACCCTGGGGCCCGTAGAGCGACTTGTGGCCGGTAAAGGCGAGGAGGTCGACGTTCATCCGCTCCACGTCGATGGGCAGGCACCCGGCGGACTGAGCGGCGTCCACGCAGTAGAACGCTCCGTGTTCCCTCGCGATACGCCCGATCTCGGCCGCGGGCGTCACGCACCCTGAGACATTGGATGCGTGCACATGGATCACGAGCCTCGTCCTTCGCTTGAGCGCCCTCTTCACGTCGTCCGGGTCGAGGCGACCCTCGGGCGAGCACCGCACCACCTCCACCTCGACCCCCCTCCCCCTCTCGGCCATGAGGGGCCTCATCACCGAGTTGTGCTCCATGCTCGAGACGACCACCCTGTCTCCCGGCCTCAAGAGCCCCCTGATCGCCATGTTCAAGGCCTCGGTGGCGTTCTTGGTGAACACGACCCTCAGCGGGTTCGATGCGCCGAGCAGCCCGGCCATGGCGCAGCGTGCCTCGGTTATGGCCCGGGCGGCCTCGACCGACAGGCGGTGTCCCGACCTCCCCGGGTTCGCGCCCACCTCCCGCACCATGCGCTCCACGGCCCGCACGACCGGCTCCGGCTTGGGCCAGGAGCTCGCCGCGTTGTCGAGGTAGACGAGCTCCTCACCCATACCCGAGCCCCCGGATCCTCACCCGCTCCGGTTCACCATGCCTGCGGTCCAATCCGCCTCGTGAGACAGCCATCTTTCGCTGCATCCTCCATGAGATCGAGGCCAGCATGGTGCACGTTGATCTCCCGTGTCAATGTCCATGTTTGCATCGACGACCCCATTGCATTCCCGCCTTTCATGACCAACACCTAGAGCCCTGACGCCGGAACGGCCGGGGCCCCGCACCCTGCCCCGTCACCTGGCCCCACGCCCACACCTTGCCCGGAAACGACATCGAAGCAGGAAGAGGGGGCCCTGCTGACGATCGAGCTCGAGTCACGCACCTTTCCCCTCTGCATCAGTGCTGACCCATCCTCCCCCCCCGTGGAAACGAGCCGAAGGAGACCGGCGCGTACGCGATCCGCGCCGGCAGCATCCTCACCCCGTGTGAACGAGCCGGAGCCAGGGTGACGGCATCCCGGCCACAGGGCGACGCCCAAGCATCCAGCCTGTGCCCGAAGGTGCGATGCCCTTGACCCGGCCCGCCTCCGCACACGGGCAGAGTAC
>Ga0116166_1001343_pt1 | contig 22351 bp, 29 predicted proteins | sample AD_JPNMR2_MetaG_FD_89884 | JGI IMG/M metagenome (GOLD analysis project Ga0116166, IMG submission 89884) | Active sludge microbial communities of municipal wastewater-treating anaerobic digesters from Japan - AD_JPNMR2_MetaG | ecosystem: Engineered > Bioreactor > Anaerobic > Digestate | place...
AGGAAGCCGGCGAAAAGCTGTTCGGCAAAGGCGAGGCCAAGGCCGCGCAGGAAGCCGCGGCCAAGGCGCCATCGCCTGAAAACACCGCCGCGCTGAACGCCGCCGCCGCCAAGGCGATCGCCGACTACCTGGCGACGCAGTCGCTGAAGGTCGAAGACCTGAAGGTGGGCTTCGACGGCGCCAGCACCACGGTCACGGTGTCCGGCGTGGCGGCCGACCAGGCCACCAAGGAAAAGGTGCTGCTGTGCTGCGGCAACGTGCACGGCGTGTCGGCGGTCAACGACCAGCTGACGGTGAAAGCGTCCGCGCCCGAAGCGCAGTGGCACACCGTGGTCAGCGGCGACAACCTGTCGAAGATCGCCAAGAAGTTCTACGGCGACGCCAACAAGTACCCGCTGATCTTCGAGGCCAACAAGCCGATGCTGTCGCACCCGGACAAGATCTATCCGGGGCAGATGCTGCGCATTCCGCCGGCTTGAGGCGCCGCCGAGCCGGCGCAGCGCGCACAGGCTCGGGCTTCCGGCCCTGCCGCGGGCCTGACCGCGGCAGCCATGGCCGCCATGGCCACCATGGCTGGGCCTGCGCGCGGTTGCGCAACGGGCTTCGCGCGCACCCCGCAGCCGCGCTGCCGGCCCCGCTTGCGCCGCACATCATGACCCGGCCGGGCGCTCCCGGGTGAGCGCCAGCGCCAGCACCGCGTGCAGCAGCACCGCGTGCAGCAGCACCGCTGGCCACAGCAGCGGCCCGGTGGCCGCGCCGGACGCGCCGAGCCAGCCCAGGTACGCGGCGACGCCCACGCCGTAGGCCAGCATGCCGCGCCGCGGCGGGCCGGGCCAGCAGGCCAGTGCCAGCGCCAGCGCCAGCAACGCGATGCCGAGCACGCGCGCGGCCATCACCGCGACGCCCGCGGCCGCGCCGCCGAGCAGCCAGGCGATCACCCAGGCCGGCGCCACCAGCAAAGCCAGGCCGGTGGCGGCCTCGCCTGCAGCCGCGAGTTTGAGTGCCGGCGAAGCCGAGGTGGCCATGCCCAATGCTCCTCGAGCGGCTCTATCTGGCCGCGGCCATCTCGATGGCCACCGCCTGGGTGCAGGTGATCTGCATCTGATCGCCGACCTTGACGCCGGACAGCAGCGTCGGGTCCTTCAGGAAGACCTCGGTGAAGTGGCCGCAAGGCCCGCGCACCAGCACCGGGAACTCGTTGCCCTGCGGCCCGTCGAGGATGACGATGCGGTTCTTGGCGTCGACCGCGGCGACCCCGCCGACACCGATACCGCGGCCATCGTCGCCTCGGCATCCTTGCCCACTGCCGCCGGCTGGGCCGGCTGCTGCGCGTGCACTGCGCTGCCGCTCAGCAAGCAGGCTGCCGTGGCGGCGGCAAACGAAAGCCGGCGGCTCATCTTCATGGTCTTTCCTCCTGCATGTCGGATCGCCGCAGGGCGTGCACCTGCCGGCCTGGAACGCGGTTCGCGGCTGCGCGCGCCGAGCTTCACTTCGCCATCATGGCGAGCCGGCCTGCACCGCGAAGCCGTCCAGGCCGGGCAGGTGCAGGTCGAGCACCCCGCAGTCGGGCTCGTGGTCGTCGATCGATCGCAGAAAAGCCTCCCCCGATGCATGGGCCTCGGCCGCCAGGCCGGCGGCCCGCGCCAGACGCGCCAGCGCGGTGCGCACCTGCACGTCGTCGTCGACGACCGCGATCAGCGGCGGCGGGTGGCCCATGGTCGCCGCAGCGTAGGCAGCGCTGCGGCGAGCGCCTACTGGACCATGGTGCAGCAGGCGGCGGCACCGAGGGCGCGAATACTGCCCAGCGTCGGCCGAGGCAGCCCCGCCGCGCTGGCCGCCGATGCGAAAGGCTCCCACATGTCCGAGGTGATTTCGCGCCGCACGGCCATCGTCTCGATCCAGCGCGCGCTGTTCGGCGCGGCGCTGCTGGCCGCAGCCGCCTGGCCGCTGGCCCGGGCGCAGCCGGCCGCAATCGACCCGCCGCGCTGAAGATCCTGAAGGCCTCGACCGACTTCCTGGCGAGCCAGCAGCGCTTCACGGTCGATACGCGCATGTCGCTCGAGGCGGTGATGTTCACCGGCCAGAAGATCGAGTTCAACCAGAGCTCGCGCCAGTCGGTGCAGCGCCCCGACAAGCTGCGCGCCGAACGCCACGGCAAACTGCAGCCCACCCTCGTCTACGACGGGCGCAAGCTGATGCTGTCCGACACCGCCGCCAACGCTTGCGCCAGCGTCGCCGCGCCGGCGACGCTGGAGGCGATGCTCGACTTCGCGCGCACGCAGCTGGACATCGCCGCGCCGGCCGGCGACCTGGTCTACCAAAACGCCTACGAGATCCTGACCACCGAGCTGCTGTCGGGCTTCCTGGGCGTACGCTGAGCCCACAGGAGCGCCCGCCATGACACCATGCCCGAGCCTGAAGCTGGCCTTCGCCGACTTGTGTGTACCTGCGCTGTACCTGGGCGCCGACTCGCCCACGGCAAGCCCGACACTGCTGCCCAGCGCGCACGCGCTGATCGGCCTGCCTTTTTCGCCGCTGTCCTTTGCCGGCGCCGCGCGCCGCACCACACGCCGCGTGGTCGCGGTGGACGCCGGCATGGCGACCAGCGCCGCGGCAGCGGCCAACACGCAGCAGTCGGCGCCGGCGCAGCAGCAGGCGGCCACGGCGCAGCAACAGGCCGCCACCGCACAGCAGCAGCAGGCGGTGGCGCAGCAGCAGGCCGCGGTAGCGGCACCGCAGTCGCGGCCCCCCTGGGCACCCGCGATCGGCACCGTGGTGCAGTCGCTGCCGGGCGGCTGCACACCCACGCCGCGCGGCGGCGTCGAGTACGACGACTGCGGCGGGGTCTTCTACCGCTGTGCGTTCCAGGGCAACAACCTGGTGCACGTGGTGCAGAACCCGTGAGCGCCGCGGCACAGCAAGCGCGACGAAATTCATCCCCTGCACGCTGGTCGCCGCCGCGATCGTCGCCGGCTGCGCAGCGCCGCCACCGCCCAGCGCGGATGCGGGCAAGGCGCAGCCGATGTTCGTGCACAGCGCGGACGAGCTGAAGGTCGACCCGGCGACGCACACCCTGCGCCTGGTGAAGGTCAACGCGCAGACCGTGTACTTCTACGGCCGGCCGCAGCGCATCGCCGGCAACATCGAGCTGCCCGACTCTGTGCAGACCTGGAAGGACGGCCGCGACAGCTTCGACGCCGACCCGCCGGACGCCACGCTGTCGGTCTACGAACCGGGCCGCGCCGAGCCGACGCGGGTGGTGGTGACGATCCCCCAGCCGGTGGTCGACGGCGCCGATCTGGTGTACGGCTGCAAGCTGCTCGAAGGCCAGATGCCGGCCGCGGACGGCGCGACCACGCTGTTCATCGACTGGTACGGCGTGGGCGGCGGCGTCGGGCCGGGCTTGCACGGCGTGGGCGTCGGCCGCGGCGGCGTGGGCTGGCGCTGACGCCGGGGGTCAGGCCGGCCCGCAGCGATGCGCGGCCTGTTCCGGCGGGCAGCCATCGCGGCCCAAGCGAGTGCGGTTCCTCAGTCCTTGTGCTTCTTCTTGCCGTGGCCGGCGCCGTGCCCTCGCTGCTGCTCTTCGTAGCGCTCGCGAACCCAGCTTTCCTGGACGAAGTACACGGGTTGCCCACAGGCGCCGTAGCGGCCGCAATGTTTGGCCCAGTGCTTCTGGTGCCCCGGTGGGACATACAGGTACACGGGTTGTGGCCGAACGACCCTGGGCTGCGGCGCAATGATGACCGGCTGGCCATAGACCACCGCAGGCTGAGGGTCGTTGCCAATGTCGATGCGGCCGTAGACGCCAGGCTGGTAGACGCCGATGGACACGCCGACACTGGTTTCGCCGACGGCGCTGGCCGCCAGCACACTGCCGATGGCCAGCATCGCAAGCTGCTTGTTCATGTCGATACCGTGCTTCGAGAAGGAGTCGTTCGTTGGAAGGCGGCGCCTACGGCAGACTGAAGGACAGCGGCGCGACGGCGCTGTTCACGTCGATCGGTTGCGTCTTCACCGCGCCGGCGCCCGCGGCTTCGATGGTGTAGCGGCCGGCGGCGGCTGCGTCGGCCGAAAAGCCCAGCGACGCAGGGCCCCTCGCCGCAAAGCTGGTGCGCAGCGGCGCCTCGATGGACAGTGCGAAAGCGAAAGCCCCTGTCAGCGCGTCGACCGGCGCCCACGCCACCTCGACGACGGGCCCGCCGCTGAGCGTCTGCAGCGCACGCACGCTGGCGTCGGTGGGTGTGGCCACGCCGCTGACCGGCCGCAGCGTGGCCGGCGGCGGGTCGATACGCAGCGCCGCGCTGTTGACGACGGTATCGCCCGTGTCGACCACCGGCACGCCGGTGACCACGGCGGTCACGCGTCCCGGTGCGCTGATCACCAGCGTGTAGCTGCCCACGGGTATGGGATGGAGCACGAACATGCCGTTCGCGTCCGGCATGGTGGCTTTCACCGGCATGCCGCTGTCTTGGACCGACACGCGCGTGGCCGTGGAGGCAATGGACCAGCCGACATAGCCGACCACCCGCTGGCCTGCGTCCGACAGCCACGGGATCACGGTCACCACCGGCTTCAGGTTGTACTTGCCGGAGTTGCCGCGCTTGACCACCGACTTGCAGGCGTCGAAGTCCAGCACGAAGTCGGCGACCTTGCCCGCCGGCACGTCGATATTCGCCTTCAGTTTCAGCCCCGACTGCTGCGCACTCGGCGTATCCAGCGCCGTCTCGCCGCCGCCTGCAGGCACGACCGAGTTGGCCAGCGGCACGGCGCCGCCATTGCCCGCCAGCACCAGGCGCAACTGCGTGTACTTGCCGGCCGGCAGTGCCACTTCGCCAAGCTCGAGCAGCACGCCGTTCGTCAGCGACAGCAGATCGACGCGCCGCGCGGGTTGCAGCACGATGTCGTGCCAACCGCCGTCGTGCTCGGCGGCCGCATCGCTCTGGTGCACCCGAATCCGTTCCACCGTGATGTTGACCGCGTCGTAACCGCAGGCCGGCGCATCGGTCAGCGACATGCGCAGCGTGCCCAGCGGGCTGCCGGTGCCGCCGATGCCGCCACCAGCGCCAGCGCCGCCGCCGCCGCAACCGGCCAGCCATTGCAGGCCCACCGCCATGGCGACGAGCGCGCGGGTCTTGAACTTCATCGGTCGGCTCCTGTAGAAACTTCGTGAGGTTCGGGCATTGGCTCGAAGCGGCAGATGCCCAGGCCGGCGCGCGCTTGCGTGCTGCCGGGGTCGGCACTGGGCTGTGCGTCGAGTTGCGCCGCCAGCCAGCGGCCGAGCCGTTCCAGCAGCGCCTGCGGCGCGATGCCCCGGTCCATCACCTTGCGCTGCAGGCGCGCATCGCTGCCGCCATGCTGCAGATTGTGGTCAATGGGGGCCACCCGATACGCCACGTCGGTGCCCAAGATGTGAAGCTTTTCGTCTTCGCCCTGCGCCGGCGCACAAGCGCGGGCGCACAACGCGATGCACCCGCCCGCCGGGCGCTGCGCCGCGCCCCCGCGCAACAGTTCATCGAGCACGGCACGCAGCGGCACGTCGCCGCTGCAGCGGCGTACGAGCGCCGCAAAGCCGTGCTCGCCGTCGGCAAGCTGCCCGACTGTGTGCAGACCTGAAAGGACGGCCGGGACAGCTTCGACGCCGACCCGCCGAACGCCACGCTGTTCATCGACTGGCAAGGCGTGGGCGGCGGCGTGGGGCCGGGCTTGCACGGCGTGGGCGTCGGGCGCCGCGGCGTCGGCTGGCGCTGACGCCGGGCAGACGAACAGCGCGATCGAATTCGCCGCAGCGCGGTTTCGAGGCCACCGCAGCGTCTATGGCGCCTTGGTCGCGGGCGGTGGTGCGGGTGGTGGTGCGGGCGGTGGTGCGGGCGATGGTGCGGGCGCCCCGGCGTCGGCCACCCAGCGCGCCAGCTCGGCCACCGAACGCACGCCCATCTTGTGCATCGGGTTGCCGCGGTGGAACTTGACCGTCTTCTCGCTGGTGCCCAGCTCGCCGGCGATCTGCTTGTTCAGCCGCCCGGCCAGCACCCGCTCCAGCACCTGACGCTCGCGCACGGTCAGCGTGTGCAGCCGTTGCGCCAGGCTGGCCGTGCGCTGCAACAGCGCCGCGGCGCCGCCCGGCCTCGGCCAGCGCCTCGGCCACGGCGTCGAGCAACAGCTCGTCGTCGACCGGTTTGGTCAGGAAATCGGTGGCGCCGCGTTTCATCGCCTTGACGCTGGCGGCGATGTCGCCGCGCCCGGTGAGGAACACCACCGGCAGGTCGGGCGCGCGCTGCTGCAGCAGCTGCTGCAACTGCAGCCCGTCCAGCCCCGGCATCGCCAGGTCCAGCACCAGGCAGGCGGTCTCGCCGTGCTGCAGGCCGTCCAGGCACTGCAGCGCGGACTCGAAACCCAACACCGCATGGCCGGCCGATTGCAGCAGGCGCAGCAAGGCGTCGCGCACCTGCGCGTCGTCGTCGACCACGTAGACCCGGCTCATGCGGTGTGTTCGAGGTGCGCCGGCAGCTCGACGCGCAGCCGCGCACCGCCGCCTTCGTTGCGCAAGACGGCGATGCACCCGTCGTGCGCCTGCACGATGCTGCGGCACAGCGGCAGGCCCAGCCCCAGCCCGCGCGGCTTGGTGGTGTAGCAGGCCTCGAACACACGCTCGGCCTCGGCCGGCGCGATGCCGGGGCCGCGGTCGGCGACTTCGACGCACACCCCGGCGCGGGCCGTGGTTTCGGTGCGCAGCCACAGCGGCCGCGGCGGCGGCAGCTCCTGCATCGCGTCGCAGGCGTTGAGCAGCAGGTTCAGCAGCAACTGCTGCAGCTGCACGCGGTCGGCCTGCAGCGCGGGCAGCGCCGGCTGCAGCTCGGTGTACACCACGACGCCGCGCTGCGCCAGGTCGCTGCGCAGCAGGCGCAGCGAGTCGTCGACCAGCTGGTTCAGGTCCACCGGCTCGCGCACCGCCTCGCCCTTGCGCAGCAGCGCGCGCAGCCGTTCGATGACCTGGCTGGCGCGGCGGTCGCTGGCGACGATGGCCTGCAGCGCGTCGTGCACCGGCGGCAGCACGGCCGGGTCGCGCGCCAGGAAGCGCTGCGCCGCCTGTGCGTTGCTCAGGATCGCCGCCAGCGGCTGGTTGAGCTCGTGCGCCAGTGCGCCCGACAGCTCGCCGAGCATCGCCACGCGCGACAGATGCGCCAGCTCGGCACGCTGCTGCGCCGCTTCGCGCTCGGCGCGCCGCCGCTGGCTGATGTCGGCCAGCGCGACCAGCACCTGGGGCTGCGCGCCGCTGCGCAGCGGCACCAGGCTGATCTCGACCGGGAACTCGTTGCCGCCGGCGCGCAGCGCCGCGAATTCGCGGCCCGCGTCCAGGGCCCGCGGCTGCGGATCGGCGGCACCGGCCTGGCGCAGCCGCTGGTGCGGGCCGCGCAGCCGCTCGGGGATCAGCGTTTCCACCAGCCGCCCGGCCAGCCGCTCGCGCGCGATGCCGAAGTCGTGTTCGGCCTGCGGGTTGGCGAGCACGATGCGCCCGGCCGCATCCACCAGCAGGATCGCGCTCGGCATGGCCGTCGACCACCGCGCGCATGCGCTGTTCGCTGGCCGCCAGCTCGCGCGCCAGCCCGGCGGCGCGCAACACGTCGCCGCTGAGCTCGAAGCTCATCGCCAGCAGCACCAGCACGAAGGCGGGCATCAGGATCGTCGGCAGCAGCAGCACGCCCTACACCGTCAGCGCCGCCATCACGCCGGTGCCGAGAATGCAGGCGGCGAGGCTGCCGCCGACCCGCATCGCGTGCCGCCGCGCCGCAGGATCGCCGCGCCGCCACAGCGCCACCGAGGCATCGGCGACGAAGACCCGCAGCAGCAGGTTGCTCAGCTGCGGCACCCGGGCCCAGCGGTTGGCCGGACCCAGCGGCACCGACACCTGCGCATCACCCCAGAAGCTCGCGTGGGCGAGCCCGGTGACCTGTTCGAAGTGGACGTTGACGCCGCTGGTGAAGTCGAGCACCAGCGTGGCCAGGCGCAGCACGACGATCGCCGCGAGCAAGCCCGTGCGGCCGGTGCCGAAGTGCAGGCGCACGAACACCGCGGCGGTGACGACGAAGATCGCCAGCGGCACGTGGGCCGCGCGGATCGCCGCGGCCGAGGCCTGCGGCCAGGCCGCGTGCATCATCTGCAGCTCGAAGGCGCCGAAGCGGGCGGCCGCGCCGGCCAGCACGAAGAACAGCAGGAAGTCCAGCCGTTCGCGCTGGCGCAACCACACCAGCAGGTGCAGCAGCGCCAGCGTCAGGCCGGCCGCGACCATCGCCATCCACGCCAGCTCGACGCCGTTCATCGCGGCCATCGGCGGGGTGCGCGCAGCGGGGTTCGCAGCATGGGGCGGGCAGTGTGGGCAGCGTGCATTGGGACCTTGGTCCAGTGGTGCGGCGCGGCCGGCGCGCGGATGGTGGCCCTGCACGAGGGAGTCCGGCCATGAGGCACATGAGGCACATGAGGCAGCGCGCACCGATCCTGTTCCCGGCCGCGAGCGCGGCGCGGCGCGCCTGCGGTTCGCACGGCACCTGCCGGCCGGAGGCGGGCCAGGCGAACGCCTGCCGGCCGTCGAGCCGACGGCTGCACGGCGAAGCCGCGCTGGCGCGCATCACGCCGGCGCGCAAGGGCAAGGGCAAGGGCAAGGGCAAGGGCCTGAGAACCCAGCGCATCGAGATCCGCGGCGATGCCGACGAGTGGCCGATCGGCCCCGGGCGGCGCGCAGCCGGTGGCGTCGAACGACACGCCGCATGGCCGCGCGAAGAACCGCCGCGCCGACATCGACAGCGCCGGCGCGAAGTGAAACGCTCGCCGCGCCGCGCACCCGACGGCGGGGGGCGTTGACGATGGCGCTGGCCGACCATCCGGTCTTCGTCGTCATGGCCGTGGCGGCGCTGGCCCCGTTGCTGGCCGAGCTGCCCAAGCGGCTGCGCGTGCCGGTGGTGGTGCTCGAGGTGCTGCTGGGCATCGCCGTCGGGCCGCACGGCCTGGGCTGGCTGGCGAGCAGCCGCTTCATGGACCAGATGTCGCAGATCGGCATGGCCACGCTGCTGTTCATGGCCGGCATGGAGATCGACTTCTCGCGCATCCGCGGCCGACCCTTGCTGCTGGGCCTGGGCGGCTGGGCGCTGTCGCTGCTGATCGGCCTGGCGGTGGTGGCGCTGCTGCACCGGCTGCCCGGCGTACACGCGCCGCTGATGGCGACGCTGGCGCTGGCCACCACCGGGCTGGGCGTGCTGCTGCCGGTGCTGCGCGACGGCGGCCAGCTCGATACCGCCTGCGGCCGGCTGCTGCTGGCCGCAGGCACCGTGGGCGAGCCGGGCCCGATCGTGCTGGTGTCGCTGCTGCTGTCGCAGCGCTACGGCACGGCGCAGGAATTCGGCCTGCTGCTGGTGTTCCTGGCGCTGATGGCCAGCGCGGCCGCCGTCGGCATGGGCGTGCGCCCGCCAGCGCGTGCTGGCGCTGCTGTCGCGCACGATGCACGCCAGCACACAGCTGCCGGTGCGCCTGGCACTGGTGATCGTCGCCGCCGCCGGCATGGTCGCCGGCCTGAGCGTGCGCGGCCCCGACGGCGAGCCGCTGCGCCTGAAACTCGATGCGGTGTGTTTCGGCCTGCTGGTGCCCTTCTTCTTCGCCGGCACCGGCATGCGCTTCGACCTGCCCGCGCTGCTGCACGACGCGTCTTCGATGCTGCTGCCGCCGCTGCTGATGGCGGTGATGCTGCTGGTGCGCGGAGCGCCGGTGGGGCTGTACCGCCGCGACCTGCAGCCCGCGCAGCGGCTGCCCTTCGCGCTGTCGTCGTCGGTGTCCTCGCTGGGGCTGGTGGTGGTGATCGCCGAGATCGGCTTGCGCACGCAATCGATGAGCGAAGAGGTGTCGCGCGCGCTGGTCGCCGCCGCACTGCTGTCGACGCCGGTCTTTCCGACCGCCGCCGGCATGGCGGCGGCACGCGCTAACGCAGCCAGCCGCCCGAGTGCAGCGCCTTGACGGCGCCCGAGCCGACCGACGCGCCGAAGCGGCGCACCAGGCGTTCGGCGACGTTCTCCTTGGGCGTGTAGTCGATGACCTCGGGCGCCTTGACGACCTCGCGCGCCACGTAGTCCAGGCTGCCGAAACGGTCGGCCAGGCCGGACTTGACCGCTTCCTCGCCGTTCCAGAACAGGCCGGAGAAGGTTTCGGGCGTTTCCTTCAGCCGCTCGCCGCGGCCCTCGCGCACCACCGCGATGAACTGCTGGTGCACCTGTTCGATCATCAGCTTGGCGTAGGCGCGCTGTTTGTCGTCCTGCGGCGAGAACGGGTCGAGCATGCCCTTGTTCTCGCCGGCGGTGAGCAGCCGCCGCTCGATGCCCAGCTTTTGCATCAGGCCGACGAAGCCGAAGCCTTCCATCAGCACGCCGATCGAGCCCACCAGGCTGGCCTTGTCGACGAAGATCTCGTCGGCCGCCACCGCCACGTAGTAGGCGCCCGACGCGCAGACCTCTTCGACCACGGCGTAGATCTTCTTGTCGTGCAGCGCCTTCAGGCGGCGGATCTCGTCGTTGAGGATGCCGGCCTGCACCGGGCTGCCGCCGGGCGAGTTGATGCGCAGCACCACCGCCTGCGCGCCCTTGTCCTCGAACGCGCTGGTCAGCGCCGCCACCAGCGATTCGGCATTGGCTTCGGCTTCGCTGTCGAGCTCGCCGCGCAGGTCGACCAGCGCGGTGTGCGGGCCGCTGGGCGCGTTCAGCGCCATGCGCTGCGACAGCAGCGCCCAGGCCACGGCCAGCGCCAGGCCCAGCCACATCAGGCGGAAAAAGGTGCGCCAGCGCCGCTCGGCGCGCCGCTCGCGCAGCAGCTCGCGCGCCGCCATCTCGAGCGCGCCTTCCAGCCGCGCCGTCAGCGGCGCGGCCTGCGCGGGCGCCGCGGGTGCCGCGGGCGTGGCGCCGTGGTCGTCGGTGTTCATGCGCTGTCCCCTGTGGCGGCCGGCGCGTCGAAGGGCACCGGCCGGATGTCGCGGGAAGGATACCAATACACCTGGGCGCCGATTTCCGCCACCTGCAGCGGCGTGAGCCGGCCGCGGCCGCAGGGCCCGGCGACGCAGCGCCCGCCCAGCGGCTCGTAGGCGGCGCCGTGCGTGGCGCACACGATGTAGCGCCGCTCGGCGTCGAGGAAGACGCCGGGCTGCCAGTCCATCTCCATCGGCACGTGCAGGCAGCGGTTCAGGTAGGCCACCACCTTGCCGTCGAAGCGCAGCGCGAAGGCGCGCACCGGCTGGCCGTACTGCAGCACGTCGAAGACATGCGCGCGGCCGCGTTCGGCCAGCGCGGCCGACGCGCACAGGTGCTGCGCATCGCCGCGCGCGGCCCGTGCGTCCGCCTCGTTCATGCCTGCCGCTGCAGCCACAGGTGCAGCTCGCTCATCGAACGCGCGACGAACAACGGCGCATGGCGCGCGAAGTCGTCGGCCGGGTGCGCGCCGTAGCTCACCGCCACGCTGGCCACACCGGCGTTGGCGGCGAGCTGCAGGTCGTGCGTGGTGTCGCCGACCATCAGCGTGCGCTCGGGCGCCACGCCGAGCTCGCCCATCAGCTCGAGCAGCATCAGCGGGTCGGGTTTGGAGGCGGTCTCGTCGGCCGTGCGCGTGCTGTCGAAGACCTGGCGCAGGTCCGCGCTGTGCAAGGCCTCGTTCAGGCCCGCACGGCTCTTGCCGGTGGCCACCGCCAGCCAGTGCTGGCGCGCCTTCAACGCCTGCAGCATCTCGCGCGCGCCGTCGAACAGCATCACCTCGTGCTGGCGCGCGATGTAGTGGTGGCGGTAACGCAGGCCCAGTTCGCGGTAGCGCGCGACCGGCAGTTCGGGCGCGGCGTGGCGCAGCGCGTCCATCAGGCCCAGGCCGATGACGTGGGCGGCCTGCGCGTCGCTGGGCTGCACCACGCCCACGTCGCGGCACGCGGCCTGGATGCAACGCACGATCAGCGCGGTGGAATCGAACAGCGTGCCGTCCCAGTCGAAGGCGATCAGGTCGAAGCGGCGCGCGCGGTTCATGGTGCCGCCCCGGGTTCGGCCAGCGGCGCCAGCCGCTGCAGCAGCGCCGCACACGGCGCCGGCAGCGCTGCTTCGAGCACGATGCGCTCGCCGCTTTGCGGGTGGTCGAAGGCCAGGCGCCGCGCGTGCAGGAACATGCCGTCGTAGCGCGAGCCCGGCAGCGCCTGGCCGCGCGCCAAGGACTTGTTGAACTCGAAGTCGCCGTATTTGGCGTCGCCGACGATCGGGTGCCCGGCGTCGGCCAGATGCACGCGGATCTGGTGCGTGCGCCCGGTCAGCAGCCCCACGTCCAGCAGCGTGAAGCCGCGCAGCCGTTGCACCACGTCGACCAGCGTGATCGCGCGCTGGGCCGCCGCGGCGCCGCCGCCGCCGCTGCTGGCGCGCACGCGGCGCTGGCCGTCGGGCTGCACGAACTTGTGCAGCGGCACGTCGATGCGCCGCAGCGCGGCCGGCCACGCGCCGAGCACCAGCGCGGTGTAGCTCTTGGCCGTGCTGCGCGCGCGGAACTGGTCTTGCAGCGCGGTCAGCGCGCTGCGCTTCTTGGCCAGCAGCAGCACGCCCGAAGTGTCGCGGTCCAGGCGGTGCACCAGTTCCAGGAACTTCGATTGCGGCCGCGCGCGGCGCAGTTGTTCGATCACGCCGAAGCTCACGCCGCTGCCGCCGTGCACGGCCACGCCGGGCGGCTTGGCGATGGCCAGCAAGTGCTCGTCCTCGAACAGCAGCTCGAACTCGCGCGCCGGCACCGGCGCCGCCTCGGGTGCGGCGGGCAGGCGCAGCGGCGGCACGCGCACCAGGTCACCCGGCTGCACGCGCGTGTCGGCTTGGGCGCGGCCTTTGTTGACGCGCACCTCGCCGCAGCGGATGACGCGGTAGACGTGCGTCTTGGGCACGCCCTTCAGGTGGCGCATCAGGAAGTTGTCCAGCCGCTGGCCGGCGCCGCCTTCGTCGACCGTCAAATGCAGCACTTGCGGCGCGGCCTGCACTGCTGCCGGCACAGGCCCTGCGCGAACTTTGCCCCCTATAATGCGCCGGTCCACGAGCGACCCCTAAGTGCTTGATTTGCCGGAGTTTAGCCGGCGCGCACGCCAAGGCCGCCGCAGGACCGCAGCGGCCGAGTCGGCTGCCGCGAAGCCGATGCAATGCCGGCAGTGCCCGCGACAGGCCGGGTCCCCACAGGGATGCGGCGGCCGACGGCGGCCGGCACGAGAGACGAGCGATCTTCGAACCGAGCCTGCGAAAGGCACCCGAACTCATTTCGATGCAAGACGGCGTTGCGCCGGCCTTGCATCGCCGCGTCCAGCGACGCCACAGCGCACCTTGCCCCCGTCCCCCGTTTCCATGCCCGAGCCTTGCCAGCGGCATCTTGCCGCCTGCGCAGGTCTGGCCGCGTGGCCGCCGCGCACGATGCGGCGGTTGGGGCCGACGCCGTGCGGTGCGCCGCCGCGCCGCTGATGCGCACGCGCCAACGCTGCAGGCTCGCCGCCCCAACGGGGCGAGGGCCCGCGGTCCAGGGCGATTCGAGCCAAAGGTTCAAGCCGCACGACTCCTGCATCGATCGAGGTGACGCTGCGCCGCCGCATTGCAAAACGGCAGCGGCGCAGCCCCAGGAGACCCCATGAAAAGAATGCTGATCAATGCCACGCAGCCGGAAGAACGGCGCCTGGCGATCGTCGACGGCCAGAAGCTGGTGGACTTCGAAAACGAGATCGAAGGCCGCGAACAGCGCAAGGGCAACATCTACAAGGCCGTGGTGACGCGCGTCGAGCCCTCGCTCGAAGCCTGCTTCGTCGACTACGGCGAAGACCGCCACGGCTTCCTGCCGTTCAAGGAAATCTCGAAGAACTACTTCCGCGACGGCGTCGAAGCCAAGAACGCGCGCATCCAGGACGCCATCAAGGACGGCGACGCGCTGCTGGTGCAGGTGGAGAAGGAGGAGCGCGGCAACAAGGGCGCGGCACTCACCACCTTCGTCAGCCTGGCCGGACGCTACCTGGTGCTGATGCCCAACAACCCGCGCGGCGGTGGCGTCAGCCGGCGCATCGAGGGCGAGGAGCGCGAAGAGCTGAAGGACGCGATGGACCAGCTCGAGTACCCGAAGGGCATGAGCCTGATCGCGCGCACTGCCGGCATCGGGCGCACGGCGCCCGAGCTGCAGTGGGACCTGAACTACATGCTCAAGCTGTGGAGCGCGATCGACGGCGCGGCCAAGGCGGGCAAGGGCGCGTTCCTGATCTACCAGGAAAGCTCGCTGGTGATCCGCGCGATCCGCGACTACTTCACCGCCGACATCGGCGAGATCCTGATCGACACCGACGACATCTACGATCAGGCCAAGCAGTTCATGAACCACGTGATGCCGGAGTCGGCGCCACGCGTGAAGCGCTACCGCGACGACGCCCCGCTGTTCAGCCGCTTCCAGATCGAGCACCAGATCGAGACCGCGTTCAGCCGCACCGTCAACCTGCCCAGCGGCGGCGCCATCGTCATCGACCACACCGAGGCGCTGGTGTCGGTGGACGTGAACTCGGCGCGCGCCACGCGCGGCACCGACATCGAGGAAACCGCCACGCGCACCAACCTGGAAGCCGCCGACGAGATCGCACGCCAGATGCGGCTGCGCGACCTGGGCGGCTTGATCGTCGTCGACTTCATCGACATGGACGAGAGCAAGAACCGGCGCGAGGTGGAAACGCGGCTGCGCGACGCGCTGCGCAGCGACCGTGCGCGCGTGCAGTTCAGCAGCATCAGCAAGTTCGGCCTGCTGGAGTTGAGCCGCCAGCGCCTGCGCCCGGCGCTGAGCGAAGGCAGCCACATCACCTGCCCGCGCTGCAACGGCACCGGCCACATCCGCGACACCGAGTCCAGCGCGCTGCAGATCCTGCGCATGGTGCAGGAGGAGAGCATGAAGGAGAACACCGCCGCCGTGCACGTGCAGGTGCCGGTGGAGGTGACCAGCTTCCTGCTCAACGAAAAGCGCACCGAGATCACCAAGATCGAACTCAAGCAGCGCGTCACCGTGCTGCTGGTGCCGAACAAGCATCTCGAGACGCCGAACTACAAGCTCGAGCGGCTGCGCCAGGACGACCCGCGGCTGGACAACTACCGCGCCAGCTACACCATGGTCGACGAACAGGAAGACGAGGTCGGCATCACGCGCCGGCGCGACGCCAGCGACAAGGCCAAGAACCGGCAGGAGCCGGTGATCAAGGGCGTATTGCCCGACCAGCCGGCGCCGCCGCCTGCGCCTGCGCCGGCACCCGCACCCGCACCCGCGCCGCTGCCGGCGCAGCCGGTGGCCGCCGCCGCACCGCAGCCAGCGGCCGGCGGTGGTTTCTTCGCCTGGGTGAAGAGACTGTTCGGCGGCGACAGCACGGCGCCGGCGGCGCCCGCCCCGACCCCGGTGGCGCCCGTGCCCGCGGCAGCAGCCGAAGCCGTTCGCGCCGAGGGTCGTCGCGGCGAACGCGGCGAACGCGGCGAACGCGGCGGGCGCGGCGGACGCAACGGCCGCGACGGACGTGAGGGCCGCGACGGTCGCGGTGGCCGCGATGCGCGCCAGGGCGAAGGCCGCGGCGGGCGCGGCGGCGATGCACGACCGAGCGATGCGGCACGCGACGGCGCCGCCACCGGCGCCGAGCCGGTGGCGCGTGCCCCACGCAGTGATCGCAGTGATCGCAGTGATCGCAACGATCGCGCCGAGCGCAACGAGCCGCGCCGTCCCGCGCGTGCCGAGGGCGAAGCCCCGGCCACCGAAGCCACCGGCCTGGTCGACGTACCCGCGGCCGAAGCTGCCAGCGGCGACAGCGAGCGCAGCGGCGGCCGGCGCCGCCGCCGCGGCGGCCGCGGCGGGCGCGATCGCGACGAACTGCGCGGCGATGCGCTGCAGGAGGGCGGCGACACGCCGCTGGCCGCGGCCGAGCCCGTGGCGCGTGTCGACGCGGGCGACAGCACGGCGGCGGCTGCCTTGCCGGCGACATCGGACGACAGCACGAGCAATGGCGAGCGCGAACGCGGCCGCCGCCGTGGCCGCGGTGGCCGCCCACGCCGCGAAGACCAGCCGGATGACGCCGGCCTGAGCGCGCGCGACGAAGCCGCCGCAGGCCAACTGCCGGCCATGCCGGCCTCACCTTCGGCCCCTGCTGCGGCCGCTGCGGTTCAGCCGCCAGGCGTCGCGGTCGAGCCCGCCGCGACGAGCGAGCCTGCGCTGGCCGAAGCGGCGTTCCTGGCGAGGCCGCAAGCCGCGGCCGAGACCGGCGGCAACGTGCCGACGCCACCGGCCCGCGAACCCGCGCCCGTCGCCGCCACGGCAGCCGAGCCGCTGCCACCCGCCGCCGCAACGACGGCAGCCCTCGCCGCGCCGGCCGAGCCCTTCGCGCTGCCGGTGGACGACCTGCGCGCGCTGGCTGCCTCCGCCGGGCTGGAGTGGGTGAACTCGGACGCCGAGCGCATCCTGGTGGTGCAGCAGGCGATGGCCAACGAGCCCCGGCCGGTGCATGTGCCGCGGCTGCCGCGGCCGCGCGTGGTGGTCGACGACGGCCCGCTGGTGCTGGTGGAAACGCGCAAGGACCTGTCGCAGATGAAGCTGCCCTTCGAGCAGCAGCTGCCGCCGGCGGCCTGAATGCGCGGCGGGCCCGGGCCACGACGGCCCGGGCCCGCCGCGCTGTCAGGGCAGGCGTTCCAGCGCGCGCTGGAACGCCGGCTGGTGCATCAGCTCGTCCCAGCCCAGCGGCGGTGTTTGCGGCAACAGCGCCAGGCGCCGCCGCTCGCTGTCGGGGTCGGGCTGCCAGTGCCCCGCGGCGGCTTGCTGCTGCAGCCCGGCCAGCAGTTGGTCGACGGCCTCGCCGTCGCCCAGGCTCTGGTTGCACAGCAGCACCAGGTCGCAGCCGGCGTTCAGTGCCAGCGCGCCGGCCTCGGCGTAGCTGAGTTCGCTTTGCGCGCCACCGGGCGCCGCACCCAGGTGGCGCGCGCCTTCCATGCTCAGGTCGTCGCTGAAGATCGCGCCGTTGAAGCCCAACTGGCCGCGCAGGATCTGCTTCAGCCAGCGCGGCGAAAACCCGGCCGGCCGCGCGTCGACCTTCGGGTAGATCACATGCGCGGGCATCACCGCGGCCAGGCTGGTGCTCAACGCGCCGTAGGGCAACGCGTCGTCGGCCAGGATGGCCTTCAGCGAGCGCCGGTCCACCGGCACCGCCACGTGGCTGTCGGCCTTGACGAAACCGTGGCCGGGGAAGTGCTTGCCGCAGTGGGCCATGCCGGCCAGCAGCAGGCCGTGCATCAGGCTCTTGGCCAGCAGCGTGGCCACGCGTGCGTCGCGGTGGAAGGCGCGGTCGCCGATCACGCCGCTCGTGCCATGGTCGAGGTCGAGCACCGGCGTGAAGCTGAAGTCCACGCCGCAGGCGCGCAGTTCGCTGGCCAGCACATAACCGCAGGCGGTGGCGGCGTCGGTGGCGGCCAGCGGGTCTTTCATCCACAGCTCGCCCAGCGCGCGCATCGGCGGCAGGTGGGTGAAGCCGTCGCTGCGAAAGCGCTGCACGCGCCCGCCTTCGTGGTCGACGCAGATCAGGATGTCGGAGCGCGCACGCTTGATCGCGGTGCACAGCTCGAGCAGCTGGCGCCGGTCGACCCAATGGCGCGCGAACAGGATCAGCCCGCCGGTCAGCGGGTGTTTCAGCCGCCGCCGGTCGGCCGCGCTCAAGCTGGGGCCGGCGATGTCCAGCACCACCGGGGCAGGGTCGGTCATGGGTCCTCGCTTTCCACGATCACGAAGCTGAGCGCGTAGTCGTTCTCGTCGCTGACGCTGACCTGCGCGCGCCAGCGGCGCGCGGCAAACCAGTCGGCCAGTGCACCGCTCAGCCGGATCTCGGGTTTGCCGCTGGCGGCGTTGACGATCTCGCAGCCGCGCCAGCTCATCGGCATGCGCATGCCCAGCCCGATCGCCTTGGAGAAGGCTTCCTTGGCCGAGAAGCGCGTGGCCAGGAAGCTCAGCCCGCGCTGCGCCGAACGCGCGCTGCGGGCGCGGTACACCGCCAGCTCGTGTGCGCCCAGCACCTTCAGCGCAAAACGTTCGCCGCGCCGCGCGACGGTGTCGCGCATGCGCCGCACGTCGCAGATGTCGGTGCCGATGCCGACGATCATGCGGCACCCGCGCCGGCGTGCGCGCCGCGGATGCAGCGCTGGTACAGCCGCACGGTTTCGGCGATGCCGAACTCGATGGCATCGCCGATCAGCGCGTGGCCGATCGACACCTCGTGCACGCCGCGCACGCCGCGCAGGAAGTCGCCGAGGTTGGCGCGGTTCAGGTCGTGCCCGGCGTTCAGCTCCAGGCCCGCGGCCAACGCCGCCTCGGCCGCTGCGGCATAGGCACCCAGGCGCTCGCGCTGTGCCGGCGTGCCGTGCGCGCGCGCGTAGCTTTCGGTGTACAGCTCGACGCGATCGGCGCCCAGTTCGCGGGCCAGCGCCATCGAATCGGGCAGCGGGTCCATGAACAGGCTGACGCGCACCCCCAGCGCGCGCAGCTCGTCGATCAGCGGGCGCAGCCGCGCCCCGTCGGCACGCAGGTCCCAGCCGTGGTCGGAGGTGGCCTGCTCGCTGCTGTCGGGCACCAGCGTGCACTGCTGCGGCCTGAACTCGCGCACCAGCGGCATCAGGTTGTGGAACGGGTTGCCCTCGATGTTGAACTCGGCCTGCGGCCAGCGCTGCAGCAGCGCATGCAGCTCGCGCACGTCGGCCGCGCGGATGTGGCGCTGGTCGGGCCGCGGGTGCACGGTGATGCCGTCGGCGCCGCCTTGCAGCGCCAGCTCGGCGATGTGCACCAGGTTCGGAATGTCCAGCGGCCGCGAATTGCGCAGCAGCGCGACACGGTTGACGTTGACCGACAGCGCGGTGCCGGCGCGTCGCGGCGCACAGGTGGCTTCGGGGGCGACCAGCGGGTTCATGGGATCGGGGTGTGGGTGGCGACGAAGCCGCGCAGCTCGGCCAGCAGCCGGCGCGTGCGCAGCGTGTACGACCCCAGATGATATTGAAGCAATGGCCGCAGGCCGGCGCGCAGCAGCGGCAACACCGCCGCGCATTCGGCCTGCAACGCGGCGACGCTGCCATGCTGCAGCGCGGCCTGCAGTGCCACCCACTGCGCGCCGCACAGCGCCGGCTCGCCGGCCGGCGCCGGCACGAGGCCGGCCTCGGCGTGCAGCACATAGCCTGCAGCGGCGCGCAGCGGGGCAGCGGTGGACGTCACGCTGCCCAGTTCGGGCAGCACGCCGATCTCGCGCAGCAGCGTCAGCTCGAAGGCGCGCAGCGCCGCCTGCGCTGCCGCGTCGTCGGCCGCGGCCAGCAGCGGCAGGGTCTGCGCATAGGCATCGAACAGCGCCGCATGCGGGTCCTGGCGCGCCAGCAGCCGCAGCAGCAGCTCGTTCAGGTAGAAGCCCGCAAACAGCGCGTCGCCGGCCAGCATCGGCGCGCCGCCGGCCCATTCGGCGCTGCGCAGCGTGTGCACCTCGGTCTCGGCGCCGCTGCGCGCCAAGGCGACCTGCAGCCGCTGGAACGGCAGCAGCACGCCGCGCAGCTGCGAGTAAGGCCGCTTGGCCCCCTTGGCGGCCACGGCCAGCCGGCCGCGCTCGCGCGTGAACAGGTCGAGGATGACGCTGGTCTCGCTCCAGTCGTAGCGGTGCAGCACGTAGGCCGCCAGCGGCCTCATTGGCGCCCCTCGCCCGAGGGGAACGACGGCCGCGGCTCCATGCCCGCCTGCGCGAGCAGGGACGGCCTGAGTGCCGGCCCCGTCCTGGGGTCGGCGCGGGCCGGCTTGGGGCGGCCCGGCGCTCGGCCCACGCCGCGCTTCATTCGTAGCCGTAGCTGCGCAGGTGCGCCTCGTCGTCGGCCCAGCCCGAGCGCACCTTGACCCACAGCTGCAGGAAGACCTTGGCGCCGAGCAGCCGCTCGAGCTCCTGCCGCGCTTCGGTGCCGATGCGCTTGAGCCGCTCGCCGCCGGCGCCGACCACCATGCCCTTGTGGGCGTCGCGTTCGACCACGATGGTCGCGTCGATGCGGCACAGCGGCCGCCGCGCCCGGCCGCCCGAGGCGGCCGCGCTCCCCTCAGGGGACGGCTGCGGCAGCGCCGCAGCCTGGGGGTCGTCGGTTCCGCCTTGCTCCTCGAACCTGTCGACGACCACGGTGCAGCTGTAGGGCAGCTCGTCGCCGGTCAGGCGGAACAGCTTCTCGCGCACGATCTCGCCGGCGAGAAAACGTTCGCTGCGGTCGGTCAGCGCGTCCGCCTCGTGCAACCACGGCCCTTCGGGCAGGTAGGGGGCGAGGATCTTCAGCAAGCGCTGCACGTCGGCCTCCTTGCGCGCCGACAGCAGCACGAACTCGGCGAAGGCGTGGCGCTGCTGCATGCCTTGCAGCCAGGGCAGCATGTCGTTGCGGCGCTTGACCGCATCGAGCTTGTTGGCCACCAGCAGCACCGGCTTGTCCGGCGGCAGCAGCGCCAGCACCTTGGCGTCGTCCAGGCCGAAGCGGCCGGCCTCGACCACGAACAGCACCACGTCCACGTCGCCCAGCGACGCCAGCACGGTGCGGTTCAGCGTGCGGTGCAGCGCGCCGCCGTGTTGGGTCTGGAAGCCCGGGGTATCGACGAAGACGAACTGCGCCGGCCCCAGCGTGCGCATGCCGGTGATGCGGTGGCGCGTGGTCTGCGCCTTGCGCGAGGTGATGCTGACCTTCTGGCCGACCAGCGCGTTGAGCAGAGTCGACTTGCCGACGTTGGGCCGCCCGACGATGGCCACCAGGCCGCAGCGCGGGCCGCCGGCCGTCTCGGCTTCGAGCGGCCGCGGCGCCGGGCCGGGCCCGCCGGGCGCGGTGGTCACGATCGCAACGGGCCGTCGGGCCGGTCGCTGAGCTCGAGCAGGTCGAGCATGCGCCGCGCCGCCTGCTGTTCGGCAGCGCGGCGCGAGCGGCCTTCGCCGTGCTCGACCAGCGCCAGCGCGGGCACCGCGCATTCGACGTCGAAGGTCTGCGCGTGCGCCTGGCCGCGCGTGGCGACGATGCGGTACGACGGCACCGCCAGGCGCCGCGCCTGCAGCCATTCCTGCAGCTCGGTCTTCGCGTCCTTGCTCCAGTTGTCGATCTCGGTGCCGTCGATCAGCTCGCCGAACAGCTTTCGCACCAGCCGATGCGCGGCATCGAAGCCGCCATCGACGAAGGTGGCGCCGATCACGGCCTCGAGCGCGTCGGCCAGGATCGACGCCCGCTGCGCACCGCCGGCGCGCGCCTCGGCCTCGGACAGCCGCAGCACCGGCGGCAGGTTCACCGCCAGCGCGGCGCGATGCAGGCTTTCCTCGCGCACCAGGTGGGCGCGCACCCGCGTCAGGTCGCCTTCGTCGGAGCCGGCGAAGCGCTGGTACAGCAGCATCGACACCGCCAGGTTCAGCACCGCGTCGCCGAGGAACTCCAGCCGCTCGTTGTGCCCCGCGCCGAAGCTGCGGTGCGTGAGCGCACGCCGCAACAGCGCGCCTTGCGCGAAGCTGTATCCCAGGCGCTGCTGCAGCGCTTCCAGCGCGGGTTCGGTCATAGGGGCGAAGCTTACTTCGATTGCCCCTTGTACTTCACCAGCAGGTACACCGGCTCGACCAGCGGGATCTCCTTGTCGTAGGCAAAGCGGATCACCAGCTTGTCGTGCTCCTTGGTGACCTCGAGGTCCTTGCCCGACAGCGACGTGATCGAGTATTCTATGTCCTTTTGCTTGTCGAAGGCGCGGCGCACCTCGCCCACGGTGGGTGGCGCTTCGGAGGCGACGCGGTCGACCGCGCGCTGCACCGTCAGGTACTCGTTGACGGTGGGCAGCACCCGCACCGCGAGGTAGCCGATGAATCCCACGATGATGGCCCAGGCCATCAGCCCGATCAGGCTCAAGCCGCGCTGCGCGCGCGGCCGTGACGCCACCGTCCTTTGCGACATCTGCACCTTTCGCCGGCCCGCCCGGCGCCGCATCAGTTGAAGGCCCCGATGCGGCCCAGGTTGCCGAAATTCATCCACACGAAAAAGGCCTTGCCGACGATGTTCTCGTCGGGCACGAAGCCCCAGAAGCGTGAGTCCTGCGAGTTGTCGCGGTTGTCGCCCATCATGAAATAGTGCCCCGCCGGCACTTTGCAAGTGACGCCTTCGGCGGTGTAGCTGCACTGGTCGCTGAACGGGAAGGCATGCGAGCCCGGAATGAACGCGGGGCGGTCCTTGTCGTTGAGGATTTCATGCTCGACGCTGCCCAGCTTCTCGCTGAAATGCTGGTTGTAGCGGCGGCTGTCGTCGTCGTAGTAGTCGGGCAGCTGCGTCAT